>Ga0302278_10000502_pt1 | contig 50088 bp, 35 predicted proteins | sample III_Bog_N3_2_FD_194543 | JGI IMG/M metagenome (GOLD analysis project Ga0302278, IMG submission 194543) | Peat permafrost microbial communities from Stordalen Mire near Abisko, Sweden - III_Bog_N3_2 | ecosystem: Environmental > Terrestrial > Soil > Wetlands > Peat | place: Sweden: Abisko...
AAATTCATCTCGAACAGGTAGATTCCCTCACCATTACTGCCCGCTCCAATCGCACCCGTATAAGTGCCAACATAAGCCAGGATTCTATTGTCCCGCGATCCCAACACAGCATTCTGTGCAATTCCCCCTGAGGAATGTGACACAGCAACTGCTGCCGCTCCCATCAGAAATTCGCGGCGGCTAACTCCTTGCCGAATAAGTGCTCCAATCATTCCATCCATCCTTTTCGAATCCGACCCTTCATCAATCGACTGTTCGTACTGACTCCGCCCTCAATTCTCAGAGAACCAGCGACAACCCCACCGTAAAGATCAATGCAGTAACCGAAATGATTGTCTCGCACACCGACCATGTCTTGATCGTCTGCGAGACACTCATATTGAAATATTCCTTCACCAGCCAGAACCCGCCGTCGTTCACATGTGAAAAGATCAGCGACCCAGCGCCCGTCGCAATCGCGAGTAACTCCGGATGAACCCCCGTCCCATGCAAAGCGATCGGCGCAACTATTCCTGCCGCCGTACTCATCGCCACCGTAGCCGACCCGGTAGCCAGTCGCATCATTGCGGCCAGCAGCCACGCAAGCAACAGCAGCGGCACATGGCTGTTGAGTGCGATCTTGATAATCGCATCGGAAACGCCGCTATCCTGCAGAATTCTCCCAAAGCCCCCTCCCGCTCCCACCAGCAGCGTGATTGTCGCCGTTGGGGCCAGGCATTCATTGCTGAACCGCAGGATTGTCGCGCGGCTAAAGCCTCTCATTCGCCCCAGTGTGAAGAAACTGAGCAACACCCCAATCAGCAACGCCATATCGTCATTGCCGATCAGGTGCAATCCCTCGTTCAACGCACTCTTTGGCGCAGACACGCTATCCGCCCAACTCCCCACTAACATCAGAACAACCGGAAACAGAATGGTGAATAAAGTGAGCGAGAAGCCAGGCATGCTGCGCTCCTGTCCATGATCCACAAACTGCGCAGCCATCGGATTCTCTTCGGGTAATTTGATATGAGGAGCAATCAGCTTCGCATAAAGTGGACCCGCAATCACCGCCGTGGGCAAGCCGACAAGCAGTGCATAAAGAATTGTGCGCCCCACATCCGCCTTGTAGATAGTTACCGCGAGCAGAGCCGCTGGATGAGGCGGCACCAACCCATGCACCACGGAAAGCCCTGCAACCATGGGCAGCCCCACCATGATCAGCGATGTTTTTGTCCGTCGCGCCACCGTAAATGCAATCGGAATCAGCAGCACAAAACCAACTTCAAAGAATGCCGGCAGTCCGATCACAAGCCCGATTACCATCATGGCCCAATGAACCCTCTTCTCTCCAAAGAACCTGATGAGAGTATGAGCAATCCGGTCCGCCCCCCCGGACTCCGCCATCATTTTGCCGAGCATCGTGCCGAGCGCCACGACAATCGCAATGTGCCCCAGCGTCGCTCCCACCCCGGCTTCAAACGAATGCACAACAGTGGAGAGCGGCATCCCCGTAACCACGGCGAGAGCCAGCGAAGTTAGAAAGAGCGTGAGGAATGGATTCAGCTTGAAGACAGCAATGAGCACGATCAGCCCGACCACCGCGACAAACGCCGCCGAAATGAGAAACAAACCGTGCGGATCAATCATAGGTATACAAGGAGTACGGCTCCGTTCAGGCGGATCATTCACCACTTTGATAACGTATCAATCATTGAATCCAGGTCGTTTTCCCGCGTTGAAGAAACTGCCCAGCCCGATTCCCCGTCGCCCCTGAGGCAGCATAAGTCAGCACCCCATTTACCCACACGCCGGCGATGCCTTCCGCTGCACTTATGGGTTCGGCAAATGTTGCCGTGTCGATGACCTTCTCCGGGTCGAACAGAACCAGGTCGGCCGCATAACCCTCTCGTATCAACCCTCGTCCCGCGAGTCCGAATCTCTGCGCCGGCATCCCCGTCATCTTATGCACGGCGTCAGCCAGTGTTATTAACTTTTCTTCGCGGCAATATCGCCCCAGCACCCGGGGAAACGTGCCCCACAAGCGAGGGTGCGGCCGCGGATCGTTGGGCAATCCGTCGGAACCGATCATGGTCGCCGGGTGAGCCAGAATCCTTCGCATATCGTCTTCTGAAATGCTGTGATAAATGGCTCCTGCCGGCCGCAGCATTCGCGCCGCTTCCATCTGAGTTATATCCCAGCCCTCCGCAATCTCCTTGAGCGACTGCCCCGCAATCTCCGGATGCGGCGTACTCCATGTAATCGTAATCGTAACTCTCTCGTCCACCTGCCGCGGATCGAGCGTGCTTGCACCCGCCGCATATGGATAGCAGTCGCAGCCGATCTGCTGCGAGCACCTCGCCGCCTCCAGAGCATGCAAAACTTCCCCGCTCCTTCCCCAGTTAGCAATTCCCGCACACTTCAAGTGCGAAACAATTACCGGCACTCTGTTCAAGCGCCCAATCTCGAAGGCCTCATGCATCGCATCCAGGATCGCCTCCGTCTCGCTCCGCAAGTGCGTTGTATAGACAGCGCCTGCCAAGGCAAGCAGCCGCGCCAACGCCATCACCTCTTCCGTGGTTGCTGCGTTTGCCGAGAGATACGCAAGCCCCGAGCTGAGCCCCAACGCTCCGCCGTCCAGAGCTTCACACAATTGCGTCCGCATACGCGCGATCTCAGCGTCAGTTGCCACCCGGTCCAGCCTGTCCATATGGTTGTTCCGCAAAGCGGTATGCCCCACCAACGCACCAACATTCACAGCTGGCCGTGCTTCGCCGATCCCGGCAACATAGGAAGAAAAAGTCGGGTAGCTGAAATCCTCCTTCGCACCAAGCAAGTTCATTGGATCCGGTAGATCGCCAACTAACTCGACAGGCGCTGCGCTGATGCCGCAATTGCCCACAATCACCGTCGTCACTCCCTGGGACACCTTCGGGAGCATCGCAGGATTTCGGATCACGCTGATATCGTCGTGGGTGTGAACGTCAATGAAGCCGGGCGCAAGCACCAGGCCCGCAGCCTCCACAGTCGCCTCTGCGTTGCACTCAAGGGATGAACCGATTGCGCAAATCCGGCCCTCGCCAAGCGCAACATCCAGAAGCTGCGCGGCACTTCCGGTGCCGTCCAGAACACTCACCCTTCGAATCAACGTGTCGCATTGCAGCATAGTAGCTCGTTCAGAATATAGACTATAACTGTCGCATGATCCAGACTTATTCGATGTCGATCGCAAATGCTGTTGGAGAATTGGTCATTGAACGATAAGGAACACATTCCGGCCAACGCGCTTGCCAGCATCGCCCCACTGAACAAGGGCCTCGGATCATTCGATCGTGCGCTCGGATCCGCTGACATCGCTCAACTTGACTGGAACCTTCTCCGCGAAGATATCAGCCTGCCCTCTGCTGTTTTGTACGAGGACAAGCTACTCCACAACCTGAACTGGATGCGGCAATTCATCTCCGCCTATGGAGTCAAGCTCGCTCCCCATGGCAAAACCACCATGGCGCCCCGGCTTTTCGATCTGCAATTGCAGGCAGGCGCATGGGGCATTACGCTCGCAACCGCGCATCAGACGCAGGTCGCCCACGCTCACGGTGTGCGCCGCGTCCTGATGGCGAACCAGCTTGTCGGCAAACAGAACATGGCGGCCATTGCTCAACTGTTGCGCGATCCCGGCTTCGAATTCTACTGCGTTGCCGATTCGGCTGAGGTGATAGACCAGTTAGGCAGCTTTTATTCGCAGCTGGGCCTGTGTTTGAATGTACTGGTAGAGCTAGGAGTTACCGGTGGCCGCACCGGTGTTCGCGACGGCGAACAGTTGCAATCCGTGCTTGCCGCGTTGTCCCGCTGGAAGCAATCCATTGCTTTCAGCGGCATCGAGATCTATGAGGGTGTTCTCCCTGACGAGCCTTCCATCCGCGCCTTTTTGCAACGCGCGGTCGACGTCACGCGCAAGCTAGCCTCCGAGAATCGCTTTCAGCGCTCGCCCATCATCCTTTCCGGCGCTGGCTCGGCATGGTACGACGTTGTGGCGGAAGTCTTCTCCGCAGCCGCGTTTGGGGATGCCGTTGAGATCGTGCTTCGCCCCGGCTGCTATCTAACCCACGATGTCGGCGCGTATCGCGAAGCGCAAGCCAGGGTTCGCGAACATAATCCTATCGCTCATCGAATGAGTTCTGAGCTCTTGCCTGCCCTGCAAGTCTGGGCCTACGTGCAGTCGATACCCGAACCGGAAAAAGCTATTGTCGGGATGGGCAAACGCGACGCCGCATTTGACTCCGGCTTACCGGTCCCCGCGATGTATTTCAGGCCTGGAAATGCAGCTCCGCAGATAGTTCCAGAAAACTGGGTAGTTACGAAAATGATGGATCAGCACGCTTACCTGCAAATCCACCCCGGAGACGATCTTCGCGTCGGCGATATGATCGCGTTCGATATCTGCCACCCCTGCCTGACATTTGACAAGTGGCGCACTTTACCGATCCTGAATGCCGACTACCAAGTCATCGATATCATTCAAACCTTCTTTTGACCCCGCGTGCTCTCCATCCCCTGCGGATGGAAATCGCTCAGTAGATCAGGTACCTCGCGCGCAGTCCTTCGAATCGTTCCAGCGCGTCGCGCCATTGTTCGGCAACTCGGCGTGGATCCTGGCCCGAGGCAACCGCATCCAGACTCGCCTTGTTCACCATCAAGGAATCCAGCCCTGTAATTTTGTAATCGTTCGGATACAGTGACTGCAAGGCAGCTGCGACCTCGATTCCCAACTCAGGTGCATCCAGCAGATTCCGATCGGTAACAAGAATCCGAACTCCGCCGCACTCCTGTTGCGCATACGCAGAGTTATCGGGTGTAAACTTGACCGGAATAAACCGGGCGCCGGCTATCTCGCGGGCATTCAGATACCTGGCCAGTTCTATCGAATTCACCCACGTAGCACCTATTAACTCAAACGGTGTGTCGGTCCCTCTCCCGACAGATATATTGGTTGCTTCAATCATGCCGATGCCGGGATAAAGAGCCGCTTCAGTCAAGCTACGCATGTTCGGCGACGGATTCACCCATAGCTTCCCAGTCGAATCAAACCAGTCACCTCGCATCCAGCCTTGCATGGGAACTATCGTCAGCTTCGCTTTGATTTCGCGCTCCGCGTTGAACATTTTCGCCAACTCGCCCATGGTCATGCCGTGCCGCACCGGGGTCCGCCAATAATTGACGAAGGATTCCCTGCCCGGATCAGCGACAGGGCCCTGCACAAATGCTCCGCCGATTGGATTGGGCCGGTCCAGTATAACTATCTCCTTGCCATATTTCGCTGCAGCCTCAATAAAATAGCCGAGTGTGGTTTCGTAGGTATAGAACCTTGCGCCAATGTCCTGAATATCGAAGACAATGATGTCTACACCGGATAAGGCAACACTGGAAGGTCGACGCTTCGCATCCGTGTCTCCGTACACGCTATAGATCGGTACACCGGTGGCCTTATCCTCGGAGTTATTAACTGTTGTTGTACCCAGCTTGCCCGCAATGCCGTGTTCGGGGCTGAAGATCGCGGTCAGGTGCAAGCCGGGCGCATGTGCCAACACATCCGCTGTCCGCTCACCGTGCGCATCGATCCCAGTTTGATTCGTCACCAGACCGACTCTCACCGGATGACTCGCATCCGCATGGAACTCGCGGAATCCATGAGCCTCAAGCATATCGATGCCTGTTCTAACGTCGCCATTCCGCGCGTTAATCCGGCGTGACCCCGGCATCAGTTCGTTATATCCCGTGATGCGCGCCAGCCGCAGTTCGTCTTGCTCGGTGGCTGTCAAGGCAAGGGCCTGCACAACCGCCGTTGCGACCTTGCATCGAAGTGAAACAGTTGTCTTGCCTCCGCGAGGATGAACGGCGTTCGTCAAAAGAATAATGTAACTGTCCGTAACTGGATCAATCCAAATTGAAGTACCAGTAAAGCCGGTGTGGCCGAAGGACCCCATGGGCAAAAGCTCACCGCGATTTACGGAAAATGGCGAATCGATATCCCATCCCAACCCGCGCAATACCGTGCCATTGGGTGGCTGCTGGGGAGACGTCATCTTATCGATTGCCGAACGGCTCAATACCTTGAAGCCACTCAGAAAATCCTCGGCGAACAGGGCCAGGTCATCGGCCGTCGAAAACAATCCCGCATGACCTGCGACGCCGCCCATACGCCGCGCTGTAGGGTCGTGTACTGTTCCGCGCAACATGCGCCCCTGCTCATCGAATTCCGTGGGCGCAATGCGCGAGACCCACTCCTTCGGCGGCAGGAAACGCGTGTCCTTCATCCCCAGGGGGCCGAAGATCTTCGCACTCGCGTACTCATTGAGTGGTTGCCCCGTAATCTTCTCCACCAGAAAGCCAAGCGTTTCAAAATTGATATCGCTATATACGAATTGCGATCCGGGAGGGTTGATTGGCTTTTCGCGCATGGCCATTTGGTAAGCCGCCTCGCGCCCCGACCAGGAGGTCTTGAGATCGAGGTCAGGCGGCAGGCCGGAATAATGCGTCATAAGATCGCGAATGGTGATGTCCTTTTTCCCATTCTGCGCAAAGTCAGGCAGGTAAGTTGCCACAGAATCGCCGAGCCGGATGCGGCCATCCTCCACCAGCTTCATCACCGAGGTGGCAGTAGCAATGCACTTGGTAAGAGAAGCCAGATCGAAGACTGTATCGGTCGTCATGGGTTCGCGCGAGGGCTCAAGCGATCTCGATCCGAAGGCCTTGCGATGAATGACCTTGCCATTGTGCCCAACCAGGAGAACTGCGCCGGGAATGTTTCCTTCCGCAACCGCCTTCTCGATAATTGCATCTACCGTCTTGAACCTTCCATCGTTGTCGGATACTTGCGCCAACGCAGACGTGGAAATTGCTACAAGGCATGTCATGAGAACCGCGAAGAACGAGAAGACGCGCAGGCATTTTCGAGTAGCTTCCATGTTCATTCTTCCGAGAGTTATATATCCCTTCGACATGTCCTTATCCACCTTGTACCGATTGAAATGCCGGTTGCGGGAACTTTTTCCTGGGAATCAACCAACTGGCGCTGTAACCCACCAGAAAGGTTATCGTGCTTCCCATGACAACGTACCAAGTAAATGCAACGACGGTAAACAGCCATAGATACAGGTTGAATACAAATCCGATGACCATTCCAAGCATCGCGCCGCGCTCCGACGCCCGCTTTGTCAGCACGCCTAGAAGGAAGACTCCGAGCAACGACCCGTACGCAACCGATGCAATCGACAAGCCCATCTCCAGAACCTTGCCCCCATTGCGCGCGAGCAAAGCCAATCCGAAGAGAAGCACTCCCCAGATGAGCGCCGCCATGCGCGAAAGCTTTACGCGGCGCTCCTCCGTTGACAGCGGCGCAATCCGGGCATAGAAGTCAACAATGGTGGTCGAGGAAAGCGAGTTCAGCGCGGCACTCAGATTCGACATTGCAGCCGCCAGGATCGCGGAGATCAGCAGACCGCCCACGCCATGCGGCAATCGCGAAACAATATAGGTGGGGAAAATCATATCTGTCCGCGTAAATGGTACAGAGGGCGGAAACATCTTGTAAAACACAAACAGCATGGCTCCTATCAGGAGAAACATCGAGAACTGGAAGAAGACCGCGACGCCGCTCGACAGCAATGCCATCTTGGCCTGGCGCTCGTTGCGAGCGGAGAGCAATCGCTGCACGATGAGCTGATCTGTTCCGTGGCTGGCAGTGGTAAGGAACGCGCCGCCAATCACCCCTGCCCACAAGGTATAACTAGCAGAGAGATCCCATGAAGTGTCGAACATGCGAAACTTGTCCGCGTGCCCAGCTATCGTATGAATTGTTCCCCAGCCTCCGGGCACAGCACTCAGTATTGAATATGCAGCCACCATGGTTCCAGTTAGATAAATCGTGAGTTGGACAACATCGGTCCATATGACTGCGGCCATGCCTCCTTCAAATGTGTATACCAGCGTCAAGACGATAACAATCCCAATAGCCGCGACGTCGCGCTCGAAGTCGCTCAGGGCCGATAAGACTCCACCAAGAGCAACCCGAATTACGATTGCGACCGCAAAGACGCGCACACCTTCGGCAGCGGCGCGTGTTACCAGAAAGAGGCCCGCGGTGATCGAGCGCAAGCTTCCGCCAAACCTTCGCTCGATCAATTGGTAGGCAGTTACGAGTTGACCGCGAAAATACTGTGGAAGCAAGACAAAGCTAACAACGATGCGCCCAACTATATAGCCGATGATCAATTGCAGGAAGCGGAAATCTTTTTCGTAGGCCAGGCCCGGTACGCTGATGATGGTAAGTGTGCTCGTCTCCGCGGCAACTATCGAAAGGGAGATAGCCCACCACGGAATCGTGTTATCCGCCAGAAAATAGTTCTTCAGAGTTCGTTGCTTGCCGCGAAAGCGCAGGCCGAACAAAGTAACCCCAGCGAGATACGCGACGATCGCCACAAGGTCCAGCGTGTTCAATCCCATGCACCGTCCCCCTCGGCATTCGATGATCGCGCTTGATTGACCGGCGCCGATAAGACTCTGCGTTTCTAAGTTCAATTTAACATCTTCGCAATTGGAAATGCGGGTTGCGCGCGGTGGCGTCAGCAAGAGAAAATTCAGAGGGAGATGAATGTGAGACATTTGCTGGGACGCGGAGTGGCTGGCTCGCTTCTTCTCGCGATGGCCAGTTTGAATATGCCGGTGTGGACGCAGACGCCAGCAGAACAGGCCGCTTTTTCACTCGAGCAACTGGGCAAGCCGGCCGAGGCTGAAGAAGCCTGGAAAGCATTATCGAAGACTCAACCATCGAATCCAGTGCCCTTTGCCCATCTTGGCCTTCTTGAAGCCCGTCAGGAGCACTACCCGCAGGCCATTGCGTTTTACCGCAAAGCCATGGCGCTCGGACCCACCATGCCCGGCCTGCGTTTGAACATGGGTCTTGCTCTCTTCAAAGATGGACAATACCGGCCGGCTATTCAAGCCTTCACGCCGCTACTCAAAGAGGCAGCGGCAAATGTGGACGAGACTCAGCGGTTGACCGTTCTCATCGGAATGGCGCATTACGGACTTGGCGAATACCCGGCGGCGATCCCTTTTCTGAAAGAGGCCGCGGACCGCGATACAGATAACCTGACCCTGCTTTTGACATTGGCGCATAGTTGCCTGTTGTCCAACCAGTATCAGTGCGTTCTCGATGCTTATCACCGCATGGTTGCGTTGAATGCGGACTCCGCGGAGGCTGACATGCTGGTTGGCGAAGCGTTAGACGAAATGAAGGACCGCGCGGGCGCCACGCGGGAGTTTCGCGCCGCGGTCCAGGCCAATCCCAAGGAGCCGAACGTACACTTCGGGCTGGGTTACCTGCTATGGATGGAAGGCCAGACCGAAGAGGCCGCGCAACAGTTTCAAGCCGAGCTTGATAATGCTCCGGAGCACCTGCAAGCCATGCTTTACCTGGGCGATTCGGAGATTCAGTTGAACCGGATGGAAGACGCCAGGCCTCTGCTTGAGAAGGTTGTGAAGCTGAACCCTGCAAGTTCGAAGGGGCATGTGGATCTGGGGATTGCGTATGCCGCGACCAACCGCAATCAGGATGCGCTCGTGGAGTTCAAGAGAGCCGTCGCGTTGAAGCCTGACGATGTGAATGCCCACTGGCGCCTCGGCCGGCTCTACCGTTCCATGGGAAAGACGAGCGAGGCCACGGCAGAATTCAACAAATCCAAAAGCCTCAATAAAGCTGCAGACGACGGACTTCTCAAAGCAATGTCCAAAGTTCCCCACGAGAGCAGCCCATCGGAAACACCGGCGGCTGCGCCTACGGACAAGTGATCGCAGAGCGATTTACTTTCGCGTGTGAATAGACTCTCTCGAATTGCAAAGGCCGGAGCTTTCGCCCCGGCCTTTGCTTGTACGCTAAGTGAATCGCGCTGGTTAGAAGTACAGCTTGGCGCCAATTTGGATTCTGCGGTATCCACCCGACAAGTCGGAAGTAATCTGGCCGAACGAACCGTCAGCCATATTGCCATCGGGGTTGTTGAAGTTGACATGGTTGAAAGCGTTGAAGAACTCCCCGCGCAACTGGAAGTTGATGCGCTCGGCGATCTTCGTGTTCTTGATGGCGGCCAGATCCCAGTTCTGCATGCCCGGGCCGAGGATCGAGTTCGAACCCTCACTGCCGAAGTGGCCAACCGCCTGCTGGAAGTCAGCGGTCGCGAACCATGCGCCGAGCTGCTTGGGCTTGGCAACATGAGGAGTGACCTGGTCCGGACGAACTCCGCCGAGGCCAATGCCATTGCCTGTGATGACGGACGGGTTCAGATCGAAGGGATCGTACGGCTGAGCGATGCTGAAGTTCTGGCCAGATACCATCGAGGTGATCCCAGAGAGTTCCCAACCGCCCAAGACGCGGCCTCCCACTCCTTGCTGGTTCCTGAAGAAGGGCAGGTCATAGACGTAGCTGGCTTCGAAGACCTGGGGCGTATTGATGTTCGACGGGCCGTAATCGAGATTCATGTTGTAGATGTCGGTGGCCGCATTGCCACGATCGGCGGAGTTGGTGGTCAGCGTTCTCGACCAGGTATACGCCACGCCCACGGTCACGCCCTTGTTGGAGCGATGGTTCAGCGAGACTTGCAGCGAGTTGTAGTTGCTGGTGAAGATGGGCGAACGGTTGGTGATGGTGCCATAGCCGGCGTAGGGACGGATGGCGTTGACGTTTTCAGTGCCAGGGCCGCCAGGCTCGCTTGCCCAGGCGGAAACCATGGGCTGGTTCTGATCGAAGGTGCCAAGCAGGTGACGAGCTTCATTGCCGACAAAAGCCACTTCCAGAGTGGTGGTCGGCAACAACTGACGCTGAATGGAGAGGTTGTAGTTGGCGTAGTCCGGAACCTTGAACGTGGGCGTACCGGTTGAAGTGATGCCGGCAGGCGTGCTCGGTGGAGGAGCGAGCGATCCACCGCTGACCGCATCGAAGGAGGTGTTGAGAATGGTTGTCGACTTCACATAGATCGGGTTGGAGAAGCCGTCGTTTTCCCAGATGCCGTCCAGAGAGCGGTCATAGAAGATGCCGAAGCCTGCGCGGATGGAGGTGACTCCGCGGCCATCCGGGTTATAGGCAAGGCCGACGCGCGGGGCGAAGTTACTTTTGGTGTTGGGGTTGACCAGCGGACCATAGGGCGAGCAAGTGGAATATACGCTGTTGGCCTGCGCATAGCTGCAGGCCGTGCCCGTTGGGAAGATCAAGCCATTGGCATAGTTGTAAGGGTTGACCGTGCCGGAGACCATGCTGCCAGCCGCGTTGATGGCGGGCGCATTGCCGGCCTTGTACAGCATCGGATCGAAGTTGACCAGCGTGTTCTCCAGATCCGAGGGTGACGGCAGGAAGCTCCAGCGGACGCCCAAGTTGATGGTCAACTTTCTGCTGACCTTGAAGTCGTCCTGGACGTACGCTTCAGTGTTGACGAAGTGAAGGTCGGGAATGACGTCGCGGTTGGCCTGGCTAAACGTCGCCACGTTGCCAAGCAGAAAATCGGCAAAGGTGTTGAACATGTAAATCGGGTTGGAGCCGGCGCTGGGAGCATAGGAGAAGACCGCGTTTTCGGTCTTGATCATCTGCTGGACCTGAAAGCCGGCGCGAAGGGTGTGTGCGCCCAAGTTATACGACAGGTTGTCGAAATAGGTACGATCCAGGTTCCGTTCCTTATACGGAGCGAAGCCCACGCTGAAGCCCGTAACTCCGTTGATGTAGACGGAAGGCATACGGCCATAAGGATCGGGATAGAATTCGGTTCCAGGCGTAAGAGCCTTCAACGCCGTGGCCGAGGTGGCAAATTCGCCGGGAGCGCTGGACGCCGTATAGGTGCCTTGTGCCCACACAAATTCGACTTCATTGACAGCCTTGGGCGAGATGGTCCAGGTGAGGTTACCCACCACGTTCTTGCCGGGCGAGTCGACCGCGGTGTTTACCAGATTGGCATAGTTCGAGCCGGATCCCCATCCCATGCCCAACGGACTGTTGTTCGGCATGGTGTCGTTGATGGCGCGAGCGAAGAAGTGAACCCTGTCGTTGAAGTAGTGATCGATGCGAACGATGTCGTCGCGAAGGTCGTTTTTCGCAGAGTAGGAGTAGTTGTAGTTCGAGCCGCTATTGGCCGGGTTGGGCGTGAAGACGTCGGTCAGATAGACCTTCGCGTTCGAGCTGAAGCAGGTGGGATCGATGGTGGTGGTGTCGGCCGCCGCATTGTAGGTCAGGCAGTTTGACTCCGATGCAGGCGCATAGGAAGGAGGCGTGTACTGGCCCGGAACGGTGCCGGCAATCATGGCCGTGGTGGCCGCCGGCTGGCTCACGTTGCCCGGCGAAACGATCTTGTGCCATTCCTCAGAGTAGAAAAAGAAGGTCTTCTTCTTGTCGACGTTATAAGTTCTGGGAATAAAGATCGGACCGCCGACGGTAAAGCCAAATGCGTTGTGATGGTTGACGGCGCGCGGCGAATTGTCCGCCGCGATGGGATTGTTCTTATTGAAGTAGTCGTTGGCGTCCAGGTCCGTGTTGCGAACGAACTCATAGGCATCGCCATGGAAGGCGCTGCCGCCGCTCTTGGTGGCTACCAGCACCTGGCCGCCGCCCGAACGTCCGTAAGCGGCGTCATAGTTGCCGCGCTGCAAGGTAAATTCCTGAATGGCATCGATACTGGGCGTGTTCACCACCGTCTGGTTGGAGCCGGTGTCATTGATGTCTGCGCCGTCCAGTGTCCAATTGTTGGCGGAACCGCGCGCGCCGTTCACGGCCATCTGGTTGTTGGATGCGGGGTTGGCTTCGACACCCAGACCGGCATTGATGACACCCGGTTGAAGGGTGACCAACTGCGCAAAGCTGCGGCTGGCAACTTCAAGTTCGCGAATCTGTTCCCCGGAGATGGTCCCGGCCTGGCCGCTGCTCTCCGTATCCACCGAAACAGGATTGTCTTCCACGGTCACCGTGGTGCTGACGGCTCCAGCCTTCAACTGCGCGTTGAAAGCGTGCTTTTCGGCGACGTCCAGGACGATGTTCTTGCCCTTGAAGGTCTCAAAGCCCGCAGCGGTTACGATAACCGAGTAGGTTCCGGCCGGGAGGTTAGTGACGACGTAGTTGCCTGCGCCATCCGTCTGCACAACGCGGGCGCCTGCATTGACGCCGTTCTGCGTGATGGTGATCGAGGCATGAGGAATCACGGCCCCGGAACTATCGGTGACAGCCCCGCTGAGGGTTGCCGCAAGTTCTTGTGCGCGCCCCGTCAACGGAAGCGCCATGAAAAGAATCGCGAACACCAGGAACAGGCAGGTACGCTCCTTGATAACGCGCTTCACTTGCGCAGAGCCATCTAGGGCGTGGTTAACTCGTTGGCCTGAACACGAGCGATCTGAAAGTCGATTGGTCTCAATCATTGCCTTCACCTCTCTGTGAATCTGAGTGAATGCCTCTACGCGGTGCGCAGGTGCAAGGGGGTCTGGTTTGGTGGATAAGAAAGAATGCTGGTAGGTCGATCGAGGTTGGGCACTGCAGAAAGCCCACAGTGCGAGTCGAGCCATCCCGAGTTAGAAATCCCGGCGTCAAGCCAAGCCTCCCCAAGAGGGAAACTCCGCAATAGACCCGCATGTGTCTGCATCACACTTCTCCCAAAAAGTGCTTCAAATACGTCGGACCAACCCCGCGAGCTGATTCGCGGGCCAGTCTCCGCTTAAGTTTCATGGCGATGGTGACCGGAACAATTTGGAATCCTGCCCGGAGCGTCGCAATTGTTACAATCCGTCGTGCAGACACAATAAGACGAGTTGGGCATGGATTGCAATGAAGAAATGAAAAAAAATGGCCTAAACGATCATTTTCTTGAGAAATCCATACCTGTTTGTAGAATCCAAGCGCCAATTCGTCCGCTTAATCGATGAGTTTTCAGCGATTTATGGCGCAAAGGGCTGGCAAGGCCCCCATTCGCACGGTTGAACTCTCTTTGGGAAAGCAATCGGAGAGCGATGACCCAACCACAGGCCAATCAAGTCTTGAGCGAATCAGGCTCGGATGACCTTGATTCCCTGCCGCTCAAAGGGGGCGAGCGCCTCTTTGGTTGCCCCGTGGTCGGTGATCAGGATGTGGATCTCGTTGGCAGGGCAAATAAAGGCTGGGCTCACCTTGCCCAGTTTGCTCGAGTCAGCGGTCACGATCACTTGCTTGGATTGCTTGAGCATCTTGCGGATGACCAGCGCCTCATCGGTCTCCAGCGTCGTGGCTCCCCGTTCCGGGTCCAGCCCCGTAACACTGAGAAACACCTTGTCCATATAGACATCGTCGAGGAAGTTGAGCGCGGCGCTGCCGGTGAGAGAAAATGACCACGCCCAGGGCACCACTCCCCCCGTCAGATAAGTGCGGATTCCGGGCTGATTGCAAAGTTCCATGCCGATATTGATGGCGTTTGTGACCACTTGAATCTTTTCCCGGTGGCGCAGGCTGCGGCCAACATGCGTGGTAGTGGTCCCCGCCGTCAGGCCGACGGTTTCATTGGCCTGGATCAACTCGGCCGCAGCCAACCCGATGCGCCGCTTTTCCTCGGCAAACCGCTGCTCGCGCGCCAGAAAGGAGCTATCGTACCGGAATGGCTCGTAGAGCAGAGGTTCCACCAAAGTTGCGCCGCCATGGGTGCGGCGGATCAGGCCCCGGTTCTCCAGCCGCGCCAGGTCTCGACGGATACTTGGCGCGGAGGAACCCGCCACGGCGAGGATTTCCTCAATGGTTGCGCTTCCGGTTCGGAGCAGAAACTTGATGATCAGCTCCGAACGACGATTGATTGATTCGGACATACCGCACCGATTCTAATCCCTTTGCCGTAGAGACGTGCAACTCATTTTTCGCATTTTATGAATGTTTTGCCATTATTTTCTTTGAGACAATCAATCTGTTGATCAAATACTCGCTGTATGATCGAATATGTAGCCAATCCTCTTCTGAGGATTAAGACTGTGGAACGGTAAACATGCCTACCTTCGATCACGAGATGTTGCGCGAAATCTATCAGCAACCCCAGGCGCTTTCCCATACCCTGGGCCTTTATCTTGACAATGACGCTCTCAAGCCTGACGTTGCAGCCATGCTGGCGGGCTGGTCCATTCCCGAGGGCGAGATTCTGATTGCCGCTTCAGGCTCCAGCCGCCATAGCGGGCTGGCCGCCGAAATCCTGCTTGAAGACCTCTGCGGCCTGGCCGTCGACGTCGAGTACGCCAGCGAATACAGTTGCCGCGGCAGCAACGCCACAGCGGATGTGCGGCATCCCAGCATCCTCGTGCTCTCGCAATCCGGTGAGACTTCCGACACCCTGGCGGCCCTGCGAGAGGCTCATCGTCGCGGACAAAAGACCCTGGCGATTACCAACGCCGTGTCCTCCACCATGGCCGAGGAAGCCGACGTTTCCATGCCCCTGGCAGCCGGCATTGAGAAGGCAATTCCGGCCACCAAGAGCTTTACCTGCCAACTGGCCGTTCTTTATCTGTTGGCGTTGTACGAGGGTGCGCGGCTCGGTCGATTCAATGCCGAGACTCTGGCCTTGCACATACGGGAAATCCAAGCTCTGCCCGCCCGCATTGAAGCGCAACTCGACGGCTGGCGCAACCGGATGTCCGCCCTTGCGACCAAATACAAGTCCGCCAACACCTTCCTTTACCTTGGCCGCGGAATCCATTACGCCATCGCCCGCGAAGGCGCGTTGAAACTGAAGGAAGCCTCCTACGTTCACGCGGAAGGCTATCCGGCGGGCGAGTTGAAGCACGGGCCCAATGCGCTGGTCAGCGACACCGTGCCGCTGGTGGTTCTAGCCACCGTCGATCGTGCTCTCGATGCCTCCGTGGTCCGCTATGAAAAAACGCTGCAACTACTCCGCGACATGCAGACGCAGGGCGCAAAGGTCATTGCCATTGCCAACTCCTGCGACGAAGAAGTCGCAGCCCTGGTAAGCGATTGCGTCTTTGTCGAACCGGCCTCCGAGTACCTGCTCCCCATTGCGGAAGTCGTCCCGCTGCAACTGTTCTCGTACTTCATGGCGCTGGCCCACGGCGTGGATGTAGACCGGCCCAGAAATCTCTCGAAAGCAGTCGTGGAGAGCCCAGCCGGCTCGTAGCGATGCACACATCAACCTATTGCGCCGAGAACCACCTTACGCCACGTCCGAAGGAACCTCGAAGGTGACCAATTCAGAGCGGAAGCCGCGCGTGCGAACCGCACCGTACGCGATGCCCAGAATCATCCACACCGCGCCCAGCACCAGCGCTGGATTGCTGAGATGCACCCAGATGAATCCGCAAATCAGAAAGCCCAGAGTGGGCACCACGTAGCCGCCGAGGCTGCTGCTCTTTTCATGCCGCAAGTGGTGTACAAATGCCGCGGCATTCACGCCCATGAAGGCGACGAAAGCGCCGAAGTTGAGGCATTCCGCACCGATTTCGTAAGCTCCTCCGCCCAGCCGGTCCGCAAAAAACTGCAGCAGTGCGGACCCAACCAGCGCGAACCCTCCAACCGCAATAATGTTGTTGCGTGGAATACGCCGCTTGGGTTCGATGACGCCAAAGAACGATTTGGGAAGCGCATTTCCGCGTCCCATTCCGTAAAGCAAACGTCCGGCGGCGAGTTGCGAACCCATGCCTGAACCCATGTTTGCAATCAGCAATGTAAAATTGACAACCTGGAAAAGGATTGCCCCGCCGGCCTGGCGCGAGACCATCGCGAATGCCGACACAACATCGTCGCTGCCAAACGGCTTCGATCCCCAGATCAGTTGCGCCGCATAAACCTCGAGCCCGGAGAGCACGCCGGTAATCACGCACACCAGAACCGTGGCCAGCATAATGTTGCGCCGCGGATTCTCAACCTCCTCGGAAAACGTGGAGACGGCGTCGAATCCGATGTAAGTGAGTACGGCCACCGAAGTCCCCGCGAAGATGCTCGATGGATGAAAGCTGCCCGGCTCATAGAACGGATGCGTGAAGAAACCCGGATCGTGATGCACGCCCCACACAGCGCGAATCACCGCGCCGAGGAACAGCACCACAACCACCACCATACCCGCGCACAGGGCCTCATTCATCCGTGCCGAAGTCTTGATGCCGCGCAGATTTGTCCAGGTAAAAAACGCCGCGAAGAACACAATCCAGACATAGTAAGAAAGTCCCGGAAGAATATTCATCGCAGCCTGCGCACAAAACGCCGTGCAGATGAGCGGGTTGATCAGGTAATCCATCACCATGCCCCAGCCCACCACATAGCCGAGGGCCGAGTGCATCTCCTGCCCGACGTAAGTGTAAGCCGACCCCGCGCTGGGATAGATACGCGCCATGCGCCCATAGCTGATGGCCGTAAACAGCATGGCCACCATGGCGATCAGAATCGCGGTGACCACATGTCCATGGGCCTTGTTGCTGATCACGCCGTAGATGCCCATGGGCGCCGTCGGCTGGATGATTACCATCCCGATGATGATCAGGTTCCAAAGCCCCAGCGTGCGATTGAGGCTCGCGCCCTTTGTTTGCGTGCTCCCAGCAACGTCTGCCATGCGTGTCCTTAATGCGCCGCCGTGGCAGCTGCTGTTGTAATGGTTTGCGAACCCGCATTCCAGCTTGCGATCTGCACTGTCGGTGCATCCGCACCGCTCTCCGGCAACAACGCCGTCAGCACGCGCTTCTCACCCGGCACTAACTCGATCCAGTTATCCGACCATATTACCGGAGCAATCAATCCGCCGGCTTGCGTGCGCACCGCCGCGTTCACTTGAAAAGCAAGCGCCGCACTCGGATTCTCAAGTTCCACGCGCACCTCGCGTCCGCGCGCGGTCTTCTCGATCTCCGCATGAGCAACGATTTTTGCCGCCGGCAAATTCGCGAGTGCCGTCAGGTCTTCATGACGCGATGCCGGCGTATGCGTATAGTCTGTTCTTGACCAATCGAAGGTGGTCAGTGTTCCAGGCACCCAATAGAAATTCCTGCTGACCACTTTGCCCGCGGCATTTGTCAGGGTCAGGTCGATGAAGAAGATTCTTTCCGTGTCCGCGTAGAGGCTCTCCGGAATGGTGAAGACAATCTGCGAACTGTCCACTCCCGCATCGACAGCGGCTTCTTCCTTGTACAATTCCTTCCACGCTGCGTTGTGTACATGCACGCTCGCATGAAGTCCGGCAACACGCTCATACGTGCTGTTCACCACCACAATCGAGCGGTCGTCGTAGGAATACTGAATATGCACCGGCTCGCATGCTTTCTTGGTCCCGAAGTATCCCGCCCCGGCATCGAGGTAATAGTCATACAAATGCCAGATCATCGATGGCCACGCATTGTTGAGCATCCACTGAATCACGCCCGTCGACGCGTACTTGTTCCTGCTGTATGCTTCATACATTGCGCGCTCGGAGTCGTACTGCATGGTTCCGGCAATTCGCTCGTAGTCGGCCGCCGACTGCGGCTTTGCATACACGGCCGCCATCGAATCGTCGAGCACTTTCAGGTTCAGGAATTCACCACCGCCGTAATGCATACTCCAGTTTGCAGTCGGCGGCCATGCCTGCGCGTCGGGCAAAAACTTTTCGCGGCTCGCCAACGACGGAATCGCCGGACCAGGGCTGGTCTCCGTGTTGAATCCGTAGGCGCCGCCGTTCTGCTTGTCCACGTACCAGTAACTCGGCGCAACGTAATCGTAGGGCCCGGTCATCTTCACACCGTTGAGACCTCCGCCGGCAGTCACTTGCGACGACGCCGCGGAGATGATCGGGTTCGGCCAATGCGTCTCCGCTTCCACATTCAGATAGGCGCGCTCAACATTCGCCGGCGGAGCGTTGTCGCTGCCGTTGAGCCACACCAGCAGGCTTGCATGATGGCGCAACCGCAACATCTGCGACCGCAACGAGGCAGTGGCAATCGTCAGATCCTCGGCAGTCCAGTCCTTCCAGTGTTCCCAATGATCGCAGCAGCACCAGCCCAGCATCACCAGGATGCCGTCCTTATCCGCCAGATGGAAAAAGTCCTCCGTCTCCAGCTTTCCTTCCAGGCGAATCGTATTCAGGTTCATATCTTCGACAAGACGGAACTGATCGCGCAAACGGTGCTCATCGGTCCGCAGCAACATATCCTGCGACCACCCTGCGCCGCGAATCAGAATCGGCTTTCCATTCACGCGAAACAACCGGCTTCCATTCGCCGTAAGTTCTGAAGTGATCTCGCGAATGCCGAAGTCAACGCTCTGCTCATCCGTAACTTCGCCTTGCTCGCGGAAGCTCATCGTCAGCCGTTCCAGGTGCGGCTCGCCCATCTGTCGCGGCCACCATGGCCTGGGATTGCGAATACGCAATTGCGCAAATTCCTCGGGCGTGAACGTGACAGTGCGATCTTCATGCGCCGCAAGTTCCACTGCCTGCTCAAACTTCACCCCGGCCGTTGTACCTTCAACCTCGCCCTTCACCGCGCGATCGCTGGCGTTATGCAACTCTGCATAAACGGTGAGCTCCGCGGAACCAAGTGTGCTGTCGTGGAAGTGAGTCACGGCCAGCGGCGAGCGCAGAGTCACCGTGCCCGTGCCGATCAAATCGACGGCGCCCCACAGTCCCATATCCTTATCGGGTGGACAAGGGTTCCAGTCAACCCAGTTGATGCCCAGATCCTTTTCCGTAGGCGCAAACGTCTCCACCGCCAACACATTTTTCTTGCCCGGCTTCAGCAAGTCCGTAACATCGAAGTCGTAAGTGCGATACGCGCCAGCGACCTTGGTCGTGTCCGCGACTTTTTGGCCGTTCAGCCACACGTCGCCGCGATAATTGATGCCGCCAAAGTGCAGCCACTGCCTCTCGCCCGAGTGCAACGCAGCAGGCACAGTGAACTCCGTGCGATACCACCAGCCGCACCGGTAGGGGCTATCCTGGGCCATCGGCATGTTGGCGAAGATGGCGCCGATCTTATACGTCGTGCCCGGAATCTGCCGCAGGTTCGTGCCGTAATAAGGATCGGGAAACACGCCAGCCGCTGCCTGCGAGGCCAGCACAGTGCTGGGCACCGCCGTCTTCAACCAGCCCTCGGTTTGAAATCCATCCGCGGCAATTGAGTCGCCTGTAGCTTGCAATTTGCAAGCCGATTGCAATTGCCATCCCTCGCGCAACGGCGTTACGGTTCCCGCCCACAGCATGGGCGACAGCGCCAATGAGATCGAACAACAGAAAAACACTCGTCTACGCATTCGTCACCAGCAATCCTTGTTCCAGCAAAGCAGGTTTGTCTGCCCGGTATTTGTGTAACACTCCGGTTCCGGAATGTCTGCCGTTGAAATCCAGATTCAATCGCCTGAACAAAGGGAATACCTTCCAATTGCAAGCCCTGTCAAGTAACCTCCGCAAGCCCACCGGCAGACCGCTTCTTCGTGCTCGCAGGCCGTGACGAAGACCTCCGCACCACCAGTTCCGGCGGAGCGCGGTGCAAACGCAGCGTCTGTTCCCGGCGTTGCTCGCGCGCTTCAATAGCGTCTACCACCCATTCCGCCGCCAGCAGCCCCATCTCTCGCAGCGGCTGCCGGATGGTGGTGATCCCCGGTGTCGATACCGCTGCCGGCAGCACATCGTCAAACCCGAGCACGGAGCAATCCTCCGGCACCCGCACCCCCGCGCCCGCCAGTCCGCGCACCACACCCAGCGCCGTCAGGTCGTCGAAGGCAAGCACGGCAGTGAATTGCCGCCCCGAGGCCAGCATTCGTTTTGCGCAATCCATTCCGCCCTCAAAACCAGAAAGGGGATCTACCAGGTTGGGCAGTTGGAAGACCAGCTTCGAATCGAATTTGATTCCCGCCTCCGCCGCCGCACTTTGCACTCCGGCCCACCGTGGCGCGCTGTCGAACATCTCTTCCGGCCCGCGAATCACGGCGATCCTGCGATGCCCAAGCTCATGCAGATGGCGCATCGCCAATGCGCCGCCCGCTTCGTTGTCCACCAACACCGAGCTCACTCCCCGCCCGGTCAAGTCGCGGCTCACAATCACGATTGGTACATTGTTCTTTTTGACGTCGCTCAGCAAGTTGGTTTCATCGAACACCCAACTGGCGATTACGATCACGCCTTCGGCGCGCCGCTCCAAAATCATCTGCAGATAATTGTCGAAGAGTCCGCGCTGCGTCTGCGCATCCATCAGCAGCGGCAGATAGCTATTCGGCTGCAAGCCAGCCTGGATGCCGCGCACAATCGGAATGCAGTAGGGATCGGAAAGGTCGTATGCCAGCACGCCGATGGTCTGGCTGCGCCGCCTCCGCAGGGACCGGGCAAACGCGTCTGGATGGTAACCAAGCTGCTGCGCCATGGTGCGGATCTGTTGCCGCGTCTTCTCCGCAACATTTTGCGAGAGAGGCGCTTCGCTCAACACAATCGAAACCGTGGACACGGAGAAACCGCAGGCGCGGGCAACGTCCAGCAAAGTCACGTGACCGGATCTGCGTTGTGCCAATTCCCCTCCCTCTCCGCGTTGCGGCCATTCAAGGCCAGCGCTTCCATGGCCTGCACACGGAGTTGCGCCTGATTCCATGGGCCTTGGAAACTTTGGAAAAACCCTGGCTTCTCGATTTTTCCCTTGACACGGGGAAAAATTGAACCTACATTGGCTTTCTACTATTCAAACGTTTGAATGTCAACAATTCGATAGGAGACGGCCATGATCAACCAAAAGAAACCGACCTCATTCCTACGCATTTTCCTCTGTTTTTCGGTGCTTCTCCTGTTCGCAGGCACCGTAACCTGGGCCCAGGCCGGCCGGGGTAGCATCAGCGGTACCATCACGGACCCCACAGGGGCGCTGGTCCCCGGCGCCAAAGTGTCCGCGCTGAACCACGCCACCGGAATCACCCAATCCACCGTCTCAACCGCGGCAGGCTTGTATTTCTTTGTCTCGCTCAACCCCGGCTCTTACGAAATTACGGCCTCCCGCACGGGGTTTGAGAGCGTCGCCCAGGACAACGTAATCGTCAGCGTAGACCAGGTCAGCGTCGTAAACATCGCGCTTCAAGTAGGCGCCGTCACGGATACAGTCACCGTCTCGCAAACCGTCGATATCGTCGATACCAGCAACTCCACCGTCGGCCAACTCATTGGCGCCGAGACCATCGATCGCGTTCCACTGCTGACGCGCAATGTCTATGACCTGGTACAACTGAGCGCGGGCGTCACCCCGTCGAATGGCTCGCCGAACTCAGGCGACTCGGCGCAGATCAACAACATCTCAAACGGCCGTCCGGGGGTCGATGTTTCCTCCTACAGCATCAATGGCGCGGTCCTCGGGTCTGTCTACTACATGCTTGACGGCAGCCCGCTGGGCGTTGCGGAAAACAATATCGCCGCCATCATCCCCATGTCGGAGATTCCAGAAGATGGCATCGACGAATACCGCGTCGAAACGCAGAACACCCCGGCCTCTTACCAGAGCGGCGGCGCGGGCGTCATCAGCCTGGTGAGCAAGTCTGGCGGAGATAGTTTCCATGGCGACGCCTTCGGGTTTTTCCGGCCGGACATTCTCTCGGCCAACGACTACTTCAACAAGCAAAACCAGTTGCTCGGTGGCCTCCCCAACACGCCGCAAAGTTTCCATCGCTATCAAGAAGGCGGTTCCATCAGCGGTCCCGTCCTGCACAAAAAGCTGTTTTTCTTCGGCGACTATGAAGCGACGCAGCAGGCGCTTTTTGACGGCTCAAACTACTTTTCCGTTCCCACCACCGCCGAGCGGACGGGCGATTTTTCCGCGGACGCCTATACCATCTACGACCCGCTGGTCCCCGACAATCCAGACGGAACGCGCCAGCCGGTTGCCGGCAACGTAATCACCAATCCCAACCCCATTGCGCTGAAAACTCTTTCCATGTTTCCCAAGTGCAACCGTCCCAGTCCCAGCACCTGCGAAGCAGCGTCGACCTTGTCCCCGTACCCCATTTCGGGCGGCGGCAACCTGTATGTTCCCGGCACCGACCCCACCACCGGACAGAAATTCGACGTTCGTATGGATTATTACCAAAGCGAGAAACAGCGCATTTTCGGCCGCTTTTCGTTTTCGCGGACGACCCTCGCAAGCTCCAATGCTTTTGGCAACATGTGGGATCCGAACTACGCTCTGAATGTAACCAACGCACGCAATGTAATCGTCGCGGACGATCTCACCCTCAGTCCAACCACGGTTTTGCAATTGCGCTATTCGTTCACGCGCCACTATGAAAACCAGGGAGGCGACCCTGCGGAAAATGGCTTCGACATCACGACTCTCGGATTTCCCTCTTCGCTGGCCGCGCAGGAAGTTTACAAGATTCTTCCCCTCATGAATTTCAGCGACCTGGGCCCTGCCATTGGTGGCACCTGTTGCTCCAATACCTTCCAGTATGCCAGCGAAAACAGCGACATCATCGCCAGCCTCACCAAGGTCAAAGGCAAGCACGAGATCAGCGCCGGCTTCGAATACATGAAGCGCTTCATGAATGTGGGCCAGCCTCCCGAGGCCTCCGGCAGTTATAACTTCGACATGTCCGCCACCGACCAAACCACAAGCGCCCCTTCCCCGGTAGGAGGCAATGACTTCGCTTCATTCCTTCTCGGCATGGGAGAGGCACCGGGCGGTGAAGGGGGCAACTTCAGCAAGGACCTCTTCCTCGCGGCAGCCAGCCCCTACTACGCGGCATTTATTCAGGACACCTACCACGTCACGCCGACCTTCACCGTTACGGCGGGCTTGCGCTGGGATATCTTCGGCGGCAAGACGGAGCGCCATAACCGCTTTGAGTATTTCGATCCCAAGGCACAGGGATCGAGCAACGGCGTATCGTTCACTGGCGGCGAGGTGTTCTCCAGTTCCGGCCACCGCTCTCCCTTTACAACCAACATGAAGGACTTAGGACCTCGACTCGGTTTTGCGTGGCAGCCATCGAAGGATATCGTCTTCCACGGTGGTGCAGGCTTCTACTATGGCCCGAGCGCGCAAATGGTCACCGGCGTAGGCGAAAACAGCGACGGATTCTCCTCTACCACCGACTGGAACGCCACGAACTGGAACAATGATGGAAATACCGTGACCTTCGACGGCGGCGGCCAGGGTAACTCGGTACTTTACGGCAGCAGCCTGGATCCTAACTTCACCGGCGGACCGGCGCCCAGTCCAACCGCGCCTTACTCAATCAGCAATCCGTTCCCGGCTGGCGTGACCCCGATCATCGGCGCGTCGCAAGGATTGGCCACTTACCTTGGCAATCAACTCAGCACCATGCTCCACACCCAACGCACGCAACTAACCTATAACTTCAACTTCGGTTGGGATATGGATCTCTCCCATGGTTTCCATCTCGCAGCCGGTTACGTAGGCAGCAGAGGTCTGTTCCTTCCGCTTGCCGGTGAAGACCTGAACCAGCTGGATCTCGGCACTATTGCGAGTTACCAGGGTGCGCTTGAAAGCACCATGGTGCCCAACCAGTGGGCCGCTCTTCTGCCACCGACAAATGTCTATTCTGGTCAGGCCACCGTGCCGCTCTGGGTGTCTTTGCAGGAATTCCCGCAATTTGGCAATGGCCAGGCTGAGGGAGGCAGCGGGGTCAGTATCCATGGCTATCCCGGCGGCGACTCCGAATACAGTTCCCTGCAAACCAAGCTCGAGAAACGCCTCTCCAGTCACTTCACCACGCTGGTCTCTTTCACATGGGCCAAGCTCATCACCGATGACGGCAATCCACCGCTGGGCTTTGTCGGCTCTCACGCCGGCTCACCCCAGGACTGGAAGAACATGAACCTCGAACACTCGGTCAGCCCGCAGGAAGTCAAATTCCAATTCACTTGGCAGGCATCCTACGATTTGCCTATCGGCAAAGGCCGTTTGCTCAGCCTCAACAGGCCGGGCAATGCGGTTCTGGGCGGCTGGACGATCAACGGAATTGCCTATCTGAGCGACGGCATTCCTATCAACTCCCCAGGCTCGGGTTCGCCGCTTGCCGTCAACTTCAATCAACGCGCCGATATGGTCTGCGATCCCAGCAAGGGCGCGCCCCATACATACGCGCAGTGGTTCCTGCCTAACTGCTTCACCACGCCGGCAAGTGGTTTTGTCGCGGGAACCGCGCCGGCCTATCTTGCCAACGTCCGCACGATGGGAGCCCAGGACCTGGACCTCTCTCTGTTCAAGAGTTTCACGATTGGGAAAGAGAAGGATCTTCGCTTCGAAATCTCTTCCTTCAACGTCACCAACAAAGCGCAGTTCGGGGGGCCGAATGTGAGCTCTCCCAATTCCGGGTTTGTAAACTTCGGCCAGATTTCCGGCACTGTTAACACCCCGCGCCAGTTCCAGTTCGGGTCGAAGTTCACCTTCTGATCGCAGATACGTTCGAACGCCGGGTGCCCCATCCTTTTCACAGCCTCATCGTGAAAAGGGTGGGAGCGCGCAGCCCCCAAATGTCCATAAATCATTTGCAGATTCATTCGGCGAACCGTTTAATATAACTTTCCATGGCTACCCTCTTCGATAAACTTCAGCTCAAAGATCATCCGGAGATGCTCGTTCTCAATGCGCCCGAGAGTTTCGAGATTGAGTTGTCCCGCCTGCCCGTCCTGCACATTCACCGCGCGATCGAATCGCTAGCGGAGATTCGCTTCTCGCTGGCCTTCGTGACCAAGCAGGCGGAAGTCGACGCACTCGCGTCCAAAATCGCCGCACGCGCCAAAGGCGACCCAACCATCTGGTTCGCGTACCCCAAAGGCTCATCGAAGAAATACAAATGCGATTTCAATCGCGACACCGGCTGGGCCGCGCTTCAGGCCGCGGGGTTTGACACCGTCCGCGCCATCGCTATCGACAAAGACTGGACCGGGCTGCGGTTTCGGCGCAGAGAGTTCATCAAGTCGCGCTGAATAGCTGACCTGCCGTCTAGCTGTCTAGCTGACTCGCTAAACAAACAGCCCAGGCAGCACTTCCCCTGCCTTGCCTTCCACCACATGCGTAAACGCACTGGCATTCAGCGGCGGTTCCGGTCCCACATAGACAGTCCGCGCGCCGGCCTGCCGCGCCCAATGCACAAAGTTCGCCGCCGGATAAACAGACCCCGAGGTCCCCACTACCACCATCAGCGTCGCCTTCTCGATCTCCCGCTGAATCCGCTCCATCTCCAGCGGAATCTCGCCAAAGAAAACAATGTGCGGCCGCATCCGCGCACCGCACTTGCAACGTCCAACCTCGCTCAGGTTCTTGTATACAGTGCGATCTGTAACTGGCGGTTCGCCGCACTCATCTCCGCAGCGGGCTTTCGCCAACTCCCCGTGCATATGAACCAGCCGCACGCTTCCGGCCCGCTCATGCAGATCGTCGACATTTTGGGTACACAGAAAGAACCGATCACCCAACCGCTTCTCAAGCTCCGCGAGCGCGACGTGCGCCGGGTTCGGCTGCGCCTTCGCCCCGTCCGCGCGCCGCTGCGAATAGAACTCCCACACAAGCGCAGGATTCCGCTTCCATGCCTCCGGAGTACACACATCCTCGATCCGATGTCCAGCCCACAAACCATCCGACGCGCGAAACGTGGGCAGCCCGCTCTCGGCGCTGATCCCCGCACCCGTCAGCACAAATACCCGATCGTCCCCACCAACCTCAATAGTCTTCAAACCGTTGCCCCGCTCCAATCATCAAGCAGCCGACTCGCTGACAAGCTGACCTGCTGTCCCCTATTCCCTATTCCATGCTCTTACGGTTCCAGCAGAATCTTCCCCGTAGTCTTGCGCGCTTCCAGATCTGTCTGCGCCTGCGCTGCTTCAGCCAGAGGGTATACATGCTCCGTCCGCAGTTTCAGTTCCCCCTTGGCCGCCCAGCCCAGAACATCGCCGGCTCGCCACTCAAGATCCGCCCGCGTGCCGATATAGTGCCAAAGGGTTGGCCGCGTTATAAACAGCGATCCCTTCCCGGCCAGTTGGATCAGATCGAACGGCGGCACAGGGCCGCTCGACGCGCCGAACAGGGCCAGCAATCCTCTGGGACGCAAGCAATTCAAACTGCCCTCGAACGTCGTCTTGCCCACCGAGTCATACACGACATCCACGCCCTTGCCGCCCGTGAGCCGCTTCACCTCCGGCTCGAATTCCTGCTTTGTATAAAGAATCACGTCGGAAGCTCCAGCCTCGCGCGCCAGCTCCGCCTTCTCTTCCGTTGAAACGGTCGCAATCACCCTCGCGCCGATCCGCGAGGCCATCTGCGTCAGCAACAGACCCACGCCGCCGGCCGCCGCGTGAACCAGCGCCGTCTCCCCAGCCTTCAGCGGAAACGTTGAGTACGCAAGGTAGTGCGCGGTCATGCCTTGCAGCATTGCCGCCGCCGCCTGCTCCATTGAAAGTTTAGCCGGCACCTTTACCAGTTGAGTCGCGGGAACCAGTGCGTACTCCGCGTAGCTGCCCAGCACGCCCACGGACGCTACAGCATCCCCGGCCTTGAAACCCGTGACGCCTGGACCCAGTTCTTCCACCGTGCCCGCGGCCTCGCTGCCCGGCACAAGAGGCAGAGAGGACTTGTAGACTCCCTTGCGGAAGTAGATCTCAATGAAGTTGACCCCGGTTGCCTCCACACGGATCAACACCTGCCCAGGTCCCGGCTCGGGGATGGGCAACTCGGCCAGTTGCAAAACCTCTGGCCCGCCGTTTTGCTGAATTTGAATTGCTTTCATGTCACGGCCAGAATGCACCCTGAGACCGCGCCTCTGCAAGCGCACTGCATGTTTCGAGCCGCAAATGCATTCCTGTTTGCACCATGCATGAAACACAGAACCCCGCCCAGACGCGAGCCCAAGCGGGGTTTTAAGTCCCTAGTCCTTAGTCCCTAGTCCCTGTTCCCTGTTTTTTCAGTCCCTATCCGACAACAAGCTCTGCTCTTCCGGCGAAATCAGCCGCACCAGCCGGTCCACCGTATACGGAGCGCGATTCTGCATGGTGTGGTAGTGCCTGACCTGAAGCTCGCCCAGCAAGCCGATCGCCACCATCTGGATACCGGCCAGAATCAGCACCGCCCCCACAACGAACAGCGGCCCATGCTGATCCATCAGGCTCTGGTGCGGATGAAGCAGCTTCAGCGCCAGCAAGACCGTCGAAATGATGCTGCCCACCATGATCCCGAGCGCACCAAATCCACCGAAGAAGTGCAGCGGCCGGCTCATGTACTTGAGCAGAAAACGGATCGTCAGAAGGTCGAACAACACACGGAACGTGCGCCCGATGCCGTAATGGCTCTTGCCCCGTTCACGGTTGACATTCTTTATCGGAATTTCACAGATCGATGCGCCATACCAGCTTGCCAGGGCGGGAATGAAACGGTGCATCTCCCCATATAGTGGAATATTTTGAATGACTTCGCGGCGATAGGCCTTGAACGTGGTCCCAAAGTCATGAATGTCCACGCCGGAAAGCTTGGCCATCAGCCAGTTCGCGCAGCTCGACGGAATGCGGCGCATGACAAAGTTGTCGATCCGCTCCTTGCGCCAGCCTGAAACCACGTCGTATCCCTCTTCCAGCTTTTCCAGAAAGGCGGGAATGTCGTTGGGGTCGTGTTGCAGATCGCCGTCCATGGCGAGAATAAACTCGCCCGATGCGTGGTCGAATCCGGCGGCCAACGCCGATGTCTGGCCAAAGTTCCGCCGCAACTTCACCACCAGCACGCGGCTGTCCACCGCGGCAATCTCTTCCAGAAGTTTGTACGAGCGGTCGCTGGAACCATCGTCCACGAGTACCAGCTCAAAGCTGTCGCCCACCTGTTCCATCACCTGTTTCAGGCGCGCATACAAGGCGGTGACATTCTCTTCTTCGTTGTGAAAAGGAACGACAATCGAATATTTCGCCATAATGCCAGTATAGATGCATTTCCGTTTCAAAGGTTCTATTTTTCCTCGCTTAATGGGTACGGCTCTGGTTTGAGCATTTACGCGAAACCCCAATATTTGCACCAACAAGCGGTTATTCCAGCTCGTCCAGCATCGCCTGCATCTCACTCAGAGCATGGCGGTTGCCGCTCCGTGCGGCACAGCCGATTCCGGCCTTCAACCGCTCCACCGCCTCCTCTTTTCTGCCCGCCGAGGAAAGCGTCTGCGCCGCCATGAAGTAGCCCGCCGTGTAGTCCGGATCGATCTTCAGCAGCGTGTCAAACTCATCCAGAGCAGCCGCCGTGTCGCCGCGGGCGGCCAGTTCCATCGCCACGCCGTAGCGTGCAAAGCTGTTCTTCGCGTCCAAAGCCAGAATCTCTCTCAGTCCTGCAATCTTGTCCATGCTGCCCATATTTTGCTTTCCGGTTCTCGAGGAACCCGTTAAGTCATTTGCACTTTTGGCGGGGATTGCCGAAACTGGAACTGGATGCCTCGCATTGAGGACCTGATCCGGGCCGATCGCCGACCCATCCATTCTACTTGGCGGCTGGCCCGTCAGGTTCATCGGGTCCAACGGTCCAACGGGTCCACCGGCCCAACAAGGGAGCAGGAAAAACATGAGTTCTACTGAAGATTGTGTTGAAACACGCCCGTCAGCCCGCACCGTGGCCAGCACCCAGTCGGAGATGACTGAAATCATATTGCCCAACGATACCAACACCCTGGGCAACCTGCTCGGCGGGCGCCTGATGCACTTCATCGATCTCACTGCCGCCATGGCCGCTTACCGCCATTCCCGCACCAACGTCGTCACCGCCGCCATGGACCACATCGACTTCATTCGCCCTGTTCGCCTTGGCGACCTGCTCACCCTCCGCTCCAGCGTCAACCGCGCCTTCTCTACGTCGATGGAGGTCGGCGTGAAGGTCTGGGCGGAAAACACGCGCACCGGGTGCATTTCTCACGTCGCCAGCGCCTACCTGGTCTTTGTCGCCATCGACAACCAGGGCCACCGCCAGCGAGTTCCCGAGGCGCAGCCCGAGACCCCCGACGAACTGCGCCGTTATGAAGGCGCGCTCCGCCGCCGCGCGCATCGCGAGGCCGAAGCCGGCCATCGTCAGAAAGCCAGACTCGATACCGAAGCCCAGGAAGAATCCTGAGTCGCAGCCTCATCCAAGAGGCTAGCGATTCAATCTAACCAACTCACCCGGTCCACTATTTCGCCCGGGCCCCTCTCTAGAAGGAGCAATAGATACCCATGGCCCACGCCCCCAATATGCCCGCACCCGTCGCCCTTCCCGGCGTCTCCAAAATCGTAGCTGTCGGTTCCGGCAAAGGCGGTGTGGGCAAAACCACCGTCGCCGTCAACCTCGCCATCGCGCTCTCCCGGCTTGGCCAGCGCGTCGGCCTCATCGACGCCGACATCTACGGACCCAACGTCCCTCTCATGATGGGCTCGGCCAAGCAGCCCGCCGTGGGCCCCAACAACCAAATCATCCCCAACCTGACTCATGGAATCAAGACCATCTCCATCGGCTACATCTCCCCCGGAGACAAGCCCCTGGTCATGCGCGGACCCATGCTTCACCAGATCATCCGCCAATTTCTGCAGCAGGTGGAGTGGGGTGAGCTCGACTACCTCATCGTCGATCTGCCTCCCGGAACCGGCGACGTTGTTATTTCCCTCGTGCAGACAGTTCCACTCACCGGCGCAATCGTGGTTTCAACTCCGTCCGACGTCGCCCTGCAGGACGCGCGCAAGGCCCTCGAAATGTTTGCCCAGGTGAACGTTGAAGTCCTCGGCATCGTCGAGAACATGAGCCACTTTACTTGCCCGCATTGCCACCAGGAGATCGATATCTTCTCCAGGGGCGGCGCGGAGCGGACGGCAAAGCAGTTCAACATTCCGTTCCTCGGAGCGATCGAACTGGTTCCGGCCATCCGCGAAGGCGGCGACCGCGGATTGCCCGTCGCGCTCGCCGGCCCCAAGAGCCCGCAGGCCGCGGAGTTCTACGCCGTGGCTGAGAAGCTGATGGTTGGCGCCGAAGCGGCGGCGGCGGCAGCAACGGATGTTATTGAAATCAGCTAGCAGTTCTCGTCAATCAACCTGGCTCGGTTTTGCTTTGAAAGGGCGCGACTTCAGTCGTGCCGCTAGCTATGCCAATAGATCTTGGGCTTTAGCCCCTGAGGGAATTTGCCTTGAGCAACCGCATTCCCTCGGCGGCTAAAGCCACATCTTTATTTGCTCCTCGTTCGGCACGGCTAAAGCCGTGCCCTTTCAAAACATGCGCACGCTCGCGGAAGCGAAACGATGCGCAAGAGGCCACGCAGGAAATTAGTGTTTGAGGTGAGGAGTAGAGTTGAGCAACGAATTTCTGATTCGCCCTGCCCAGCCGGCTGACTTTCCGCAATGGAAAAATCTCTGGGACGGATACAACGCCTTTTATGGCCGCGAAGGCGCGACCGCATTGCCGGATGCGATCACGAACAGGACATGGTCGCGCTTTTTCGATGCGTACGAGCCTATGCACGCACTCGTGGCCGAACATGCTGGGCAACTACTCGGCCTGGTACACTTCATCTTCCACCGCACCACCATCTCGATTGCCCCAACCTGCTATCTGCAGGATCTCTTCACGCTCGAATCCGCACGCGGCAAAGGCGTAGGCCGCGCCCTCATTCAGCAGGTTTATGAACGCGCCAAGCAGGCAGGCTCCAGCCGCGTCTATTGGCTCACGCACGAAACCAACACCACGGCAATCGAGCTCTACGACAAGGTCGCCGAAAAATCCGGCTTCATCGTTTACCGCAAGCCCTTGTGAGTTTGCCCTACACACCAAACAAAAAGAGAGCGAGGCCTGCGCCCCGCTCTCTTTTTCATTCCGAGCTTGCAATCTACCGCCAGTGCCCTTCCCGCATTTCCCAATGGTCGCCGCGATGAATCCACCGATGAGCAACCCAGCGCTGACCCTCGCGCGGCGGACGGTCCCAGCGGCCCGGCGTCCAGACGTATGCACCGCCCTCCCAACGGTGATAGCCATCGATCCACACATAGCCGCGATCCGGTGGCGGGGGACGACGCTCAACGATCGGAGCGGGTGGCCCGATGCGAACCACAACCTGCGCATACGATGCCGCAGGCACAAGCACAAGAGCGAGCAATACTGCCAATGCAAACTTCTTGAACATCGCCTAATTCCTCCAGGGTTGAATTTCCGGAAGATGGATCATTCCGGCCTGTCGACTGTTTGAACGCCGTGCCGCGGAAATAGTTGCGCGGTCAAAGGGCACGGTGCTCGCCTCCCGACGTGGATTTGGATGCTTCGCACGCTCACCGGGTGGTCCGGAACGATCGTTCAGGCAGGATGAATCCTGCTCTGCCCTCGATCAGAGGAAGTAGTCGAAGTCGGTCTCGATCTTCATCCGGCGATGAATCCTGAGAATGTGGCCGGGCAGCTTCGATGGATTCAGTTCCACGTAGTTGCGCGGCCCATTCCACAGGTAGCGCTCTCCGGTCAGCAGATCCTCCGCCTCGTAACCGCGATCCTGCGGAATCTCCAACTCATCCAGCGGCAGCGTCACAAAGCCAGCCTGCGTGTGGTGCGGGTCAAGATTGACCACGGTCAGAATCAGATTTGAGCGGTCCTCCGATTCTTTCGTGTAGCAGATGAGCTGTTCATTCTCAGAGGAATGAAATTTCAGCCCCCAGTCGCTTTGCAGAGCCTCGTTCGCTTTCCGGATCGCATTCACCTTTGCGATCAGTGGCTTTAGGCTGTCCGGCCGTTGCAGGTCCCAGTGCCGGATTTCGTATTTCTCCGAGTCCAGGTACTCTTCGCTGCCGCGACGCACAGGAACGTGCTCCATCAACTCGAAGGCAGGGCCATAGATGCCGTAGTTCGAGCCCAGCGTAGCGGCCAGCAGAAAGCGAATGCCAAACACCGCACGACCGCCGATCTGCAGAAACTCGGTGAGAATGTCAGGCGTGTTGGGCCACTGGTTGGGCCGGAAGAACTCGCGCACCGGCGTCTGCGCCAGTTCGGTCAGATAAGCCGTCGTCTCGCCCTTCGCGTTGCGCCACGGAAAGTAAGTGTACGACTGGCTGAAACCCAGCTTGGCCAGCCTGTACATGACCTTCGGCCGCGTAAATGCCTCAGCCAAAAACAAGACTTCCGGATGATCGTGCTTGATGGCGGGAATCATCCACTCCCAGAAGGGAAACGCCTTGGTGTGCGGATTGTCTACGCGGAATATGGTTATGCCCCGGTCGACCCAATAATCGAAGACGCTCTTCAATTCCTCCCACATGCCGGACCAGTCTTCGCTCTCGAAATCGAAAGGATAGATGTCCTGATATTTCTTGGGAGGATTCTCGGCATATTGGATGGTGCCATCGGGCCGCTTGCGAAACCAGTTCTCGTGCTCACGCACATAGGGGTGATCGGGCGCGACCTGAAACGCGATGTCCATGGCAACTGTAAGGTCCAGCTTCCTTGCCTTGGCCACAAAGTACCGAAACTCTTCGATCGTTCCCAGTTCCGGATGAATCGCCTTGTGGCCGCCCAGCGCGGAGCCGATAGCCCAGGGGCTGCCGCAATCGTCCGGCCGGCTCTCGGGATTGTTGTTGCGGCCCTTGCGAAAGTCGACGCCGATGGGATGAATGGGCGGCAGATACACCACGTTGAAACCCATTTCAGCGATGTAGGGCAGGCGCTTCTCGCAATCCGCAAATGTGCCGTGCTTCCCGACCTCTTGCGCGGCGGAGCGGGGAAAGAATTCGTACCACGCACTGAATCGCGCAATCACCGGATCGACCACAATGTTGTATTCGCGATCCGACTCCGTTGCGAATCGCTTGTCCGGATAGTGCAGCACCAAATCGTGGAGCTTTTCGTCCGTCGCCAGGCTGCGGTGTTTTACAGGCTCGGTTGCATAGCGCAAAAGTTCAGACCGCTCCCGCAGCCAGTCTGCTTCCGGCCCCTGCGCGCGGTCAGCGGCCGCAGCCACCAGATCGGCGCCGATCAGGTAGTCGACATTTGTATCGCTCTCCGCCTTGATGCGCTTCAACAGATCGCGATGCCAGGTTTCAAAATGATCCACCCAGCCCCGCACCTTGAATCCGTAACGGCCCAGTTCGGTTACGCGAAAGGATGCGGTCCAGCAGTCGTTCCCATTCACGATTGCGCGCATGGGAATCTCAACCCACTGATCCGAGCCCTCACGATGCGCCAGCAATGAAGCGGCGATGGCGTCGTGGCCGTCGGTAAAAATGTCGGCCTCCACGCGAACGTGATCGCCCACGGTGCGCTTGACCGGAAACCGGCCGCCGTCCACCGCGGGAGATATTCCTTCAATGATTACGCGCTTGCGTCCATCCTCTTGAGTCACTGTCATAGTCTTTCCAATGTCCTTTGTTGCGGGGCTGGAATTCAGAAACTCAGAACCAGCTTTTCTCTCGACTTTGCATTCCCTCAGGGGCTAAAGCCCGGCTCATTTTGCTGCGTTTGCGGCACGACTGAAGTCGTGCCCTTTCAAAACCCGTGGCGCTGGTGCGTTGAGAATCGTGCCCTTTCAAAACATTGCCCCTTCAGACGCTCCCTAGGGGTGCATACTGGGTCTGCATTGCTCGATCAATTGCTCGTAAAGGTGAATCGTCTGCTGCGCAATGGCGGTCCAACTGAAGACTTCCTCCACGCGACGCCGCCCCGCATCGCCAAACCGACGGCACCGTTCAGAGTCGCCCAGCATCTCATTGAGTCGCGCCGCCAGATCGCGCGCAAACTTGCCGGGGTCGGTTGGGAAGCTGGTCACCGGGTCCTGATCGAAGGGAACCAGGTAGCCGGTCTCTCCATCCACCACCACCTCTTTGATGCCTCCCGTGGCGCTGGCGACAACCGGAGCGCGGCAGGCCATGGCTTCAAGGTTGATGATGCCGAACGGCTCGTAGACCGAAGGGCAGCAGAACACCTGGCAGTTGCTGTAGAGTTGAATTGCCTCCTGCTTGGTGACCATCTTTTCAATCCACACAATACGCGGATGGTGCGCGCGCGCCGCTTCCACCTTATCGCGCAGTTCGGCGGCTATCTCCGGTGTGTCCGGCGCTCCGGCGCAAAGCACCACCTGCGTGTCAGCAGGAAGATAGCTGATCGCGTCCACCAGGTGAGTCACACCTTTTTGGCGGGTGATGCGGCCGACAAACAAGACATACGGCACAGCCGGATCAACACCGTAATCGGTCAGCGCTTTGGTCTCAGCGGTCTTCTGATATTCGGCCAGGTCGATGCCGTTGTAGATGACATGAATGCGGCTTGGATCGACATCCGGATACGCCGATTGAATGTCCGCCTTGGTGCCTTGAGAAACCGCGATGATCGCATCCGCATCCAGAATCGCGGTGCGCTCCATCCACGAGCTCATCGCATAACCCGAGCCCAGTTGCTCGGCCTTCCATGCACGCAAGGGTTCAAGAGAATGGGTGGTCAGTACGAAGGGTACGGCGTAAAGTTTTTTGGCGAGGAAGCCGGCCATCGACACATACCACGTATGCGTATGCACCACGTCGATTCCCTCGAGAGCTTTCACCTGTGTCAGGTTCAGGCTCAAGGCCTCAAGCGCGCCCTTGAACTTGCCTTCAGTCCCGTTGGTGATTTCGGCCCAGGGTTCCGCGCCACGCACGTGCAGGTTGCCCTGGTCTGATTGCTGAGGCCCCCAGCAATGGACTTCTACTTGGATAGTCCGGGCCAATTCGCGGCTCAGATAATCGACGTGGACGCCCGCCCCGCCGTACACAAGTGGAGAGTATTCCCGTGTAAACAACCCGACTCGCATGGGTCTTCCTTTGGCTGGATCGAGATAGTTGGATCGAGAGTTCGCAATTCGCTCGGGATGAGTGTATTTGGTGGATGTGCCCCGCGCAACCCCCGACGCCAGGGAAGCTCCGATCAAGTCCAAAGGCCGCGCCAGCCTTCCCTCAGGGGCTAAAGCCCGGACTCATTTTGCCGCATTTGCGGCACGGCTGAAGCCGTGTCCTTTCAAAACATCGACTTGTTCAGAGGTTCCCTAGGCCGCCTCAATCTCCTCGGTCAGCACCTCGGCTGCGGTGATGCAGTCTCCGCGGCTTACGTCGAGATGCGTTACCAGGCGAATCACATCGCGCCCCACAGTGCTCATCAGAATTCCGCGCGCCTTCATTCTTGCAACCAGGTCGGAGACGCTCCGCCCGCCTTGCAGCTTGAAGATCACGATGTTTGTCTCGACCGCATCCAGGTCAATGTCCACCTCATCCAGATTCGAGAGCGCCTCAGCCAAGAGCCGTGCATTCGCATGGTCCTCATGCAGTCGTTTTGGCCCCTGCTCCAGCGCCATCAGTCCCGCGGCGGCCAGCACGCCTGCCTGCCGCATCCCGCCGCCCAAGGCCTTGCGGTAGAGCCGCGCCTGGTCCATCAACTCCGCCGACCCCGTCAGCATCGATCCTACCGGCGCACCCAGCCCCTTCGACAGGCAGAACATCACCGTGTCGAACCCGCGCGTAAGCGCCTTCACATCCGCGCCCAGGGCCACCGACGCGTTGAAGATCCGCGCTCCATCCAGATGCGTTGGGAGCTTGCGCTCCTTCGCGCCCGCCCAAATCTCTTCCAGCACAGGCACAGGCGTACAGCCCCCGCCGGCAAGGTTGGCCGTATTCTCAATCTCGACCAGCCCCGTCGCCGCGCGAAACGCTCCCCGCGCAAAGATCGCAGGCTCGATGTGTTTCCAGGTCAAAATGCCGCGGTCCGCGAGAACGGCCCGCACCAGGCAGCCGGAAAACACGGCAGTCGTCGCCATCTCCCAGTCCAGAATGTGCGCCCGCGATTCGGCAATCACCTCTTGCCCCGGTTTGGTGTGCAGCCGGATGCCGATCTGGTTGCCCATGGTCCCCGTCGGCACAAACAGCGCCGCCTCGCGCCCAAAAATCGCAGCCGCGCGACTCTCCAGCAGGTTTACCGTAGGGTCTTCGCCATAAACATCGTCGCCCACCTCAGCCGCCGCCATCGCCGCACGCATCTCAGCCGAAGGCCGAGTAACCGTATCCGAACGCAGATCAATTGTTCCCGCCAATTTTTGCTTTCCTTCCTGTTTTTGCCAGTCCCTATTCCCTGTTCCCTGTTCCCTGCTTCTAAGGTATCTGCGCCATCGGCAGCTCAATCACCGGTGTCCGCTTGCCATCCTTCATGGCCACCGCCCACAAACCGTGAAAGCTTTCCCTGAGCCCCGGCTGCGCCTTCAGCAGCGCACTCAAAACCGCACCCGCCTCCGTCCGCACCGCCGCCGGGTCCGTCACCCCCGTCGACTCGTAACTCACCGCCAGATCCGCCTGTCGCAGGCTCGCATCCAGTCTTACCGCATCGATCTTCCAGGTCCGGTCGCCGTCCTGCAATAAATAGGGAAACGCATCCAGGGGCGAATTCCTGATCTGCGCCTGCTCCTGGCCCAGTTTCTCCAGATTCGGCGAGGAAAGAAAATCCACCGGCACCAGCAGGTAGCGCGCCGCCTCGTAAGCGAACCACGCCGGCCAGCCGCTGGATGCGGTTTGATCCGGTTTCGCCAGTTCCCGGGCGCGCGACCAATACCACACGCCGTCATGCCCGTCGAAGGTTCCCTGCCGCACCGTCAGCCCGGCCAGCTTCCAAGCCGCCGCCGCGCCGGTCGTATCCCAGGCCAGCACCAGCCCAATCTGCCCAGCCAGCGGAGCTCCCACCGCATCCGCCAGCACCACGGCGTACTTCCCCGGCGGCAGTGAACGCATATTCATGGTCACCGTCAGCGACCCGCTTGCGTTGGAGCAGAAAAACTGTGTATCCGCCGTAGCCGCCAGCGTGCTCGCATCCAGCAGATAGATATTCCGCAGTTGCACCTGGCCATCCTTCACCAGCGGCACGCCCAGTTCCACCGAATCGTGAATCCCGGCCCAATCCCCCGCCTCAGCCGGAAGCAGGGCAGCCTGCAATACTCCATAATCCTGCCCCTCAACGGCCAACGCCAGCCGTCCCGCTATCGAAGAGAGCGCATTCCGATCCTGCGGCTGCAACTCCCCCTGCGTGATGCAACTCGTCGCGTGGCTTTGCGACGGCATAGACCCCAGGACGATCAACCCCAAAGCGGCAGTCCAAACCCTCCAGCAGAGGCGCATTTTCTTGAACATCCTCTCCGTCTCGCGAATCCTCTTTCGAGCGTCCGCGAGCCACTGATAGTCTATCTGAGTGGAGCGGCAACGATCTCGCCGCGACCGGCGCCGCCACGCAAGCCGCCGGACGCCGCAACCGGGCCGGGGAGCTTATTGCCATGCGCAGAGTCATTCCGCCGCAATCCCAATTCGCAATCATCCGCACGGCGCTGAAAGCCCTGATGCTCCCGGCCGCTGGGTTCGCGCTGTTGGGCTGCCCGCTCTGGCTTTCTGCCCAGGCTCCCCCGGATCAAACTCCAGCCCCTGAGTCAACCCCAAAGCCCGCTCACATCCATAAGCGCCCCAGCCCGGCCCATCATGCTGTCTCGCCTGCCCCTGACGTTCCGGTGCCCGTAACCCCTCCTGAGCCAGAAAAACCGAACTGGCCGGCATTTGACCATCCCGCCCAGGCCTCCGTGGTCTGGGATAGCCACGGCCTGAAAATCGACGCCACAAACTCCAGCCTGCAGCAGATTCTCAAAGACGTCGCCACTGCCACCGGCGTCAAGGTCGACGGCATGTCCTCCGATCAGCGCGTCTTCGGCACCTACGGCCCCGGCCAAGCCCGCGATGTGCTCTCCCAGCTATTGCAAGGCTCCGGGTACAACGTCATCATGATTGGAGACCAAGGCCAGGGCACGCCGCGCCAGATTCTGCTCAGCACCCGCCAGTCCAGCGCCTCCCCTGCGGCCGCAAAGACCGGCCAGGCTAACAGCGAAGACGACGACGCCGATGAGCCGCCGGCGCCTCAGGAGCCAGAGCAACCCGTCCGGCCCGCCTTCCCGCCCGGAACGCCGCCCCGCTCCCCCCAGCAAATCATGCAGGAAATGCAGCAGCGGCAGCAGCAGATTCAACAGCAGCAGAATCAGCCGCAACAGCCGCAACAGCCGACCCAACCGCAACAGCCGCAGAACTAAGGAAGTCGTCAGTTTTCAATGCTCAGTTGTCAGTTTGCTGGGGAACGTCCGCGGCGACCCGGAACTCGGGCCCGATGAACTTGACTCGGGAAACGGCCCAACAGATTGGAATGGATCGCGAATAATTTCCATCTGTTTCACTACGAAAGTATAGGAACCAAGAAATGTGGGGAGAATTAACCCGGGAGCACCCGCCCACTGATTACTGACAACTGACAACTGACAACTGACAACTGACAACTGACAACTTGCTTTTACACCTGTGCCACGCGCGCCCGAGCCTTTAGGACCACCGTCTGGCCCTGCGGCCGCATGAGTGCGAAACCCGCCCGCAGCAACCCATACGCGGCCAGGACTCCAAATGCCATGGAACCAGCCGACACCGCAATCAACATCACAAAATTCACCAGATCCGTCATCTCTCGCACCTTGCCCCAATCATCCAGGGATCTCGAGCTCTCGCGTCCCTTGGCTTCCGTCCGGCTTGAATCTTCCTGTCCCCGCCCAATTACTTCCACGATTCTCTCAGAAGTTCTCCCATCCTTTCACCAATTCCTGTTAATCAATGTGATTCCCGAACATCGAAACAAGATGTTCTGGAACAATCCCATTTTGGAACAGGCGTCTGAACAAAATCCCCGCGACCTCCTAACCTTTCGGTGCGCCCCAATACCCCAGGCCACATCCCGATCCATCCGCGGAAATGCGTCCCACCGCCCTCTTCGACGATAATCGCTCCATCCATAACACCCAGTTTCCGTGAGGCAATTACCTCCCATTTCGCGGGGTCTTTGACAAGAGGATGAATACACATTCATGAACGAGCCACTTGCCATCGTCGGCATCGGATGCCGCTTCCCCGGTGGGGCCGATTCGCCCCAGGCATTCTGGAGGATGCTCTGCGCCGGCGCCGATGCCATTCGGGAAATCCGCATCGGTCGCCGGTCGAATGCTTGCCGCCAATCTCGGCGCCGAAGAAGCGGCGCAGCTCGTCGCGGAATTTCCAGATCGCGTCGCGGTGGCTGCGTTCAACAGCCCTGCATCCGTCACCGTATCCGGCGATCCGGAGCCGCTCGAACAGATTGCGCACATCCTAGCATCCCGCGGCGTTTTCAACCGCTTCCTCAAGGTCAACTATGCATTCCACAGCCACCACATGGGCGCCGCGGAGAGTGGCCTGCTCCGCGCGCCCGGCAAGGTGGAAACATCGCCCGCCAAACTGCCGATGTTAGGCGCCATCGAGACCTACAGCCAGGGGGGCTTTGGCTCCGGCATCGAGTTCTGCCTGCAGGCTGAATGTCTTGCTGGGCATCGGCTGGCAACCGCAGTGATGCAGCCGCATGCTGTTCAATGTCAGCTTGCCGAACAGCGTGCGGAACAGGATCGGATGGTGGCCCTTCTGCACTCGCCGCTTGCCGCAGCACGGGCAGTTGGTTCGCTCTGCCGTGTAATCGCCAACCTGGTGCTCCGTCATTGAACGCTGCATACCTTTCAGGATTTCTTTGGCCTCCGCCAGGTTCAACCCCAGTTCCTCCGCTGTCCGGATGCCTCGCTTCAAACAGGCCATTTCTTCCACGTCATGAACGCGCCCGTCGTCGCTTTCGATGATGACTTGAATCCTTACTTCACTCAACACCTCCCAGCCTGGCTTGAAGGTGCCTGCTGGCTGATTTCCGGTTGAGCCGCTCCACCGTAAGCCAGCGGCGAAAGTGCCTCATGTGTTGAGCCAGCTGCGCATCGCTCGATCCGCGATCAACCAATTCCGTCAATTGATTCAGCACGAATTGAGGCGTGAAAAGATCCGCCAGATTGGAGAGTTCCTGCGGGCTGCCGGTTTGTTCCAATGGCGGATTGCCTACGCGGCCGATGCAGTGAGGAAGTCGCTTTCGATCCGCAGCCAACGCGGCCTTAAATCGAATGTCGTGCCGCCAGACCGGGACATTGACGTGGTCGAAGCCGTAGTCATAAAAACCCTCTCTTTGGCTAGCAGCTTGAACTCGGAAAGAGGGACATCAGCACCCAGCCAGGACGAAGCAGCGGCCGTGGCAGAGGCCCCAAGTGAACTACCGCGAAGAGCAAATCCATGGGACCGCTAGTCGGCCCAACGGAAAAGGGCCTCTGCAGCTTGATGCAACTGGCCCAAGGTGGAATCGCTCCGCACGACAACACGTCGCCAGATATGCGGGCTGGTCCGGCGCAACACGATGCGAAACCGATATGCGTTAACTTGTTGACCTGATTGGCTCATGTCGCCAAACATAACAGCCGTTCCAGTCAGCAAGAAAGGGTTTTCCGGCCACCCCCGTTTTCTTAGTGATTCCCCAATCGCAGCCCTGTTTCTTTTTTGGGGCATGACCCGGACACCAACGAAGGAATGCCGAGCGATTTGAAATTGGCATTGGAAAACCCCACAGAAAGGGTCGTGGCTTTCGCTGGGCGCCACAGAGCCTGTCCCGAGGATGTCGAAAGCCAGCCCTGAGCTAAGTCGAAGGGGATCTCGCTTCTGAGACCCTGGGCACCACAAATCTGCATCGTCGTGGCACTAATACCCCGACCGTGTGATTTCGTAATCTCGCCCACAAATCTGGATGCCCCAGATCTCGCTTTTGAGACCTGGGAGACTACCAATCCAAGCGGTCATCGTACTAGAACTTCACGCCCGGCACCGTCCGTGCAGCCTCGCTGGCCTCGAATCGTGCGTTGTTCTGCTGGTATCCGGCCATGCCGGCCCAGATGCTGTTGGGGAACGAGAGAATAAACGTGTTGTAGTCCTGCAGCGCGTCGTTGTAACGCTTGCGCGCCACACCAATGCGATTCTCCGTGCCGGCCAACTCGTCCTGCAAGCGCATGAACTGGTCGCTGGAACGCAGTTGCGGGTAATTCTCGGTTAAGAGCAGCAGGCGGCCAATTGCTCCGTCCAGCTGGCCGTTGGCCTGGATCTTTGCGGCCGGACCCTGTGCATTCAACATTCCAGCCCGCGCATTGGCGATATCGCCAAAAACAGTGCTTTCTTCCTTGGTGAAACCCTTCACGGTCTCCACCAGGTTAGGAATGAGGTCCGCGCGCCGTTGAAGTTGCACGTCCACGTCGGACCATGCGGTTTTCACAGCCTGATCCTTGGCCACCATCTGGTTCTTGGCGGTTACATAGCTGCAACCCACCATCAACAAAGCCAGAATCAAAAGGCCCACAAATCCCAAAACAGCCAAAAGTCCCTTGCCCATAAAGTTCTCTACTCCTCCGGACCTCTTTGAATGAAGTCCCCTTCAACAAACTCGAAAAACTTACCAGCTTCCCCCAGCGCCGCCGCCGCCAAAGCTACCCCCGCCAAAACCGCCAAAGCCGGAGCCACCTCCACCACCGGCGCCGCCGCCACCGCCGCCAAATCCGCCGCCGCCTATCCACGGCCCTCGGCCCCAGCCGCCGAACAGCATACCGAAGCTCATCAGCAGGCGCAGGATGAAGAATCCGCCAAAGAAGATCAGGACGATGATGATCAGGATCACCTGGCCCACACCAGCGTGCTGCTGCTGCTGCACGGGCCGGGCAGCCATCGCCGGTTCTTCGTCCAGAGTCACTTTGGCATCGGCGGCGATGACCTGCGCAACCTCGTCCACGGCAAGGGTTACGGCGCCGTCAAAGTCGTTGGCGCGGAGCTGCGGAACCATTTCCCGGCCAATGTCGCCCAGCTTGCCGTCGGGCAGAATGCCCTCGAGGCCATAACCCACTTCAATGCGGCGCTGGTGGTCGCGCACCGCCAGCAGGATCAAGACGCCGCGATCTGAGCCCTTGCGGCCCATCTTCCACTTGGTCTCAAGCTCGTCGGAGTAGGTTGCCGCGTCTTCCCCATCCAGCGTCTGGATGGTCACGACGGCCACCTGTGCATTGGCGGCTGAGTGGTCGAGTTGCCCGCAAACGCGGTCAATGCGGGCAATCGCCTCAGGCGAAAGCACGTGGGCCAGATCGCTTACGTAATCTGTGGGTTTGGCCAGGTCGTCGACCCGCTGGGCCGTCAGCGTCGTGGCGAAAAAGACCGCGGAGACGGCCAGTAGCAGCCGGGAAAGAGTCGAATGTGCGCGGCGAAAGCCTTTCATCGCTCTCAATTGTACGCGGCAGAGGCCGGGAAAGTTCCAGAGGCTGAGAGAACCAGTTTTAAGCTGTCAGCTATCAGCTTTCAGTTGGAAGACTGAAACAACCGCGGGCGCCAGCATACTGCGGTCCCGGCCAGCCGAGACCTTCCGGCCTGGCCGGATCCGCTGAAAGCTGGAAGCTAGCAGCTAGAAGCTGCCTTTAGCACTACACTGAGAATGATGACTCAGTCCTCCCTTCTCGCACCTCCGTTCGCACACAAAGAACATACCGAGACCCCGCTGCATGGCGTAGTTCTCACCGACGACTATGCATGGCTGCGCGATAAACAGAATCCCGACGTCACCTCGTATCTGGAAGCGGAAAACGCCTACGCCGAGGCCGTGATGGCCCCTCTGGCCGGCCTGCGCGAAGAGCTCTACCAGGAGATGCTCTCGCACGTTAAGCAGACCGACGTTTCTGTTCCCTTCCGCGACGGCGATTGGTGGTACTACACGCGTACCGAAGAGGGCCTCCAATACGCCATCCATTGCCGCACACATGGCTCTCCCAATGCAACCGAAGACACGCCAGAGCAGGTAATCCTCGACGGCAACAAGCTGGCTGAAGGCCAGGCCTTCTTCGCCATTGGCGACACCGACATTACCGACGATGGGCGCTGGCTGGCCTATTCCACCGACACCACCGGCTTTCGCCAGTACACCTTGCACATCAAGGATCTCGCCACCGGCGAGACGCTTCCCGGCGAGGTCGAGCGGGTCGGCTCAACAGTCTGGGCCGCCGACAATCTGACCCTCTTCTACACCGTCGAGGATGAGGAACAGAAGCGCCAATACCAGCTTTGGCGCCATACGCGCGGCACGCCGCATTCTGAGGATGTGCTGATTTATCAGGATGACGATGAGCGCTTCAACCTGGGCGCCGGCCGCACCCGCGACGGCCGCTTTCTGATCATGGAGTCGTCGAGCCACACTGCGAGTGAATCGTGGTTTCTTCCGGCAAACGAACCAAACGTCGCATTCACGCTGATCAGCCCCCGGAAGGACGAGCATGAATATTCTGTTGAGCATCGCAACGGCTTCTGGTTCATCCGTACCAACGATCGAGGAAGAAATCTGCGCCTGGTTACAGCGCCCGTAGCCACGCCTGGCCGCGACCACTGGACCGAACGCATTCCTCACCGTCAGGATGTGATGCTCGAAGATGTGGACCTGTTCGCCGGCTTCTTTGTGGCCTGCGAGCGCGAAGACGGCCTGCCTCGGCTGCGCATTTGGCGCTTCCTGGACGACGCCCCGGAAGCCTCGCTGAGCAGCGAGATCGCCTTCCCCGAGCCCGCCTACAGCGCCCAACCGCACATCAACCGCATCTTTGAGACAACAACGTTCCGCTACGCATACCAGTCGCTGGTGACGCCCAGTTCGGTTTATGAGTACGACACAAACAGCGGCAGTTCAACACTGCTGAAGCAGGTTGAAATCCCCGGCGGATTCGACCGCACGCTCTATGCCAGCGAGCGTGTTCAGGCCACCGCGGCGGATGGCGTCAGGGTGCCGGTCTCGCTCGTTTATCGCAAGGACCAGCGCAAGCCAGCCGGCAACCCGCTCTACGTCTACGGCTATGGCTCGTATGGCTATTCCCTGCCTCTCGGCTTCAGCAGCAACCGCCTCAGCCTGCTCGATCGCGGCGTGGTGATGGCCTACGCGCACATCCGCGGCGGCGGCGACCTGGGCAAGCCGTGGCACGACGCCGGCAAGATGCTCGTCAAGCGCAACACTTTCACCGACTTCATCGCGGCCGTGGAGCACCTCACCGCATCCGGTTACGGCGACCCGGCGCGCGTAGCCATCGAGGGCGGCTCCGCAGGTGGTCTGCTGATGGGTGCGGTGGTCAATCTTCGCCCCGATCTGTTTCGAGCCGTCATCTCCCATGTGCCCTTTGTCGACGTGATGAACACCATGCTCGACGCCACGCTTCCACTTACCGTTCCCGAGTACGAAGAGTGGGGTAATCCAAATGAGCATGCTTATTTTCACTATATGCTGAGTTATTCACCTTACGATAACTTGAAGGCTGCGAGTTATCCGGCAACGCTCGTCAAGACGTCTCTCCACGACAGCCAGGTTATGTACTGGGAGCCAGCCAAGTATGTCGCCAAACTTCGCACTCTGAAGACGGACGACAACCCATTGCTGCTGGTAACCAACATGCAGGCCGGGCACGGCGGCGCAAGTGGCCGGTATGACTACCTGAAAGAGATTGCGTTCGACTACGCGTTTCTGCTGCGGGAACTCGGAATGCTCTCCTAGGAATCTCTGCATGAGCCTCACTCTTGAAGGGTACGGGCTTTAGCCCGTGCGTATAGATTGCAGAATCAGGTGGGCTTTAGCCCCTGAGGGAATGCTCATTTGAGAACAGGCACTTGATCAGCGGCCATTCCCAGCAAGTCCACGGACAGACAAAACGCAGACCAACCTCGCGAGGAATGACGTGCCCTTGAATATTGGAGAGGACAAAACGCGCGAAGAGGCAGCCGAAGTTTCCGGCGCACTTGCGCCAAGCGTCGATAGCGGCGCATCCCACGCGTGGCGGGCGCTCAAGCATCGAAACTTCCGCCTCTTCTTCGGCGGGCAGAGCATCTCGCTCATCGGCACTTGGATGACGCGCATCGCAACCAGTTGGCTGGTTTACCGGCTCACTGGGTCGGCGCTCCTGCTGGGCACGGTCAGCTTCGCCGGCCAGATTCCAACGTTCCTCTTTGCCCCCATCGCCGGCGTCTGGGTCGACCGCCTCGACCGCCGCCAGGTCCTCGTCTGGACGCAAACCCTGTCCATGCTCCAGTCGCTCGCGCTGGCCGGCCTTACCCTGTCTCACCACATCACCATCCACTGGATACTGGCCCTCAGCGTCATGCAGGGCGTCATCAATGCATTCGATATGCCCGGCCGGCAGTCCTTTATGGTGCAGATGGTCGAGGATCGCCGCGACCTATCCAACGCCATTGCTATTAACTCGTCCATGGTCAACATGGCGCGCCTTGTAGGGCCGTCTTTGGCAGGAATGTTAATTGCGGTTACAAGCGAGGGATGGTGCTTTCTCATCGATGGCATAAGCTACGTGGCAGTTATCGCCTCGCTGCTGCTGATGCGCTTGAATGTTGCGCAAGTCAAGCGAAGAGTTACATCGACGCTTACCGATATGAAGGAGGGATGGACTTATGTGTCGGAATTCGTGCCGGTGCGCACTATCCTGCTGTTGTTTGCCGTAGTCAGCCTGATGGGGATGCCGTTTGTGGTGCTGATGCCGATCTTTGCTGCGAAGGTATTGCACGGCGGCCCGCATACCCTCGGCTTCCTGATGGGCGCCATGGGCGTTGGCGCGCTGATTTCCGCGCTCGCACTGGCGGCGCGCAAGAGCGTGCTGGGCCTGGTGCGCATGATTCCTGTGGCCGCGGGCGTATTTGGCCTGGGGCTGATTGGGTTTGGGTTGTCGCGCGTCTTCTGGCTCTCAATGATCATGGTCATGATAGCGGGCATGGGCATGATGCAAGGAATGGCCGGCAGCAACACCATCATCCAGACCATCGTGAGCGAAGACAAGCGTGGCCGCGTGATGAGCTACTACACCATGGCGTTCGTGGGCATGGCTCCGTTCGGCAGCCTGCTGGCCGGGTCCATGGCACATGCGGTCGGTGCTCCCTGGACCGTGATCGCAAACGGAGCCGCAGTTATGTTAGGCGCTGCCTGGTTTTGGACGCGGTTGCCGGCGGTGCGCCGCGCAATCCGTCCTATCTACCAGGAGATGGGAATCCTGCCTCCGGCGGAAGAAGTTTCGCAATCGGGTTGAGGTTTCCCGCCCTTACGATAGAAAGACTTTGCGACGAGTAACCGTCATGGCTAGGATTTCGATCCATTCAGCAAGTCAGCCTCCGCTTCGCGGAGATAGCGAGTTAGCGAGTCAGCTTGTTTCGTTGACTAGTTGAGTGCATCGCCGCACAAATGCACTGTGACTCCTAACGTGGAAAACATGGCGGCCTTGGTCGCGAGCGCTTTTCCGGCAACCTCTGCCGAAGGCGCGTAAGCAATGTTTACGTGGTTGGCGCGGTGACGAGCCATCATCTGATTCTGACTTACTCCGTGTAGCACAGTGTGCACAATGGGCCATTCCGGTGTCGTTTCGCGCCAGCGGCGCTCCGTCTCTTCCAAAGGCAGCGTAACTACTGTGCCCCTCCCAATGTCCGCATGGAGCGCCCCACCCTCAACAAAGACGCGGCTCCAGACAATCTCGCCGGGCTTGCCGATTCCCTTCAGCGATCCGCCGCCAAGCGGGAAATACATGGCTGGCTGCCTTTCGCTGCTTGCGCCGGCATAGCCCCCAACAAAATGATTGGCCGGCGCGGCTCCGGAGATTTGCAGCAGCCAGACAAAGTCATCAATGCCGTCGCCTTTGAAGTACTCGCCCCATCGAACATCGTGCAGCGTGGTCGAGGGATCGAGTCCCAGCGCCGTCCAGCAGCGATTCGTGATCAGTGCGTCGACGCCGGCGCATTCATCCACCTCGTTGAAGTGTACGAGCGGTCCGCCGGGATAAAGTTCCTCATGAGTGCCTTCCGCAAAAACCGGAGGGCGATCGGCATTGTTCAACAGGCCCTCGGCCAGGTCGGACGCGGGAGTCATGTCCTTCAACCCCTGCTGATACTGGATGCCGATAACATCGCAGCCAAAATCCTTGGCTGTGCGCACGGCCGCAATGTACATCTTGCATTGCTCAATGACCTGTTCCAATGTAAGTTCAGTTGCCGGGTTAGTGCCGAGTGCGAAGTTGACTCCTTTGGCTACCAGCCAGTTATAAACTCCCTCGGCTTCGGCTTGATTCACCGTGCGCATTCTTGCAACCAACGCCGATTGGCTGAGTCGCTCCTTGAAAATACCCGCGGGATTCAATAACTCATCGTCGACAATGGCGTTGTACATACCCATGCAGCCTTCGTCGAAGATGCCCATGATTGCCTTGCGATGCTTGAGTTGACCGGCCAGCGCAGCGCCTAACTCAGCACTTTCCGCAGGCAGTTGAGCAAGGTCCAGCGTCTTCACATGCTTGAGGTCGTGCGTGATCTTTCCGTCGCGAAGCCACTCCCCAAGCGCATTCACAAAATAATCGTCGGTAAAGTCCTTGCTCCAGATCGAAGAGAACTCTTTGCCGGCCTTCACCAGCGATCCGTTCAGGTTGAGCAGGCCCACCAAGCCAGGCCACTGGCCAGACCAGTTGGCCACGGTAAGAATCGGCCCCCTGTGGCTTCGCAGACCGGGAAGGACATGATGGCTGTATTGCCATGCCGCCGTGGCGAAAACCAGCCGCGCCTCTGGATGGATCTTCATGAACACATCCATCCCCACGCGCTGCGACGAGATGAAGCCATGCTTGAGGGTGTCGTCGTAAGCATGTGCGCGGACGAGCTTGATTCCCTTTTGCGCGAACGCCTCGGTGAGCGCCCGTTCCATATCCCGCTGTGCCGCCCAGCAGACCTGGTTGGCTGAAAGCCGCAGATCCCCACTCGTGATGAGCAACACTTCATCCGCCGCCGGCTTTCGAATTCCATTGCTCTCTACTGCCATCTCGATCTTCTCCTTGAGTTTGGTCCGCATTTCGCCAAAGAGAAATATACGCCTCGCAAGGCAGTTGCTTTAATGCCACGGCGGGGGGGGGCGGGGTTAGCGGAGTTGGCAGGGTTAGCGAGTCGGCGAGTCAGCGAGCGACGGGCATTCGGGTCTGTCTAAGCCCTTTTCATTGAATATGTCTGACCTTTAATACCGGCGCGCGGCAGGAAATCCTTACAGGGTTGTGTAAAATTTGCGTTGGTCCAAGATCAATGACCTTCAGTGTTGTTTGAATCAAGTTTATTATTTTCATCAATTTACATAAATACATGAATTTGGTCATCAAAATGCAAATCCTCTTGGCATGAGGAATGCCGGATAAACCGGTGTTTGACTCACCGGGCTAGTAGCCTGACAGGATTCAAGGAGCGAGAAGATGAACCTATATCGGTTGGAAGTACTGGGATTTGCGGCGAGCTTGGCCGTGCTAGGCGCCACTGGTTGCGCAACCAAGAATTACGTGCGTACGCAAACGGCGCCCCTGGTGGAGCACACAGACCAACTCGACGCGAAGACTTCTGCAAATACCCAGCAGATCCGCGCCGTGGACGAGCGGGCGCAGTCAGGCATCAAGCAGGCCCAGGGCGCCGCGGACACCGCGAGCCAGAACGCACAGACTGCGAGCACGGCGGCCGGCAATGCGCAGACCGCAGCCCTGGATGTTGTGCATCGCGCCGATTCGCTGGACAGCGTGGTGAAGGGGCTCGATAACTACAAGCCGCTGGCCGACGCCACTGTGACGTTCGGGTTCGACAAGGCCGTTCTTACGAAGGATGACCAGGCTCAACTCGACACGTTTGCCGCGCAGCTCGGCACGCAGAAGAGCTACATTCTCGAAGTTACCGGCGGAACGGATTCGACCGGACCGGCTCAGTACAACTATGAGTTGAGCCAGCGCCGCGCTGATGCAGTGGTGCAATACCTGGCGGCAAAGTACGGGATTGCAGCGCATCGGTTCTATCTGATCGGGATCGGCAAGGACAAGGAAGTCGCTCCCAACACAACTGCGGAAGGTCGCAAGCAGAACCGCCGCGTTGAGATCCAACTGCTGTCTAATATGGGCAATCAGAGCACGCAAACAGCGTCGGACCAGGTCGGTGGACAAGCCGGGCAGTAACCTGTACGAACAGCATTGAACCCAGCAGCGGCTGGGAAGAAGAAGGGGCGATCCTCATTGAGGGTCGCCCCTTTTTCGCGTGGATGCTACGGCAGTGTGCATAATCGAGTGCTTCAACTGCGTGGCTCTGTGTCAGGGCACGACTTCAGTCGTGCCGAAAAGGGCATGAAGAACATTGGAAATTAGCCCCTGCGGGGAAAAGCGTCCTCTCTGAGGCATCCTAAAGAGCGTGC
>Ga0302278_10000503_pt1 | contig 50054 bp, 31 predicted proteins | sample III_Bog_N3_2_FD_194543 | JGI IMG/M metagenome (GOLD analysis project Ga0302278, IMG submission 194543) | Peat permafrost microbial communities from Stordalen Mire near Abisko, Sweden - III_Bog_N3_2 | ecosystem: Environmental > Terrestrial > Soil > Wetlands > Peat | place: Sweden: Abisko...
CTCCAAATGACCGCATTCCTGGCCCCGGATGAAATTCCCCGCGACCTGTTCCTAAAAAACAGCGAAGTGATTGCCGAAGCCGCCGCAATGGCAGGGAAAGACCCATTGACCGCCCCAGAGCCGTCTGCGCAGCCGGATATTGCCGACGCCTTGGCCGAACTGCGGGACCATTCACTGCTGGAACTGGAAAGTGATGCCTGCACCTGCCACCGCCTGTTGCAGGCCGTGCTCCTGGACCGGCTGCCACCCGATACGCGACAAAAATGGGGCCAACTCACCGTGAAATTGGTGAGTGATTTCGCCCCTCAGTATCCAGACGATGTTCGCACTTGGCCAGTCTGGGACCGCCTTCGTCCCCATGCCACCCGGCTTTTGGTAAACATCGGGGATGATGCTGATCTTGATGCTGCTCGTTTGATGAACCAACTTGGGCTGTTGCTGAAAACGAAAGCTCTCTTTGTTGAGGCTGAGTTGCTTGTGAGCCGGGCGCTGGCCATTGACGAAAAAAGCTTCGGCCCGGACCATCCCAACGTTGCCATAGACCTCAACAATCTGGCGACATTGCTCCAAGCCACGAACCGGCTGGTGGAAGCCGAACCGCTCATGCGCCGGGCGCTGGCCATTGACGAGAAAAGTTTCGGCCCGGACCATCCCACCGTTGCCATTCGCCTCAACAATCTGGCGCAATTGCTCCAAGCCACCAACCGGCTGGCGGAAGCCGAACCGCTCATGCGCCGGGCGCTGACCATTGACGAGAAAAGTTACGGCCCGAACCATCCCACCGTTGCCAGAGACCTCAACAATCTGGCGTCATTGCTCCAAGCCACGAACCGGCTGGCGGAAGCCGAGCCGCTCATGCGCCGGGCGCTGACCATTGACGAGAAAAGCTTCGGCCCGGACCATCCTACCGTTGCCATAGTCCTCAATAATCTGGCGACATTGCTCCAAGCCACGAACCGGCTGGCGGAAGCTGAACCGCTCTCACGACGTGCGGCCGGTATCATGGTTCGCAGCCTCGGTTTGGATCATCCAAACACAAAAATCGTGCTTGGGGCTTACAAAAGCATTCTCTCGGCCATGAAATTGTCCGAGCCGGAAATAGAGTCCCGGCTACAGAGCTTGCCGAGCCAGTAAGCCGGCGCATCCGCGCCCCGCCCCGTTTCCTCATTCTTGATTTTACGATTACCGCATTTTCCCCCATCCCATCCGTGTCATCCGTGAAATCCGTGGTCAAAAACTCCGGTTTTTCCCGGTTCCCCATTCCGGCGGGTTCCTATGATTCGCCGGCCAATCCCCCGGCTTTTCTCTGTGTCTCCATGGTGGAAGAATTCCGGGCGAAGGCGTTGGTTGGTTGAGGGGTGGTGAAAGCAATTATTCAGAGCCTCCTTACGTCGTCTTCTACGGATTTCTACAGGGAAAAAAAATCCGGGGGCGCCGCGCCGGCGACACCCCCGGATTAAATAAATCGCTTATTGCCGCGCGATCGCCGGGCCGCTGACGGTGGTGGTGGCGGTGCCGGAAGTGGCCGGGCCTGCCGGAATCTTGACCAGCTCGATGCCTTTGCCGGTGCCGAGGTTGCGGCTGTATTGCTTGTCTTGGGCGTTGTTCCAGTATTCCTGCACCCCGAGGCTTTCCAGGCGCACGCCGTCGGGTTTATAGACGGTGCCGGAGGGCGGGTTGTTGGCCAGCGCGGCTTCATGCAGGTGCCGGTCGCCGTTCTTGATCAGCGGCATTTCGGACCGCAGGAAGTCTATGCCAACGGATTCCAAGGCCACGGGATCCTGGGAGGCGAAGAAGCTCGAAGGCCAGTGGCCGTTGAAGGGGGCCAGCGCCCACTTGTGCGGCTGGCTGTTCCAGCGGTCGCCGGAATACAGGCCGTCAATGATGTTCAAGACGGTTTTGCCGTTGACGTTTTTGTTCCCAAACATGTCCACGAGTTGGTTGTAACTGGCCACGGGATAATCCCAATCGTGCAGCAGGTAATGCTGGCTGCCGCGTTGGTTGCCGATGATGCCCCAGCAGCTCTTGAAGATCATGGTGACGGAGGCGTTGCCATAATCGGTTTTATCAGAGGGATCGTGGTAGGTCTCGGACGGGGTGCAATGCCGTTTCAAGAGCGCCATGGTGATGAGGTATTTGGTATTGACGATGGCGGTGGAGAGGGAGGTCTCCGTGGGCCCGGGGCCGGAGTAAGTGAAGGCGTTGGGAGTGAAGCCGCCGAGGTTATGGTCGTAATTGACGTTCGGGAAGGCCGCCTGGCAATAGTCGCGCACCACGGAGCATTGATTCTCACGCGCGGGGTCGCACAGGGTGATGTCCGCCTGATCAGCGCCAAATTGATTAACCAAGCCGTCGAGCAGCGCATAAACGGATTGGGGCGAGGCGTCAATCTGGTTGCTGTATTTTCCGCCATTGTTGAGGTTGAGCTTGACGGCGATTTTTTCGCCCTTCACGTAGGGGGCCCCGCCGTTCTTGTAGCGGAAGAGCGCGTCCCAGGAATTGCTGATGTCGGACTGGCCGGCGACGGAGCAGATGACGTTGTTCAGGATCTTGGTGATCTTGGTTTGATCGTTGAAATTGGTGGAGAACCAATACTTGGAGGTGCCATCCCAATTGCAGGCGCTCAGATCATAGCTCCAGGCCACGCGACCGGGATTGATGCCGCGCGCGGTGCCTTGGGGTTCGTTCGGCCCATTGGCGGGAGTGAAGGTGCCGGTGTTTTCCGCCAACGCGCGGGCTTCGTTCTGATGGATCACCACCACACCGCAGGCCAGACCGGCCATCAGGCAGACGGCCGCCACGGCGTAACGGTGCTGCCGGATAAACGTGCGCGCCCGGCGAAAGGCGGAGACCATGCCAAACAAGCTCAGGAAATAGAACAAACCACCCAGCGCCAGGGGCGCCCCGACCCGCTGGCAGGGATATTCGGCCCGGGAGGGTTTGGGGATGACCCGCACCAGAAACCAGACCAAGGCGGCCAGCCCGACGACGGGAAACAACCACCGCGCCCACGGGTAGTTGCGATTGAGGCCGATTACTTTGCCCGTTTTGGGGCAAACCAAAAACCATTTCTTTTCCACGGGCATTGGCATACAGGCGCTTTCGTTTGATCCGATGGCGGATCGCAGTCATGGTTCCGTCCGGCCGGCCGCATGGGCGGCGCAGTCATCACTTTTACAAATATTGTTTATTATTAAAAACAACACTGTCAGACAGAGCTATCAATTAGAAAATGTTAACACTAATCCAACCAAAACAGAAGGGTTTATTTTTGAGCGGCGGGGGGTGATTTTTGCGCCCGCGGGTCGGGTGCGCCCGGGCGCTCCCCTGATCACCATTTAAACTTGCCGGCCGGGCCGCCGGAGCAGGGTGGGAGGTTCGGCGATGGCATTCCGGTTCGTCATTGCCCCCAGGCCATCGTCGTGACTTGCTTGAGTTTGAGCCAATCGGTGTTTGAGGGGCTGACCGGCACCGCCGGCGAATGCGTGTTCGGATCGCGCAGGACGTAATGTTCCACATGCCCGTCGGCGAAATTCAGGTTGTAACCATGCTGATGCCGCAGGGCGGGAAAGCTGGCAAAAGGCTGGCTGTCGTCCATGGTCACCAAAAACCAGGCGTCATCAATGGTCGCCTCATGTTCATCCGCCATCACCCACAAATTGGCGGCCCCCACGGCGGCCGTTTCGGTTTCTTTCACGAAGGTCCGGTAGCCCGTCTCCTGCGCCGATGTATTCATATACCGGCTGCCGATCCAGCCGTTCATGGAATAACTGCGGACCCGCGGCAGGCCGTTGGTTTGTGAGGCGTCCGCCGGACAATGGTAAATCCCGGGCTGGGGGGCATAGGGAAACAATTCCCCCTGCCGCAGCCACAGGGTGTTCGTGGCCTGGCTCAGAATCAGCAGGTTGCCGAGCGCCCAATTGTGGTTGGTGGCGGCGGCGGAATAGCCGGACTGCGGTTGGTTGTCCACAAACGTGGCCTGGTTGTCATCCGCATACATGCTCGCGCACAAATCCAATTGTTTGAGGTTGTTCACACAGGCGGTCTGGAGGCCTTTGGCTTTGCTGGCGGACAACACCGGCAACAGCATGGCGGCCAGGATGGCAATGATGGCGATGACCACCAGCAATTCAATCAAAGTAAAGGCGCGGGCCCGCCGTCCCGGCGGCGGGGGCCGGGCGGGCGGAATCAGCCCCGGGGGGGGCGTCAGTTTGGGCGACCGGCTGGGCACTATAATGTTTAACATTGTCTTAACCGCCGCGACGGCACTTGTAAAGTGTGCGTTTGACGGCACACCCGCCGTTTGATTTGCCTTGGGGCGGAACCAGCGGCTAATATCCGCGCTGAACCGGCATGTGAGCATGGCTATAACTTTTAAACCCTGGCGCCTTCTTATTTTGGTGGCAATGGTCATGCCATCCGCCGCGGTTTGGGGCCAGGACGCCCTCCACTGGAGTTCCTATAAGATGGCCGACGGCCTAACGGAGCCCGGCTTCAATGCCGCGGGCTTCACCCCGCAGGGCAAACTCATCGCCACCAGTCTGACAGCCCCGCTGGCCGCCGAATTGGATGGTTATACCGTGAGCAACTTTCCCGCCCCCGCCGGCAACCTCGGCCGCATCTGCGCCAGCCCTGCGGGCCAGCGCTGGGCCGTCGTCCCCCAGGGGTTGATGGAGTATAAAGACCATGTCTGGCAGTTGCATCCCGTGCCGGAAATCGCGGCCGCCTGGGCCGCCGGTCCCCCTCCCCGGGATTTCGTGCCGGTCCGGCAGGGCTGCGTTTTGTTTCTGCTTCCCCAGGGGTTGATGGAATTTTCCGGGGAGAATCCCGAGGCGCCGCGCACCCGCATCCTCCACCCGGCCGCGCAAACGCGGATTGGCCCCTTCACTGGGATGGCCGTTTCGCCAAATGGCGGGCTTTGGATCTGCGGCGCACAGGGACTGGCCCGACTGCCCGGCCCGCTGCGCAATCTGGGGTCCCAAACCATCTGGCAGGAATATTTTCCGCCGGATTCCCTGTTGTCGAACCATTTGAGCCGGCCGGAATCCGGGATGGAGGGCGGCGTCACCCTCTTGGCTGAATCCACGGTCAACCACGAACCAACAGTGGTAACCTTTGACGGGCAACACTGGGAGGCGCGGCCCGCCGGCCCCCGGAAGTTTTTTCGGGCGTGGAGCGGACCCGGGCACACCCTCTGGGCGGTCACGACCGAGTCCCTGTTTCAATGGGTGGCGGTGCGGACCAATTGGGTGGCAAACGATGAGATTACCGCCGGCCAGATCAACGATGTGGCGGTGGAGCCGGGCGGCGCCTTCTGGCTGGCCACCTCGGACGGTTTATTCCGGTGCGCCCAGCCGTTGTGGGAGAAACCCGAACCGCTCCACGATCTGGACCTGCCCGCGACGAGTCTGACGCTGGACGGGGAAGGGGCGCTCTACTTCATCGCCGGCCAGCAATTGCACTGGTTACAAACCGAAACCGACCATTCCTTTCCGCTGCCCGCAGTCAGTCAAAACCCGGCGACAGTTCCAACCTTGTTCCTGTTGAAAAACGGTTCGCTGCTGGTGGAAACGGGGGGCGCTCTGTTTCAATTCCGTCCTGACAAGGGGACTTTTGATCCCGTACCCATGCCGGCGGGAGCCCAACCGGTCAAAGCGCTGGGGCGTTTGCCCGAAGGCGGGGTTTGTCTTTACCATGACCGCGATGATACCCTGGACGTTTTTGACGGCACCCGGTTCCAGCCCCTGACCAATCCCCCGCCCCTGCAAAAGGAAGACGCCGGTCTGACGACCCTGTTTGCCGCCGAAAATGGCGACCTGTGGCTGGGGGGTGGAGCGGTCGTATGGTGGCGGCACAACGGGGTCTGGAAACGGTTTGCCTCGCAAGCCGACATCACGCCGGAAAGGTGCGTGGGATTTGCGGATCTGCCGGACGGAAAAATCGGCTGCGCCACCCCGGATAAACTTTGGGAATTTGACGGGGAAAACTGGCTGCTGATGCAGGCCAAGTTTAATCACATCAACGGCCTGATGCCCAGCCGCGACGGGGGGATCTGGCTCGCCGCCAACGGCGGCTTGTTCCGGTTGGGCTGGGGAACCTGGATGGATTATGGCGCGGCCGAAGGGCTGCCGAACGGCGCGATCTACGCCCTGGCGGGCAATCAGCGGGGGCAGGTTTGGGTGGCCACGACTCACGGCGTAAGCCGCTTTCATCCTGAAAACGATCCCGACCCGCCGAAAACCCGGGTGCGGCGGTTGGTGGAGGATGAACGCGGATTAACGGAAAAGGACACGTTAAATCTATTGTTTGACGGGCGGGACAAATGGAATTACACCCCGAGGGACCGGCTGCTGTATTCGCACCAATTGGACCAGCTTGGTTGGTCGGCCTTTCGGGAGGCGACCGTGTTTTCCTTCCCCAATCCGGCGCCGGGCCGGCATTACTTTCAAGTGTGCGCGATGGATCGCAATGGCAATGTGGATCCGTTTCCGGCCACGCTGGAGTTTACGGTCATCACCCCCTGGTTCCGCGAAACCCGGCTGTGGATCATCCTGCTGCTGGGCGCGGGGGCGGCGGTCTTTTTTGCGGCGGTGGCGTGGCACCGCCACCGGCAGCTCATCCGCAGTTATGCGGCGGTGGAACAGAAGGTGGCGGAGCGCACCCGGGAATTGGAGGCGGCCACGCGCGAACTGATGCAAAGCCAGAAGATGAACGCCCTGGGCACGCTGGCCGCCGGCATAGCGCATGATTTCAACAACATCCTCTCCATCATCAAGGGTTCGGCGCAAATCATCGCGGACCATCCCGACCAACCGGAGAAAATCCGCACCCGCGTCGAGCGCATCAACACCGTCGTGCAACAAGGGGCGCAAATCGTGGACGCCATGCTTGGCTTCAGCCGGGGAACCGACTCCTCCCCCACCCAGTGCGACCTGAATGCCGTGGTGGCCGACACCCTCAAACTGTTGGGGGACCGCTTCCTGCGCGAAACCGAGTTGGTTTTTGAACGCGCGGAAAACCTGCCGGAGCTTTCCGTCCCGCGGGAGTTCATCCAGCAGATTTTGATCAATTTCATTTTCAACGCCGCCGAGGCGATGAGCGGGCGCAAAAAAATCACCCTGACCACCCGCACCACGGAGCAACCGCCCGCCGACCTGTTTCTCAGCCCGGGGGCGGCGCCCGCGTTTGTGCTGATTTCCGTGCGGGACCAGGGCGTTGGCATCGCGCCGGAGATCAAGGCGCGCATCTTTGAGCCGTTTTTCACCACCAAGGCGCTGTCCACCCGGCGCGGCACCGGGTTGGGCCTTTCGATGGTTTACGAACTCGCCAAAAAAATGGGCGCGGGCCTGGCGGTCACCTCCGTTGTGGATGAAGGCAGCGTGTTCACCCTCATCCTCCCGGTGACGCCCGCAACCCCGGCGAAAACCGCTTTAGAAACCCCCAAGCCATGAACGCACCCCACCTCCTGATCATTGAAGATGATGATCTGCAATACGAAATCTACGAGGAAACCCTGGGCCACTACCGGCTCACTCGGGCCGTGAACTGCACGGCGGCGCTGGGGCGGCTGGCGGCTGATCCGCCGAACCTGATCGTCCTGGACCACGTTCTTTCCGGCGGCGAACTGGGGCTGGAATTTTTGGCGGAATTCAAGCAATTGCTGCCGCATGTCCCCATCATCATCGTGTCCGGCGCGCTCGAAGTCCGCCAGCAGTTGAGCGCCCTGCAGGGTCCGCGGCGCGCGCACTATTGCGTGCCCAAGCCGGTGGACGTGCATGAACTGGCCGCCACCCTCGCCACCGCGCTGGCGGAATGCGGCGATACGGAAGTGGTCCGCCAGTTTGAAGCACTCGAACGTTCGCGCCGGGTGGATGCGCTGGAACTCTTCAGCCGTTCGACCGACCGCCTGAACCGCCAGAACCGGATCGTGGCCCGGATTGGCGAATCCGGCCGGCGGCCCAACATCTCCGCGCTCGCCCGGGAATTCAAGGTGGCCCGCCGCACCATCATCCGGGATTTGCAGGAGCTGATCCGGCGCGGACAACTCAAGCCGGAAATCTACCCGGAGTGGGAAACCCCGCTGCCGGAAGAACCGGAGTAAGGCGGCGGGTTGGCCCTGTGCCGCCAGACGCACAGTTCACAGACGATCCAGTTTGTGGTAAAACAATTTCATGAAACTAAAGCTGCGCCTCGTCGTCGTCCTGCTGACCGCCCTGCTGTTTGTGAATACCGGCCGGGCGCAAACCAACCTGCCGCCGGTCATCACGAGCCAGCCGCAAAATCTTTTTACGACCAATGGATACGCTGCCTGGCAATACCTGTCTTTGGGGATGTTCAAAGTGACGGCCACCGGCACCGCGCCACTGTCATATCAATGGCGGTTCAACGGGACGAACTTGCCGAACAACAGCAAATATAGCGGTGTGACCAGCGCCCGATTCAGCCTGGAACAGGTGACCAACGCCGATGCCGGCCCTTATGATGTGGTCATCACCAACGCTTGGGGCAGTGTGACCAGCAGCGTCGCCACGCTGACGATTGCATATCCGCCGGCCATCACCCAGCAACCGGCAAGCCAGGGGGCGTCCAACCTCACCACGGTGACGTTCAGTGTGGGAGCCACCGGCACGGGGCCCTTTACCTACCAATGGCTGCTGAACGGCACCAATCTCGCCAACAACATCATCACCACCGTGGCGGGCAATGGCAACCGGGGTTATTCCGGGGATGGCGGGGCGGCCACCAATGCCAGCTTGATCTCCCCCACCGGAGTGGCGGTGGATGCGAATGATAATCTGTTCATTGCGGATGCGGGCAACTTCCGCATCCGTGAGGTGAACGCCAATGGCCTCATCACCACCGTGGCGGGCAATGGCACAGAGAGCGATACCGGCGATGGCGGGGCGGCCACCAATGCCACCCTGAATTGGCCCGAAGGGGTGGCCGTGGATGCGAACGGCAATTTGTTCATTGCGGATTTGGACAATAACCGCATCCGTCAGGTGGCCACCAACGGGATCATCACCACCGTGGCGGGCGATGGCACCTGGGGTTATTCCGGGGATGGCGGCCCGGCCACCAATGCCGAACTCAGCTCCATCTCCCACGTGGCCGTGGATGCCGCGGGCAACCTGTATATCGCCGATTCAGCAAACCATCTCATCCGCAAGATGGACACCAATGGGATCATCACCACCGTGGCGGGCGATGGCGCCCAGGGGTATTCCGGGGATGGCGGCCCGGCCACCAATGCCAGCCTGTATTTTCCCGAAGGGCTGGCCGTGGATGCGAACGGTAATTTGTTCATTGCCGATAACGGTAATGGCGGCATCCGCAAGGTGGACACCAACGGCATCATTACGACCGTGGCAACCGCCGCCGATCCGACCAGTGTGACGGTGGATGCCGTGGGGGATCTGTATATTGCGGAACTATTAAACAGTGACATCCTCAAGGTAGCCACCAACGGCATCATCACCACCGTGGCGGGCAATGGCACACAGGGCGATTCCGGGGATGGCGGCGCGGCCACCAATGCAAGTCTGGATCTTCCCAACGGAGTAGTCGTGGATCCGGAGGGCAATCTCTATATTGCGGATGCAGGGAACAACCGCATCCGCCGGGTGACAACGCAAGGGCCGGTGCTGACGGTGACAAATGTGAATGCCGCCAATGCTGGAAACTATCAGGTGGTTGTTTCCAACCCCTGGGGCAGCATGACTAGCAGTGTGGCGGCACTGACAATGGACCAACCCCCGGCCATCACGAGCCAACCGGTGAGCCAGGATATTGTCAATGGCGGCAACGCCACCCTGAGCGTGGCGGTCAACGGCACGGGGCCGGGTTATCAATGGCAGTTCAATGGAACCAATCTGACCGATGGCGGCAACCTTTCCGGTTCCGCCACCCCAAATTTAAATTTGACCGGCGTGTCCGTCGCGAATGCCGGTGATTACCAGGTCATTATCACCAACGCTTGGGGCAGTGCGACCAGCAGCGTGGCGGTACTGACTCTGGTTTTCCCCCCCGCCATTGCCGCCCAACCGGCGGGACCGATTGCCCCGGTGGGCGGCACGGCGGGGTTCGCGGTCGAGGCCACCGGCACCGCACCGCTGGCGTATCAGTGGCAATTTGACGGCATGAAATTGACCGACGGCGGTCAGGTTTCAGGCTCCGGCACAACAGAATTGGTCCTGACGGAGATTGCCCCCAACAATGTCGGTTACTATCGCGTCATCATCACGAACGCCTGGGGCAGTGCGACGAGCATCCCGGTCGCCTTGACGATTGGCGTGCCGCCCGCCATCACCAACCAGCCTGTGAGCCAGATCATTGGCAGTGGCAGCAATGCGAGCTTTAGCGTGACGGCCATCGGCCAGGGGCCGTTTTATTACCATTGGCAGTTAAACGGCACAAATTTGGTGGCCAGCCAGTTGGTATCGGGTCTGACCGGCCCCAACTTGTTCCTGGAACACGTGGCCAACAGCTACTTTGCCGGGCCGTATGACGTGGTCATTTCCAATGCCTGGGGCAGCGTGACCAGCAGCGTGGCCACGTTGACGCTCAACTACCCGCCCACCGTCACGAACCAGCCCGTGAGCCAGGTGATCACCGGCAGCACCAACGTGACCTTCAGCGTGGGGGCGGCCGGCACCGGGCCATTTTCCTATCAATGGCTGCTGAATGGCAAGATCATCACCAATAACCTCATCACCACCGTGGCGGGCAATGGCACCAACAGCAACGTCAGTTATCCGGTTAATCTCGGGGATGGCGGGGCGGCGACGAATGCCAGCTTGGATAATCCTTGCAGCGTGGCCCTGGATGCGACCGGCAATCTGTTCATAGCGGACGCGGGAAACCAGCGCATCCGCCGGGTGAACCTGAGCGGCATCATTTCCACCGTGGCGGGCAACGGCGACACGGGCTTTAATGGCAACGGCTTGGTGGCGACCAATTCGTATTTGGATCTGTCCTCCCACGATTATTGGTACTCCGGGGTGGCGGTGGATGCGAACGATAATCTGGTGATTGCCGACACCAGCAATAACCGCATCCGCGAGGAAACCTATGATTTCCTACTCACCGTGGCCGGTACCGGCGCCCAAGGCTATTTCGGCGATGGCGGCGACGCCTACAATGCCGGGCTGAACCGGCCGACCGGGGTGGCCGTGGATGCGGCGGGCAATATCTACGTGGCGGACACCTATAATTCGCGCATCCGCCGGGTGGATGTCTTTGACACCATCACCACGGTGGCGGGCACCAACATCAGCGGCGCTTTCGGCGATGGCGGCCCGGCGACCGAGGCCGGCCTGTTTTACCCGGGCGGCGTGGCCGTGGATGCGGCCGGCAATCTGTTCATTGCCGACACCTCAAACAACCGCATCCGCAAGGTGGCCACCAACGGCCTCATTGCCACCGTGGCGGGCAACGGTTATTCCGCTTTTTACGGCGACGGCGGCGCGGCCACCAACGCCGCCCTGAGCCATCCCACCGGGGTGGCCGTGGATGCCAGCGGCAATCTGTTCATCGCGGATACGTATAACCAACGCATCCGCAAGGTGACCCCGGCGGGCCTCATCACCTCGGTGGCGGGGAAAGGCAATTATGGTTCCTACAATGTTGGCGATGGCGGGGCGGCCACCAATGCCAGCCTGTATTATCCCGCCGGCGTGGCCGTGGATGCCGCCGGCGATCTGTTCATCGCGGATTCGTATGACAACCGCATCCGCAAGGTGACCGCGCAAGGACCGGTCTTCACCGTGGCCAATGCGGGGCTCGCCAACGCCGGCAACTACCAGGTGATCGTTTCCAGCACCTGGGGCAGCGTGACCAGCAGCGTGGCGGTGCTGAGCGTGGATGTGCCCCCCTCCATCACCGTGCAACCCACGAACCAATCTGTCATCAACGGCCACGACACCACGCTCCGGGCGCAGGCCACCGGCACGGCCCCGCTGGCGTATCAATGGCAGTTCAACGGGACGAACCTGCCCGCCAGTCCAACGAGAGGTTACAATCCCTCCGGGGCCGCCTCCACCAATCTGACCTTTTTGCCGGCCGGCGCCACCAACGGCGGCGGTTATACCCTTGTCATCACCAACGCCTTTGGCAGCGTGACCAGCAGCGTGGCCGTGCTGACCATCGTTTATCCACCGGCCATCACCAACCAACCGCTGAGCCAGGACATTGTCTATGGCAGCGGAGCCACGCTCAGCGTGGGGGCCACCGGCACCGCGCCGCTGGCGTATCAATGGCAGTTCAACGGAACCAATCTGCCCAACGCCAATTTCCCCACCTCCACCAACGCCAGTCTGGTCTTGAATCAGGTGTCCTCCGCCAACACTGGTTCGTATGCCGTGATTATCACCAACGCCTGGGGCACGGTGACCAGCCATGCGGCCGCGCTGACCCTGGTGTATCCCCCGGCCATCACCAACCCGCCGGCGGCCCTGAACCTGCTCACCGGCCAAAACGGGGCGTTCAATGTCGGCGTGTCCGGCACCGGCCCGTTCACCTACCAATGGCTGTTGAACGGGGTGGCGCTCCCCAATCCCGCCAATCTCCCCGATGGCATCATCACCACCGTGGCCGGCACCGGCGTGGCCGGCGATTCCGGCGACGGCGGCGCGGCGACCAATGCCCGCTTGAATCTACCCTATGTGCTGGCCTTCGACCCGGCGGGCAACCTGTATGTGGCGGACAGCGATAACCATGTCGTCCGCCGGCTGGATACGAACGGAATCATCACCACCGTGGCGGGCAACGGTGGCACACGGACCACCGGTTACGGCGGACCGGCCACCAACGCCAGCCTGTTCGCGCCCTCGGGGCTGGCGGCGGATCCCATCGGCAACCTGTTCATTGCCGACGGCCATAACAACGTCGTCTTGAAGGTGGATACCAATGGCATCATCACCCCCGTGGCGGGCAACGGCACCCAGGGTTACACGGGCGATGGCGGCGCGGCCACCAACGCCGGCCTGGATTATCCCGCCGGCCTGGCCCTGGATGCGTGGGGCAACCTGTTCATCGCCGATTATTTCAACAGCGTGATCCGCCGGATTGATACGAACGGGATTATCACCACCGTGGCGGGCAACGGCGGCGGCGGCTATGCCGGCGATGGCGGTCCGGCCACCAATGCCAGCCTGAACCTGCCCATCCGGGTGGCGACGGACGCCGCCGGCAACCTGTTCATCGCCGATTTGGTCAACAATGTCATCCGCCGGGTGGATCCCAACGGGATCATCACCACCGCGGCCGGCAATGGCATCCAGAGCTATGCCGGCGATGGCGGCGCGGCCACCAATGCCGCCCTGGACGGGCCCGAAGGCTTGACCGTGGATGCCGCGGGCAACCTGCTCATTGCCGATGCCGATAACAACGTCATCCGCCGGGTGGATCCCAATGGGATCATCACCACCGTGGTCGGCGACGGCACCAACGGTTACACCGGGGATGGCGGCACGGCCACCAATGCCACCCTGGGGAACGCGGCCGACGTGGCGGTGAACGCCGCCGGCTATCTATATATCGCCGACAGTTATAACAACGTCATTCGGGCGGTCAATCCCTACGGCGGATTACCCTCCCTGCCCCTGAGTGACGTCACCACAAACAACGCCGGCAACTACCAGGTCGTCATCACCAACGCCTGGGGCAGTGTCACCAGCAGCGTGGCCGCCCTGAGCATTCTGTTTCCGCCCACCCTCAGCCAGCCACCCGTCAGCCTGAGCGTCATCAACAACAGCAATGCCACCTTTAGCGCGGTGGCCGCCGGCACCGCGCCGCTGGCGTATCAATGGCAGTTCGAGGGCGTGAATTTGACTGACGGCGGCAATCTGTCCGGTTCGGCCACCCCCAATCTGCTGCTGACCCAGGCGACGGCCGCCAACGCCGGCGGCTATGACCTCGTGGTCAGCAACCCCTGGGGCAGCATCACCAGCAGCGTGGTCACCCTCACCGTCACCTATCCGCCCACCCTCCTGACCCAGCCGGTGAGCCAGACGGTGTCCAACGGCAACCCGGTGACTTTCAACGTTGGGGTCATCGGCACCGGGCCCTTCACCTACCAATGGCTGCATAACGGCCAGGCGCTCCCCATCAACCTCATCACCACCGTGGCGGGCAATGGCACCAACGGGTATTCTGGAGATGGCGGGCCGGCTACCAATGCCAAACTGAGCGCTCCCTCGGGCGTGGCGGTGGGTGCGGACGGCAATTTGTTTATTGCCGATGCGTTCAACCAGCGCATCCGCATGGTCAATGCCAGTGGCCTGATCACCACCGTGGCGGGCGGCGCGAACCCGCAACTCGGCGGCGAGCAACCGCAAGCGGTCGCCGGTCTCCCGCCGACGGATTACGACTTGTCTTTGTCTGACGGTTACACTTCCCCCCCTTATTATACCTATTCCGGGGTGGCGGTGGATGCGGACGACAACCTGTTTATTGCGGATACTGAAGATCAACGCGTCCTCCTGGTGACTTATGACTTGCTTCTCGTTGCGGCCGGCGGCGGAGAAAACTATCCCGGCGACGGCAGCAACGCCGTCAGCGCCCTGCTGGACGCTCCTTCCGGGCTGGCGCTGGATACGGATGGCAACCTGTTCTTTTCCGACACCGAACACCAGCGCGTCCGCAAGGTGAATGCCGCCGGCCTCATCACCACCGTGGCGGGTAATGGCACCAACGGCTATTCCGGTGATGGCGGGTTGGCCACTAATGCCCAACTGAGCAACCCCGCCGGGGTGGCCGTGGATGCTTCCGGCAATCTGTTCATCGCCGACTATGCTAACAACCGTGTCCGCAAGGTGAATCCCGCCGGCCTCATCACCACTGTGGCGGGCGGCGGCTTTGCCGGCGATGGCGGCGCGGCCACCAATGCCAGTTTGTATGCACCGGTTGGCGTGGCGGTGGATGCCGATGGCAATCTGTTTATCGCCGACTCCGATAACCGGCGCATCCGCCAGGTGAACCCCGCCGGCGTCATCACCACCGTGGCGGGTAACGGCAATCAGGTTAATTCTTACGTCAGCAATGGCGATGGCGGGGCGGCCACCAACGCCAGCTTCAGCCAGCCCACGGGGGTGGCGGTGGATGCCAGTGGGGATCTGTTCATTGTTGATACGGGGAACAACCGCATCCGCAAAGTGACCCCGCAGGGGCCGACCCTGTCCCTGGGCAATGCGAATGCCACCAATGCGGGCAACTATCAGGTCATCGTGTCCAGCGCCTCCGGCAGGGTGACCAGCAGCGTCGTCACCCTCACCGTGCTGGCGCCACCGGTCATCACCCGGCAACCGGTCGGGCTCAGCGTCATTGGTGGCGGCAACGCCTCCTTCAGTGCCGGTGTTTCCGGCTCGACGCCATTGGCCTATCAATGGCAGTTCAACGGGACCAACCTGACGGGCGGCGTCCTGACCCAGGGCCGCAACCTCGATCTGAACTTGCCCCAGGTGACCGCCGCCAACGCCGGATGGTATGATGTCTTCATCACCAACGCCTGGGGCAGTGTCACCAGCAGCATCGTGACGCTGGCGGTCTCGCTGCCGCAGGTTTCCGCCCAGGTCAACCCGGATGGCAGCGTGACCCTCAACCTCCTGACCGCGCCCAATGTCAGCAGCGAAGTGCTGGCGGCCACCAATCTGACCCCGCCTGTGATTTGGCAACCCATGGGCAACCAGACGCCCGGCGCCAATGGTCTCTGGCAGTTTACGGACACGAACACCTATCCCGTCCGGTTCTATCGCACCTCCACGCCCTGACGGGAGGAGACGGCGCGGGCTGGTGGGGCTTGACCGCACCTGGTCCGGGCTTGTTTAGCCTGGTTTCACCCGCCCCCGAAGCGAAGCGCCGGAGCACAGCCGGGGGGGGCGGTTCGTGCCATCAAAACGGTGGCAAACAAGGGAACCCTTCACCCAGAGCCTGTGGTTTAAGCCGGTCACCGACCGGCGCCCCGGAGGCAGTGTCAGGATGCGCCTGCGGGTGGGGAGCCAAGAAAATCTTGCGGGGAATTGTTTCATGGGCGAAACTAAACGAGCCGAAGATAACCTCCCCCCCAGGGCGGGGGTTTATCCCAACAAAGAAAATGCCAATATCCAGAGTCCATTCCGGGGCCGGTATGCGCGAGCGCAGGAATCATTGGATCGTTTCTGGGATCCTCCTGGGCGTGATTCTGATGCTGTGCACCGACTACCCGATTGCCGGCCGGTGGTATCCGTTCAAGGCCTTCCCGATCATCGTCCTGGCCTTTGTGGCCTGGCTCCTTTGGGTGGTGCATCTGGGACGCCGGCTGTCCCGGTCGGGGCGCGGCAAAGGGGCGCGCCGGAGATTCTACGCCGGCTTTTCCGGTGCCGTGGCGGCCTCCCTCATCGCCATGGCGCTGGCCGCCGCCCTGGGGGCGCGGATCGGAAAATCCCTGTGTGACCGGGAGGTGCAGCAGGCCGTGGCCGCCGGACTGCAGGACGATTGCCAAAAACTGCTGCGGCTTTGGGCCTTCAAGGACGACATCGTCTTTGATTCGACCCCTGAATATCCGAAGCTGCCCGCAAGCCTTCGCATATTGACGCCGGTTTATGTTGTGAATGATTCCCTGGCCGATACGAACACGGTGCCCAACATCGGTCTTTGCAAAAACGGATCCGGCGGTTTCGCGGGGGGCATCCGCGTGTTTCGCAACGATCACGAGGCGGAACAGTTCATTGACCATTGGCGACGAAACTTTGAGTTCGGCAAGGATTTCGGTTGCCAGCGGATTGCGGCGGGGGTTTATTATTGGTGGCAGAATACTTGACGGGCGGCCTTGACCCATTTATACCAAACTCACCCCTTGTTCCCCGGTCCTCAAGTCTGACACGGTTTCACCCGATAGATAACCGGGGCTGGGCCGGCGGCTCCGGTTTACTGTCATAAACCGGACAAAACATGACGCATTTGCGCCAATCCCCACAGACCTTGAGCAATGACCATGGCGACGACCGTTCTCGCAATCAATATGAATAAAATGAGAAATGGCGACCCTACCGGGAATCGAACCCGGGCTACCTCCGTGAAAGGGAGGTGTCCTAACCGCTAGACCATAGGGTCGTAAAGAGCGTTCCAATATATTTAAATTTTGGACGGTGTCACGCAAAAATTCACATTTGCTTCACCGTGCGCTTTCCCCTAGGCTCCAATAGCTCAAATATGAAAATTTTTATTGATGGTAAATTTCTGGATGAACGGCAGGCCAAAATCTCCGTGTTTGACCACGGTTTGCTCTATGGCGACGGGGTCTTTGAGGGCATCCGGGCCTATCATGGGCGGGTTTTTAAGCTGAAAGAGCACATTGACCGCCTGTTTTACTCGGCCAAGGCCATTTTGCTGGAGATTCCGATGACGCACGCCGCGCTGATGCAGGCCACGGTGGAGGCCTGCCGCCGGAATAAAATCCGGGACGGCTACATCCGGCTGGTGGTCACGCGCGGGGTGGGGACGCTGGGCTTGAACCCCAATCGTTGCAAAAACCCCTCGGTCATCATCATCGCGGATAAAATCCAGGTGTATCCGCCGGAATTGTATGCGCGCGGTCTGGATATTGTGACGGTGCCGACGGTGCGGAATTTGCACAGCGCAGTGAATCCGGCCATCAAATCCCTCAATTATTTGAATAACATTCTGGCCAAAATCGAGGCGAACAACGCCGGGGTGGAGGAGGCGGTGATTTTGAATTCCGAGGGGTTTGTGGCGGAAGGCACGGCGGACAACATTTTCATCGTCCGGCAGGGCGGGTTGTTCACGCCGCCGCTGTCCGCCGGGGCGCTTTACGGCATCACCCGCCAAACGGTCATTGAACTGGCGGAGGCCGCCGGGCTGAAGGTGGCGGAGCCGAACTTGACGCGTTACGATTTGTTCAATGCGGATGAATGTTTTCTCACCGGCACGGGGGCGGAATTGATTCCGGTGGTGAAAATTGACGGGCGGGTCATCGGCACGGGGCAGCCGGGACCGGTCACGCGGCGGTTGGTGGCGGATTATCATTCCTTGACGAAAGCCTCCGGCGAGCCGATATACCGGTAGTCGGACGAAGATTATGAGTGTTAAAAAAATGTGTTCGGTCTGCAAAGAGAAGCCGGCGACGGTGTTTCTGACCAATATCACGGCGGACGAAAAGGCGCAGAAGCTGGATTTGTGCGATGATTGCGCCAAAGCCAAGGGCTTGGACAACAATCTGACGATTTTTCCCTTTGCGGCGGACGCGATGCTGGGTTTGGGCGCGGCGCAGGAAATCGAGGCCGCCGGGGGCGGGGTGGAAACGCGGTGTCCGCGCTGCGGTTTTACGCAGGCGGATTTCAAGAAATCCGGGCGGTTGGGCTGTGCGGAGTGCTATCAGACGTTTGCCGAGGGGCTGAGCGGGCTGCTCAAGACGATGCACAAGGGGACGCAACACGTGGGCAAGGCCCCGGCGGCGCTGCGGGAATCCCGCGACGTGTCCGAGCGGGTCAAGGCGTTGCAAAAGAAGCTGGCCCGGGCGGTGGAGGATGAAAATTTTGAACAGGCGGCGGAATTGCGGGACGAAATCAACAAGCTGACGCCCCGCCGGACCGTCAAGAGCGCCTGAAACCGATGAATTGAACCGAGCTTGGCCATAAGATTTAATGCAAATTCACACTTTTCTTTCGCCGCCGGCGGAGACCGCGCGCCGGCACGGTCCCAACGACCGCATCGTCATGTCCAGCCGGGTGCGGCTGGCGCGCAACGTGCGCGGCTACGCCTTTCCCGGTTGGGCCAAGAAACCGGAACGCATCAAGCTGTTGGAACTCATCCGGCCGGCGGTGGAGGGTCTGCCGGAGATGCACGAGGCCTTTTCCGAGGCGATGGACAACTTGACCGCCCTGGACAAGCAGGTGTTGGTGGAGCGCCATTTGATCAGCCGGGAACACGCCGCCAAGACGGCTGGCAGCGGCCTGGTGTTGAACCGGGAGGAGACGTTCTCGGTCATGATCAACGAGGAGGATCATTTGCGGATGCAGGCGCTCCGGCCCGGCCTGCAATTGCGTCAGGCATGGACGGCGATTGACCAGTTGGATTCCGCCCTGGAAAAGAAACTGGAATACGCATACAGCAACGAATTGGGCTACCTCACGGCCTGTCCCACCAATCTGGGCACGGGTATCCGCGTGAGCGCCATGCTGCATCTGCCGGGCCTGGTGCTGGCGGAACACATCAACCCCATCATCCAATCCGTGAACAAACTCGGGCTGGCGGTGCGGGGATTATACGGGGAGGGCACCGAGGCGCTGGGCAATGTGTTCCAAGTCTCGAACCAGATGACCCTCGGCGAAAACGAGGCCACGATTGTCGAACGGCTGGAAAAAGTGCTGTCGCAGATCATTGAGCACGAGGAAAACGCGCGGCTGACGCTGTTGGAACAAAAGCCGAAGGTGGTTTATAACCACATTGGCCGGGCTTACGGGACGCTGGCCAACGCGCACAGCATCACCTCGAAGGAAACGATGAACTTTCTCTCGCTCCTGCGGTTGGGAGTGGACATGGACGTGTTTCCCGGTGTGCCCCGCTCGCTGGTGGATGAACTGTTTTTGACCACGCAGCCGGCCCATTTGCAGCGCAAATTGTCCGATAAACTCTCCGCCGAGGAGCGGGACATCCTCCGGGCGGACATGCTCCGCGAGAGTTTGAAGAACGTTGACCGCCCGGTGGTGAAAAAAATCGAACCGACGGGATTGGACAAATCCCCGGAATCGTAGCACATTACCAATTGTATGAGCGATGAAGCCATGAGCAATTTCACGCCGCGCGCGCAACAGGTGCTCGCGTTGGCACGCAAAGAAGCCGACCGATTCAACCACAATTTCGTCGGCACCGAACACCTTTTGCTGGGCCTCATCAAGCTCGGGCAGGGGGTGGCCGTGAATGTCCTTCAAAAGATGGGCCTGGACCTGGACACCGTCCGCCTGGCCGTGGAAAAAGAGGTCGGCACCGGCCCGGACCAGAAGCTGGCCGGCAACATTCCCTACACGCCGCGGGTCAAAAAAGTGCTGGCGCTGGCCTCCAAAGAAGCCAAGGCACTCAACCACACCTATGTGGGCACGGAGCACATTCTGCTCGGCTTGTTGCGCGAGGGTGACGGCGTGGCGGCCCGGGTGTTGAAAAACCTCGAGGTGGACATCGAGCAGACCCGGCAGGAAATTTTAAAGGAACTCGACCCCAATTTTGCCGCGCAAGAGGAACAGGCGGCCGCCGGCGGCGGGGCCGGTGGGGGCGGCGAACCCGGCGAGAAGCCCAATGCCGAAGGCAAGAAGGGCGAAGTCAAGACCCCGGCGCTCAAGGCGTTTGGCCGCGACCTCACCGAAATCGCGCGCAAAGGGGACATGGACCCGGTCATCGGGCGCAAGAACGAAATCGAGCGGGTCATCCAGATTCTTTGCCGGCGCACCAAGAACAATCCCGTGCTGCTCGGCGAAGCCGGCGTGGGCAAGACGGCCATTGTCGAGGGCCTGGCCCAGGAAATCGTCAAGGGCAACGTCCCGGAAATCCTCCGCGAAAAACGCGTCATCACCCTCGACCTCGCCCTCATGGTGGCGGGCACCAAGTATCGCGGCCAGTTTGAGGAGCGCATCAAGGCGGTGATGGATGAAATCCGCCGCGCGAAAAACGTCATTCTCTTCATTGATGAGTTGCACACCATCGTCGGCGCCGGTTCCGCCGAGGGCACCATGGACGCCTCGAACATCATCAAACCCGCGTTGTCCCGCGGCGAGATGCAGTGCGTGGGCGCCACCACCCTGAATGAATACCGCAAATATATTGAAAAAGACGCCGCTTTGGAACGTCGCTTCCAGTCGGTGAAGGTCGAGGCGCCGTCCATCGAGGATGCCATCGAGATTTTGAAGGGTCTCCGCCACAAATACGAGGAGCATCACCGCGCCGAATTCACCGATCAGGCCGTGATCGCCGCCGTGAAATTGTCGGATCGTTACATTCCCGACCGTTTTTTGCCGGACAAGGCCATTGATGTGCTGGATGAAGCCGGTTCCCGCGCCCGCATCACCACGATGACCCGTCCGCCCGAGGTCAAGCTCATCGAGGCGGAAATCGAGGACGTGAAAAACCGCAAGGAACGCGCCATCAAGAACCAGGATTTCGAGGGGGCCGCCGCCATGCGCGACAAGGAGAAGCAGGCCAAGGAGAAACTGGAAAAACTGCTTACGGAATGGCGCGCCGCCGGTGAGGAAAAACGCATCAAGGTGGATGAAGACGAAATTTTACACGTGGTGTCCAAGTGGACTGGTGTGCCGCTCCAGCGCATGGGCCAGGGCGAGATGCAGCGCCTGCTCACGGTGGAGAAGGAAATGGAGAAGGTCATCATTGGCCAGCATGATGCCGTGGCCGCCATTTGCCGGGCGTTGCGCCGCTCCCGCGCCGATCTGAAGGATCCGCGCCGGCCCATTGGTACCTTCCTGCTCCTCGGCCCCACCGGCGTGGGCAAGACCCTGCTCGCCCGCACGCTGGCTGAAAACATGTTCGGCGACGCCAAATCGCTCATTCAACTCGACATGAGCGAATACATGGAGAAGTTCAACGTCTCCCGGCTGGTGGGCTCGCCCCCCGGGTATGTCGGTTACGAGGAGGGCGGTCAGTTGACTGAAAAAGTCCGCCGCAACCCCTATTCCGTCGTCCTGTTCGACGAAATTGAAAAGGCCCATCCGGATGTCTGGAACATGCTGTTGCAGATTCTCGAAGAGGGCAAACTCACGGACAGCGTGGGACGCGTCATTAATTTCCGCAACGCCATCATTTTGATGACGTCCAACGTGGGGTCGGACACCATTAAAAAGCAGTCCACCATGGGTTTCTCGGCCGTGACGAACGAGGGCAGCTACGAGCGGATGCGCGAAAAAATCATTGATGAATCCAAACGCGTCTTCCGGCCCGAATTCCTCAACCGGCTGGATGACATCATTGTCTTCCATCCGTTCACCAAGCCGGATTTGATCGCGATTCTGACGCTGGAAGTGGACAAGGTCATCGAACGTCTGCGCCACAAGAACCTGCATTTGAAGCTGGATGACAAGGCCAAGGATTTCCTGGTGGACAAGGGCTACGACCCGCAATACGGTGCGCGGCCGATGCGCCGGGCGGTCGAGCGGTTCTTTGAAGACCCGCTGGCCGAGGAAATCCTCAAGGGCGTCCTGCACGAGGGCGAACCCATCACCGTGACCACGGACAACGACAAGCTCGTCTTCAAACAATCGGCCGCCGCCGAAGGCCCCGCCACCACCGAGGGGGCCGTGGCGGGCTGAGGTGGTGATTGGGTCTTGGGTCTGGGGTCTCGGGTCTGGGGTCTCGGGTCTGGGGTCTCGGGTCTGGGGTCTGGGCAGGTCGCAATGCCTGCGGATTTATGGGTGACAGATGGGACGGATCAGCCGATTGAAAGTGGAAAGCCGGGATCTTTCACGAAGGCTTCAGGTTGGATAGCTCTGGCACCCCTCCGGGGTGCGGTTCATATTGCCAACCGCTACCGGGGGTGTCGCTGCGCTCGACCCCCGGCTACTATCTGGCAACCCTTTGGGTTGCGGAACTGACGGCAAGGCAACTGTTTCCATCAGGTTTTTCTTAAGCCCCGGGGGCATACCGCGAACCATGCGAACCGCGCGAAACAAAGATCAGGACTGCTGGGCGGTTGCCGCCACTTTGCCCCGCGCCCCGCGCCCCAAGCCTCAAGCCCCGCGCCCCTACTGCTTCCCCCGCACGAGCGCTTCGACCACCGAGGAATCGGCCAGCGTCGTGATGTCGCCGATCTGGTCGGTCTGGTTCTCGGCGATTTTGCGCAGGATGCGGCGCATGATCTTGCCCGAACGCGTCTTGGGCAGGCCGGGCGCAAATTGGATCTTGTCCGGCACGGCGATGGCCCCGATTTCTTTGCGCACATGGTGCGCGAGTTCCTTTTTCAATTCCTCGCTCTCGGGGACGCCGTCCTTGAGGGTGACAAACGCATACAGCGCCTGGCCCTTGATGTCGTGCGGCATCGGCGCGACGGCGGCCTCAGCCACCTTGGGATGACTCACCAGCGCGCTTTCCACCTCGGCCGTCCCGATGCGGTGGCCGGACACGTTGACGACGTCGTCCACCCGGCCCAGCAGCCAGTGGTCGCCATCGGCATCCACCCGGCAGCCGTCGCCGGTGAAATACATGTCTTTGAAGGTTGAAAAATAGGTGTTCACGAAGCGTTCGTGATCGCCCCAGGTGGTGCGCATGATGCCGGGCCAGGGTTTTTTGATGCAGAGTTTGCCGCCCTCGTTCGGGCCGCAAACGGTGCCGTCGTCGCGCAACACGACTGGTTCCACGCCGAAGAATGGCTGGCCGGCGCTGCCGGGCTTGAGGGTGTGCGCGCCGGGCAGGTGGGTGATGAGATGGCCGCCGGTTTCCGTCTGCCACCACGTGTCCACGATGGGGCAGTGCGACCGGCCAATGACGCGGTAATACCACATCCACGCCTCGGGGTTGATGGGTTCGCCGACGGTGCCCAGCACCCGCAGCGAAGTGAGATCATGCCGGGCGGGCCATTCATCGCCCAGGCGGATGAGGGCGCGGATGGCGGTCGGGGCGGTGTAGAATGCCGTGACCTTGAATTTCTCGATGATCTGCCAAAACCGTCCGGCGTCCGGCCAGGTGGGGATGCCCTCGAACATCAGCGTGGTGCCGCCGTTGCAGAGCGGGCCGTAAACAACGTAGCTGTGGCCGGTGACCCAACCGACGTCGGCGGTGCAGAAATAGACGTCGTGTTCGTGGATGTCGAAGACGTATTTGTGCGTTAGGGCCGACCACAAGAGGTAACCCGCCGTGCTGTGGACGACGCCCTTGGGTTTGCCGGTGGAACCGGAGGTGTAGAGAATAAACAGATAATCCTCGGCCTTCATGACTTCCGGTGGGCACACGGGCGAGGCGCCGGCCAGGAGGTCGTGATACCACAGGTCGCGACCGGGCACCATGAGGCAGGGTTCGGCATTGCGTTTGATCACCACGACGCGCTGGATGCTCGGGGTGTGTTTGAGGGCTTCATCCGCGAGCGCCTTGAGCGGGATGCTTTTGCCCCCGCGCAGCGAGACATTGGCGGTGACGAGCACTTTGCATTCGGAATCCTGAATGCGGCCGGCGAGGGAATCCGAACTGAACCCGCCGAAGACGACCGAATGAATGGCCCCGATCCGCGCACAGGCGAGCATGGCCACGGCGGCTTCGGGGATCATGGGCATGTAAATGGCCACGCGGTCGCCCTTGACGACGCCCTGGGCTTTGAGGACGTTGGCAAACTGGCAAACCTCGGCGTGCAATTCGGCGTAAGTGATTTTCCGCACTTCGGCCTCGGGATCGCCCTGCCAGAGGATGGCCACCTGGTCGCGGCGACCGTCGGTGAGATGGCGGTCCAGACAATTGACGGTGACATTGAGGGTGCCGTCGGCGAACCAAGCGGTTTGGATTTTGCGCGCGGCGGTGTTCCAGTCGAACGTCCCGGCCTCGGTCGGGGGCGTGAACCAGTCGAGGGTGCGGGCCTGTTCCAGCCAGAATTCGCGGGGCTCCCGGAGGGAGCGCGCATACATTTCCTGGTATTGCTCGGCGTTGAGGTGGGCCCGGCTGATCACGTCCGGCGCGGGCGGAAAGGCGCGGGTCTCCTGCATCAAAGAATCGGTGGAAATCGCGGCGTTGGGGGTGCTCATAATGATTGGTTTACGCACATTTGCGCAAAACTTATCTGCGTTGTCAACCTCGCGGAGGTTGACAAAGTGGTTTTTCTGCGCAAGTTTTCCCCTCGCAAATGGGTAAAGCATTAATCATCGCGGAAAAGCCGTCGGTTGCGGGAGACATCTCGCGGGCGCTCGGCAAATTTGAAAAACATGACGACCACTTTGAAAATGACCAGTATGTCATCACTTCGGCGGTGGGGCATCTGCTGGAGCTGTGCATCCCCGAGGAGTTCGAGGTCAAGCGCGGCAAGTGGACGTTTGCGAATCTGCCGGTGATCCCGCCGCACTTTGACCTCAAGCCCATCGAGAAGAGCGAACCGCGGTTGAAGGCCGTTCTCAAGCTGCTCAAACGCAAGGACGTGACCTCGGTGATTAATGCGTGCGACGCCGGGCGCGAGGGCGAACTCATTTTCCGTTATATCATCCAATACGCCCAGTGCGAGAAGCCCACGCAGCGCCTGTGGCTCCAATCCATGACCGCCGCCGCCATCCGCGACGGCTTCGCCCAGTTGCGGACGGGGGCCTCGATGAACCCGCTGGCGGACGCCGCCGTGTGCCGGAGCGAATCCGACTGGCTGGTGGGCATCAACGGCACCCGCGCCATGACGGCCTTCAACTCGAAGACCGGCGGGTTCCACCTCACCACGGTGGGCCGGGTGCAAACCCCCACGCTGGCCATCCTGGTGGAGCGCGAGGAGAAAATTAAAAAATTTGTCTCGCGCGATTATTGGGAGGTCCACGGCACCTTTGCCGCCCAAGCCGGGGAATATCCCGGGCGCTGGTTCGAGGAGAAATTTGTCCGCTCGGAGACCGATGAGCATCTGCGGGCCGAGCGTCTCTGGGATGCCGCCCGGGCGCAGGCGTTGCATGACAAATGCCTGGGCAAGCCGGGCGTGGTGACCGAGGAAAGCAAGCCCACCACCTCGCTCTCGCCGCTGTTGTATGATCTGACCAGCCTGCAGCGCGAGGCCAACGGGCGCTTCGGCTTTTCCGCCAAAAACACCCTGGGCCTGGCGCAGGCCCTTTATGAAAAGCACAAGGTGCTGACTTATCCCCGCACCGACGCCCGGGCGTTGCCGGAGGATTATCTCGAGACGGTCAAGAAAACCCTCGGCGTGTTGGCCGACACCCAATACCGCGGGTTTGCGGAACAGATTTTAAAGGCCGGCTGGGTGCGGCCCAACAAACGCATCTTCAACAACGCCAAAATCTCGGATCACTTTGCCATCATCCCCACGCTGGTGGCCCCCAAGCATTTGAGCGAACCGGAACAGAAACTATACGATTTGGTCACGAAGCGGTTTCTGGCGATTTTTTATCCGCCGGCGGAATTCCTCGTGACCACGCGCATCACACGGGTGGAGGGCGAGCCGTTCAAGAGCGAGGGCAAGGTGATGGTCCACGCCGGCTGGCTGACGGTTTATGGCAAGGACGCGGAATCTGACGACACGCCCAGCCTGGTGCCGGTGCAGCCGCAGGAAACGGTCAAGACGGTGCAGGTGGAGGTGCAGGCCAACCAGACCAAGCCGCCGGCGCGCTACTCGGAAGCCACCCTGCTTTCGGCCATGGAAGGCGCGGGGAAATTGATCGAGGACGAGGAATTGCGCGAGGCCATGAGCGAGAAGGGCCTTGGCACGCCCGCCACCCGCGCCCAGATCATCGAAGGTTTGATCTGGGAAAAATATGTGAACCGCAACGGCCGCGAATTGCAGCCCACGGCCAAGGCGTTTTCGCTCATCACGCTCCTGCGCGGCCTGGACATTCCCCAGCTCTGCTCGCCCGAACTGACCGGCGATTGGGAGTTCAAGCTCAACCAGATGTCCCGCGGCCGGCTGCCGCGCGCCACGTTCATGCAGGAGATCGCCGACGCCACCCGCGAAATCGTGGCCAAGGCCAAGCGCCATGAGAGCGACACCGTGCCCGGTGATTTTGGCACCCTGAAGGTGCCGTGCCCCAAGTGCGGCGGGGAGATTCACGAGAACTACAAAAAATTCCAGTGCCAGAAATGCGATTATGCGCTCTGGAAAATCGTGGCCGGCCGGCAGTTGGAAATCCCCGAGGTCGAGGAACTCATCAGCCAGGGCAAGGTCGGGCCGTTGCAGGGGTTCCGCAGCCAGAAGGGTTTCCCTTTTGCGGCTGTCATCAAGCTGGGCGCCGAGTTCAAGCCGGAATTCGACTTCGGCAACGACCAGAACAAGGACGGCGAGGCGTCCGCTCCCGTGGATTTCACCGGCAAGGAGCCGCTGGGCAAGTGCCCCAAGTGCGGGGCCAGGGTGTTCGACGCCGGCATGAATTATGTCTGCGAAAAAAACACCGGTCCGGACAAGACCTGCACCTTCCGTTCCGGCAAAATCATTTTGCAGCAGACCATCGAGCCGGCCCAGATCACCAAATTGCTGGCCACCGGCAAAACCGATTTGCTGAAGAATTTCATTTCCAAGAAGAACAACCGCAAATTTGAAGCCTTCCTCGTCCTCAAGGACGGCGATACGAAATTTGAGTTCGCCCCGCGCGAAAAGAAGGGCAAGATCAAGGCCGGCGTCCTCTCGGCCCCCCTGCCCAAAGTGGATTTCACCGGCCTGGACTCGCTGGGCAAATGTCCGAAATGCGGGGGCCGCGTGTTTGACACCCCGCAGGGCTATCTCTGCGAGCGTTCGCAGTCGGACGCGCGCGCGTGCAAATTCAAGATTGGGCGCGAGATTTTGCAGCAGCCGATTGAAGCCGACCAGGTGCAGAAAATCCTGGCCGACCGCAAGTCCGGGTTGTTGGACAAATTCATATCCCGGGCCGGCAAACCCTTCCCCGCGTATTTGGTCATGGATGACAAGGGCAAGATCACCTTTGATTTCCCGCCGCGTGAGGAGTGAACCTCCACTATAAAACGTATGGCGGCGGCGGCGCGCCCCTGGTCATTTTACACGGGCTGTTTGGCGGGGCCGATAACTGGCACGGCATCGCCACGCGGCTGGCGGATTGTTTTCAGGTGCTCGTTCCCGATCTGCGGAACCACGGCGGTTCGCCGCACCACGCGGAGATGAGTTATCCCCTCATGGCCGGGGACGTGGCTGCGCTGCTGGCCGACCGGGGCTGGCCGGCGGCGGCCGTGCTGGGTCATTCCATGGGGGGCAAGGTGGCCATGCAACTGGCCCTGACGCGTCCCGACCTGGTCCAAAAACTGATCGTGGCGGACATCGCGCCGCGCGCCTACCCGCCCGCGCACCGCGAAATCCTCGCGGCCTTCCTGGCGTTGGACGTGGCCTCGTTTTCCACGCGCGCGGAAGTGGAGGCGGCGCTGGCCGGGCCGATTCCCTCGCTGAACTTGCGCCGTTTTCTCTTGAAAAACCTCGGGCGCGGCGACGAGGGCCGGTTGGAATGGAAAATGAACGTCACCGCCCTGGCCGGGAATTACCCGCGACTATTGCTGGCCGTGACCGCTCCGCAGCCCTTTGCCGGCCCGGCCCTGTTCCTGCGCGGCGACCGGTCGGAGTATGTCCTGGCGGCCGACGAACCGCTGATTCACGCCCTGTTCCCCCGGGCGGAAATCCGCACCGTCGCCTCAGCCGGCCACTGGCTCCACGCCGATGCGCCGGAGGAATTCGTCCGGCTGGTGCGGGAGTTTTTGTCGGGGGAGGGCTGCGACAATTGTCCCAAACCTGAGCCGTAACCATGTGATTGAAAAAGGGCTTAATCGCAGATGGACCCAAACAGGGAAAAGCGGAAAGCGAGAAAGCGGGAAATTTCCACCGCAGATGGCAGATGCGGAGAGATGCCAGAGCTGCAAAAAACGAGGCCCCAACGGGTACTCGGCCAGCTCTGGACGGGATCAACTTTTTCGCTCGGTTCTTATCTGCGTTCATCTGCGGTGGAAATGCAGGGTTGCGGCCAAGGGTTGGGGCGACAATTGGCGCTGGCCCGGGCCAAACTTGATTTATCAATGCCGCCGGAGTATTGTCCCAACATGCAGTATCATGTTGTCATGGTTGGATTTATGACGTTTGAACTTTGAACTTTTCACCCACCCCGGCGGGGATATCCCGGCCTTTTGCTTGCCCAGCGACGGTTTGATTCACTAACTTGTCTGCATAGATGAATGAAGTTTTAGTCATCGGCCACCGCAATCCGGACACCGACTCGATCTGTTCCGCCATTGCCTACGCCGAGTTCAAGCGGCGGACGGGAATGCCCGAGGCGGTGGCGGCCCGCTGCGGGGACACCAACGACCGGATTGATTTTGTCCTCGAGACCTTCGGCATGGCTTCCCCCCGCTTTGTCTCGGATGTCTCCCCGAAGGTCATGGATGTGATGGGCACGGAGGTTTTCAGTGTATCGCCGGAAACGACTGCGGCCGACGCCCTGGCGCTGATGGATCTTCATAATGTCCGGGTGCTGCCGGTGCTGGACGCCGGGCGGCGCTGTCTGGGACTGCTCTCGCTGTTCAAACTGAGCAAATTTCTGTTTCCCGCCCCCAACCGGCTGATGGATTCGCGCCGGGTGCTGGCCTCGCTGCATTGCCTGGCGAAAACGCTCGGCGGGCAGTTATTGGTGGGGCCGGAACCCCGGCGGGAAGAGGAACTGTTTCTGACCATCGGGGCGATGGCGTTTGAAAGCTTCACCAAGCGGCTGGACCGGTATCAACGCGACAAGCTGGCGGTGGTCGTGGGCGACCGCATCAACATCCAAAGACACGCCATCGAGGAGGGCGTGCGGGTGCTGATCATCACCGGCGGACTGCCGGTGGATCCCGAGATCATCCGCGCGGCCGAGCGCCACCGCGTGGGGTTGATTTCCTCCTCGCATGACACGGTCACGACGGCGGCGCTCTGCCGTTCGGCGGTGGCCATCCGGCACATGCTGAACGAGGAGTTTTTGAGTCTGCGCGAGGATGCCCCGTTGAACCTGGTGAAAGCGGCCGCGCTGGCCTCCGGCTACGCCGCCTTTCCCGTGACCGATGATGACGGCCGCACGGTGGGCATTCTGTCGAAAACCAACTTCCTCAAGCCGGTGGATCGCAAATTGATTCTGGTGGATCACAACGAATTGTCCCAGGCGGTCCATGGCGCGAATGAAGTGGAAATCATTGAGATCATTGACCACCATCGGCTGGGCGCCCTCACCACCCAGCAGCCCATCCTCTTCCGCAACGAGCCGGTGGGCTCGACCAGCACGATTATCGCGGACTGTTTTTTCCGCGAGAACATCGAAATGCCGCGCGGCATCGCCGGCCTGCTCCTGGCCGGGCTGGTGTCCGACACCCTGAACCTGACCTCCCCCACCACCACGGCGCGGGACCGCGACATTCTGCTGCGGCTCGAAAAAATCGCCGAGGTCAACGCCCGCGAATTCACGGACAAACTCTTCGCCTCCGGCTCCGTGCTGACGCTCAAGCCGGCCTGGCAGGCCATCACCATTGACTGCAAGGAATATGTGGAGAACGGGGATTCCTTCAGTGTGGCGCAGATCGAGGAAATCGGCTTTGACCAGTTCTGGAAGCGCAAAGATGAGTTGCAGGTGGCCCTGGAGGAATACGCCCGGAATCGGAAATATCTCTTTTCCGCGCTGCTGGTCACGGACGTGGTGCGCCAGAATTCCCTGATGCTCGTGGCGGGGAGCGAGGCCTTTATTGATCAGATTGATTATCCCCCCACCGCCCCCGGGGTTTTTGAGCTGCGGGACGTCGTCTCCCGCAAAAAGCAACTGCTGCCCTACCTGACGCATTGTCTGGAAAAGATGCGGGTGGGCGGGCAGTGACCTGGACGGAGCCCCGCGAGCAACCAGCCCGGATAATCTTCATAATTATTGACACGGATGCCGTGAATTTCCACCATTCCGGCAGCGGATGTTTTAAACAATAAAAACCAACAACCAAACAATATATGCCCATTGCAACCGGATCCCAAGCCCCTGATTTCACCCTGAAATCCAAACAAGCCACCGGCCTGGTGGATGTCACCCTGAGCGCCAATTATGGCGTTGCCAACACGGTGCTCCTGTTTTTCCCGCTGGCGTTCACCAGCGTCTGCACCAAGGAAATGTGCGATCTGACCGCCGGCCTGAACGCCTACCAGGATCTCGGGGCCAAGGTCATCGGCATCAGCGTGGACAGCCCGTTTGCGCAGGACGCCTGGGTGCAGAAAGAGAAAATCGGCATCCCGTTGGTCAGTGATTTGAACAAGGAAGTCACCAAGAAGTATGACGTGCTGTTCCCCCTGCTGGCGGGGGTGGGCGACACCTCCGCCCGGGCCGCTTTTGTGATTGATAAGTCGGGGGTGGTGCGTTACGCCGAACAGACGGCCACGCCCAAGGATCTCCCCAATTTTGAAGCCATCAAGGCCACGCTCGCCACGCTGAAGTAGGCCATTGCCGAATTTCAACCCCTCCGGTCGCCCCTCGGGACGGCCGGAGGGGGTTTTCTTTGGCGGGGGGGCCGTCCGTGCATCCCATGCTGTTGGCTGGGTCGGACAGGGGCGCACTTTTGAACTCGACGATCCCGTGACTGCGGGCTGCACCTTATAGGCATCCTGCGAGAGCCGTAGCGCATCCCGCTTGGCGGGACCAACCTGCTGTATCGCCGATTTCCAAATCGGCAGGCCGTCCAAGGGTCGAATGCGCCAACTTGCGGTACAGTCTGCAGGTTTGTCCCGCAGAGCGGGATGCGAGACAGCAGATTTGGAAATCTGCGGTACCAATAAGCCGCCTCGTCCCGGCCGTTGCATTTGAAAACCATAGATGCCGATAAGGTGCAGGACAGGTCGCCACCAAACGCTTTCGGACTCAAAACCGACAACGTCTTCGGGATGCACCGGGGAGGCCATGGTTTTGGCGGCGGTCCGGTGAAATTCGGCTAAAAACACCAATAAAGAGGCTTTTTCCGGGTTTGTCACCTGATTGTGACCGAGCCTTAACCGTCCTGTCATTGTAATAGGCCCCATTATACCTTATTAATTCAAAATGGTGCCGCGTATTTTGATTGTGGACGATGAAGGAGATTTCATTGAGCTGATGAAATTTCGTCTGAACGCTTTGGGCTATGAATATTTGGTGGCCAGCGACGGGGTGCAGGCTTTGAGTCAGGCGCGGCAGTTTAAACCGGATTTGATCCTGCTGGATATCCTGCTGCCGGACCTCGATGGTTTGTCGGTCTGCGAGATCCTGCGGTGCCAGCCGGCCACCAAGAAAATCCCCGTGATTTTCATGAGCGCGCTCACGGGGGACGTCACCCGGCGTTCGGCCGCCCTCAATGCGCAGGACTTTTTCACCAAGCCGCTGGATCTGGCGCGATTGGAACGCCGCATTGCCGATTTGCTGCATCCCGCCCCCGTGGTTAACTGAATTCCGCCCCCTGTTTAAGGGGCGGCTTGCGATCCGGTCCCGCCCGGCCTCCTTTCGGCGGCATGACCCGGGCTCGCGCCTTATAAAAAAGTTCACCCCCTTCGCTTGACACGATGGCCGGAAGGCATCATTTTCCTCTGGCGTTGAAGGAAACACATGAGCGAATCACACAACTTATTCGGGACCCTGCAAAAATTTGAACTCGGTGACGGCCGGCAGGGGAGCTTTTATTCCCTTCCCGCCTTGGAACAAGCGGGCATCGGCCCCGTCTCCAAACTGCCAGTGTCCATTCGGCTGGTGCTGGAATCCGTGCTCCGCAACTGTGACGGGCTGAAAGTCCAGGAAGGCAGCATCCGCGAGCTGGCCAACTGGAAGCCGAACGAAGCCCGCACGGCGGAGATTCCGTTTGTGGTCGCGCGCATCGTCCTCCAGGATTTCACCGGGGTGCCGCTGTTGGTGGACTTGGCGGCCATGCGCACGGCGGTGGCCAAGCTCGGCAAGAATCCCAAGCTCATCGAACCGCTGGTGCCTGTGGACTTGGTGGTGGATCACTCGGTGCAGGTGGATTTCGCCGGGGCCGCCGATTCCATGGCGCGCAACCTCGAGCTCGAATTCTCCCGCAATCGCGAGCGCTATCAATTTCTCAAGTGGGGCATGCAGGCGTTTGACACCTTCAAAGTGGTGCCCCCGGGCATCGGCATTGTCCACCAGGTCAATTTGGAATACCTGGCCAAGGGGGTGTTGGAAGCCAAGGGCGTTTATTATCCCGACACGCTGGTGGGCACCGACTCGCACACCACGATGATCAACGGCATTGGAATTGTCGGTTGGGGGGTCGGGGGCATTGAAGCCGAGGCGGGGATGCTCGGGCAGCCGGTTTATTTCCTCACCCCGGATGTCGTTGGCGTCAACCTCACCGGCACCCTCAAGGAGGGCGTCACGGCGACGGACCTGGCCTTGACCGTCACCCAACTGCTGCGCAAAACGAAGGTGGTGGGCAAGTTTGTGGAATTTTTTGGCACGGGAGCCGCCGCGCTGCCGGTGGTGGATCGCGCCACCATCGCCAACATGGCCCCGGAATATGGCGCCACGATGGGCTTCTTCCCCATTGACGCGGAATGCGTGAATTATCTGCGCGCCACCGGCCGCAGTGAGGCCCACTGCCGGATGTATGAGAATTATTACCGGGCGCAGGGGCTTTGGGGCATTCCCCAGGCCGGTCAGATTGAATATTCCCAGGTGGTGGAACTGGACCTCAGCACGGTCAAACCCAGTGTGGCCGGGCCGAAACGCCCCCAGGACCGCATCGAACTCGGCAGTCTCCGCCGGGAATTTTTCAACGCCATTCAGCGTCCGGTCACCGAAAATGGCTTCGGCAAGACGCGCCAGGCGTTTGGCAAATCGGTCAAAGTGCAGACCGCCAATGGCAAAAAGGCCAGTTTGGGCACCGGCTCAGTGGTGATTGCCGCCATCACCTCCTGCACCAATACCTCCAACCCCAGTGTCATGCTGGCGGCCGGTCTGCTCGCCAAAAAAGCCGTTGAACGCGGACTGCGCGTTAATCCCGCCGTTAAAGCCTCGCTGGCCCCGGGCTCGCGCGTGGTCACGGATTACCTCAAGAAAACCGGGCTTCAGCCTTATCTCAACAAACTGCGGTTCAACACCGTCGGTTACGGCTGCACCACTTGCATCGGCAATTCGGGGCCGCTGGATCCGGCCATTGAGGAAGCCGTGGTGAAGAATGATTTCGTCACCGCCTCCGTCCTGTCCGGCAATCGTAATTTCGAGGCCCGTGTCCACCAGAATGTGAAGTCCAATTTCCTGATGTCGCCGCCCCTCGTCGTCGCCTTCGCCCTCGCCGGCCGCGTGGACATTGATCTGAGTTGCGAACCCATCGGAAAGGGTTCCGACGGCGAAAACGTCTATCTGGCCGACCTCTGGCCCACCTTGCAGGAAGTGCGGGACGCCATGCAATCCGCCCTGAAACCCGAGGTGTTCCACAAGTTGTATAAAAACTTTGCGGCCCAGAATCCCAAGTGGAATGAAATTCCCTCGTCGGTCGGCAATGTTTACGAATGGGACGCCAAAAGCACCTACATTCAGGAACCGCCGTTCTTCCGGAATTTCTCGTTGCAACCCGGCGCCATCGCCCCCATCACCGGGGCCCGGGCTTTGGGCATTTTCGGCGACAGCGTCACCACCGACCACATTTCTCCCGCCGGGGCGATCAAGAAATCATCGCCCGCCGGCAAATTCCTCCTGGAAAACGGCGTCACGGCGGAGGATTTCAACAGCTACGGTTCCCGCCGCGGCAACGACCTCATCATGACGCGCGGCACCTTCGCCAATGTCCGCATCAAGAATCTGATGCTGGCGGGCGAGGAAGGCGGTCACACGTTCGGCCCCGACGGCGTGAAGACCTCCATTTTCGACGCCTCCATGGCCTGGCAAAAACAGGGCACGCCGCTGGTGGTGATTGCCGGGCAGGAATACGGCACCGGTTCCAGTCGCGACTGGGCCGCCAAAGGCACCAACCTGCTGGGGGTCAAAGCCGTCGTGGCGCAAAGTTTCGAGCGCATCCACCGCTCCAACCTGGTGGGCATGGGCGTCTTGCCGCTCCAATTCAAGGAGGGCACCACCGCGCAGACCCTCAAGCTGGACGGCACCGAGGTTTACGACATCATCGGATTGGATGGCGGCATCCAGCCACAGCAAGATTTGACCCTGCGGATCACCCGCAAGGACGGCGCGGTGGAAAACGTCGCCGTGCGCTGCCGGATTGATACGCCCATTGAAATTGACTATTACCAGCATGGCGGCATCCTGCCCTTTGTGCTGCGGCAGTTGGTGGCGGAAGCCTGAGCAACCAACGGATCCGAGTTTATGAAATGCCCACGATGCAACTCCCTCCTCACCGAGGTGGAATATGACGGGGTGGAGGTGGAAGTGTGTTCGGATTGCCGGGGGGAATGGCTGCACGCGGAGGAATTGCAGAAAATTGTGGAACATCACGACCACGTTTTTTCCGCGAAGGAAATCACCTCCCTGGAGGCCGTCAGCAAGCCGGTGCTGGCCGTCGAAGATCAGTCGCGGGACGTTTTGAACTGTCCCTACTGCGAAACCCTTGAAATGGAGCGTTTCAATTATGCGGACACCAGCGGCATCCTGCTGCACAAATGCCTGGAGTGCGGCGGTATCTGGGCCGACAAGGAGCAGCTCGAACGGATCGAGGAACTGGTGGCCGGCTGGAAAGACTGCCTGGCCCAGGACGCGGGCAAATACGCCGTCATCCTCAAAAAAATTGACGCCGAAGAGACCAAGGAATACGACCGGGACGTGAGCCTCTCCCGGTTCGGCTTCGTCAATGCCTTCCTGCGCCGGTTTAGCGAATAGAGGAATGATGTGACGTCGTGGCGGGCCGGTTGCCAGAATTGGAACCATCTGATAGGTTGTGTTTATGCCGATGCTGACGGAACATCGCTTTAAAGTGCAGGAGTATTACCGCATGGCGGAAACGGGGGTGTTGCGCCCGGATGCACGGGTGGAGTTGCTGGAGGGAAGGATCATTGATAGGTCACCCATTGGACCGCTTCACGGCGGCTTGGTTAACCGTTTGATTCGCATCTACACCCAACTTTCCCAGGGCCGCTGGCAGGCCTCCGCCCAGAATCCCCTGCGGCTGGATGATCATTCCGAACCCGAGCCGGATTTCATGTTGCTCAAGCCTTCACCGGATGATTACACGAACCGCCATCCGCGGCCGGACGAGGTGTTTTTGTTGATTGAAGTCTCCGACACCACGCTGGATTATGACCGCGAAGACAAACTACCCGCCTATGGCCGCGCGGGGATTGTCGAGGTGTGGATTGTGAACCTGACCAACACCACCATCGAAGTTTATCGCGACCCGCATTTCACCGGCTATGGCTCCAAAACCATCTTGAGCAGCGGGGACCAGATTGCGCCGCAAGCCTTTCCCGATGCCATGGCCGAAGTGGTGGAATTATTGAAACGGTGAATTAAAAACTCACGGGTTTGCCGGTGCCGCCACCGCCACCACCATTGCGTCCGGGTTCAAATATTTCCGGGCCACCCGTTTGATTTCCTCCAGCGTCACCGCCTCGTATTTGGCGTCGTCCAGTTCGGCGCGCTGGTAGCCCAGTCCGTAGAGTTCGTCCAGCGCGGTGGACGACGCCAGGTGCCCCAGTTCCTGGCGCGCGATTTTTTTCTGCCCGATGATTTTGGCCTTGGCCCGCTTGAGTTCGACCGCCGTCAAGCCCTCGCTGCGCAGCAATTCCGCCTCCCGGAGCAGTTCCTTTTCCACCAACTCCGCCTTCGCGGGTTCGGTGCCGGTATAGAATGCAAAATAGCCCGGGACGGTCCCGGCGAAATTCTGGGCGCCCACATAATACGCCAGCCCCAATTCCTCGCGGATGCGCAGGAACAGTCGCGATCCCAAGTCGCTGCAGGATTCCTGGATCAATTCCAGCGCGAAACGGTCATCGCTGTCCAGCGTGGTGCCGGGAAAGCCCACCACCAGCACCGCCTGTTTCTTATCGCGGATTTCCCGCACGCGCTTGCATTCCTGCAACTCCGGTGGCCGGGGGACCGGCACCGGTTTGACGGAGGATGGCCGCCAGGCCCCAAAATGGCTGTCCACCGCCGCCCGGACCTCCGCCGCTTTCACATCGCCGTAAACGGCCAGCACGCAATTGTCCGGCGTGGCCAGTTGTTGATGGAAAGCGCGCAGGTCGTCCACCGAGATTTTTTCGACCACCGCCTCGGTGCCGAGGGCGTCCAGGCCGTAATTCTGTTCCCCAAACATCGCGCGCCGCATGGCCAGGCTCGCGCTCTTGAGCAGGTCGTCCTTGAGCGCGTGAATGCCGGCGATCTGCACTTCCCCCTCGCGGGCGAGCGCCTCGGCGGGAAACACCGGGTGCAGCAACACATCGGCCAGCAAATCCAGCCCGGCGGCGAAGTCGCCGCTCATCACCTCCACATTCACCCCGAAACTTTGATTCCCCCCGTAACTGTCAATGCTGCCACCGATGGATTCAATTTCCGTGGCGATGCCTTCCGCCGTGCGGCGGCTCGTGCCCTTGAGCAACAGCCGCGCCAGCAACTGCGTGATGCCGTTGTTGGCCGTGGTTTCGGCCAGCACCCCGCCCCGGAACAACGCGCGAAATTCCACGAAGGGCAGGCGGTGGTCCTCTTTCAACAGCAGTGTCAGGCCGTTGGGCAGTTCAATTTTTTGGATGGCCTGGTCGAGGTTCGTTTCCTCGTCGGTGTTCGGTTTGGGCCCGGCACCGGTCGGCAGCAGCGCGTAAAGTGTGCGATTCTCCGCCGTCAAATATTCCCGCGCCACCCGTTGCACTTCCCCCGGCGTGGCGCTTTTGACCGCCGCCAGATAACGTTCGGAGAAATTCAAGTCGCCCGCCGCCAGCCAGTTGCCGCCCAGGTTTTGCGCCTGCCCCTCCATCGTCTTGCGCGTGGAGAGCGTGGCGGAGACAAACTGTTTGACCGCCTTGCTGACCTCCGCCTTGGAAATGGTCGTTTTCACCCGCTCAACCTCCGCCAGGATCGCCTCCCGGGTGGTTGCAAATTGTTCCCCGTCCAACACCGCGCTGATGCCAAACAGACCCGTCTGCCCCGGGTTGTAAGTCCAGGCATCCACCTGATGCACCACGCCCTTGATCTCCCGGACCTGCTGGAACAGGCGCGAACTGCGGCCATTGCCCAGCAACACGCTCAGCACGTCCAGCAACGGTACGTCCGGGTGGCGCATCTCGGGAATGTGCCAGGCAAAATGCAGATGCCCCAGTTCAATCGCGGCCTCCTCCACCACCTCCCGCGCCGCCGTCTGCCGGGGTTCGTCCGGCAGCACGATGGCCGGCAGTGACCGCGCCTTGGTCTTGGCATAGGCCGTCCGGATTTGCGCCACCACGTCCTCCGTCTTGATGTCGCCCGTCACCACATAAAAAACGTTGTTCGGAGCGTATTTCTCCGTGTAGTAATTCCGGATGTCCGCCGGTTTGATCTCGTTGAAAATGTCGGGATAGCCGATGATGGTGAAGCGATACGGGCTTTTGGTGTAGGCCACTTCAAACAGCCGGCGGCTGGCGCGGCGGCCGGGATCATCCTGGCCCATGTCCATTTCGCGGCGGATGACGTCCATTTCCTTGGCCAATTCATCCGGTGGCAGCGTGGCGTGCTGCATGATGTCGCACAAGATGTCAATGGCCGTGACGGCCCCGGTGTTGGGCGCGTCAATGTGATAGACCGTGCGGTCAAAGCTGGTGTAGGCGTTCATGTAGCCGCCCGCCTCCTGCACCTCCTGATCAATCCGGCTGCCCGGCCGCGTGGTGGTGCCCTTGAACAGCATGTGCTCCAGCACATGCGAGAGGCCCGCCCCCAGCCAGTGGTCTTCGTGGATGCTGCCGGCCATGCACCAAGCCTGCGCCGACACCACCGGCGCGCTGTGATCCTCGCGCACAATGATCATCAGACCGTTTTCGAGGGTGGTGAACCGGACCCCGGGGGGCAGGGCGGGAATATCGCCGTTGGCAATGGTTTTGGTCATCGTTAATAGAATACGGAACCGCAGGGTAGTCGGAATCGGCCTGTGGGTAAACCAATTTCAAGCCCCGCGCCAGGGCATCCCGAAGTTATGGCCGGGCAAGGTTACCGCCACCACTGCAGCCTCACATCCCCATGATCTCGTAGCCGGCATCCACGTAGAGCACCTGGCCGGTGATGGCGGCCGCGCCGTTGCTGGCCAGGAAGACGCCGGTGGCGCCGAGTTCCTCCGGCAGCACATTCCGCTTGAGCGGCGCGTGCGTCTCGTAATGCTTGAGCATCTCGCCAAAACCGCTGATGCCCCGCGCCGCCAGGGTGTTCACCGGACCGGCGCTGATGCAGTTGACCCGGATTTTTTTCGGCCCCAGATCGTAGGCCAGATAGCGGGTGCTGGCCTCAAGGGCGGCTTTGGCCACGCCCATGACATTGTAATGGGGCACCACCTTTTGCGCCCCGTAATAACTCATGGCCACGATGCTGCCGCCCGCGCTCATCAGCGGCGCGGCGGCGCGCGCCAGCGCCACCAACGAGTAGGCGCTCACATCGTGCGCCACCCGGAACGCCTCGCGGCTGGTGTTCACAAATTCGCCCTCCAGCGCGTCCTTCGGCGCGTAGGCCACGGAATGGAGGAGCAAGTCAAGCCGGCCCAATTTTTCCCCAACGGTTTTGAAGACCGCGGCAATGTCCTCATCGCGGGTGACATCACAGGGCAGGATCAGCGTGTCCGGCCCGAAGGTGGCGGCCAGTTCCTCCACGTTTTCCCGGAGCCGTTCGCCCTGATAGGTGAAGGCCAGTTTGGCCCCTTCCCGGGCCCAGGCCTGCGCAATGGCCCAGGCAATGGAACGTTTATTGGCAACGCCGAACACAATTCCGGTCTTTCCTTCAAGCAATGGCATAATCAATTGGGTTTAAACTGTTTCGTCGCCGGCATGGTAAAACATTTCCCCGGCTCGTCCAGCCTCGACTAGCGCGGCCCGATCGGATAAATTGCCCGCAATGGATTCAAACACCATCATTAACGGTCTGATTTTTTACATCGGACTGGTCATCTTGCTGACGTTTCACGAATTCGGCCATGCCTGGACCGCCTGGCGGTGCGGGGATGACACCGCCCGCTTGCAGGGGCGGGTGTCGTTGAACCCGCTCGTGCATATTGACCCCATCGGCACGGTGCTGCTGCCGCTCATTATGATCTTCGCCAGCCCGACCGTGGGGCGGTTCCTCGTCGGCTGGGCCAAGCCGGTGCCGGTCAACCCCTACAACCTGGGCAACCCCCGCCGCGATGACATTCTCGTCACCATGGCCGGACCGGGGATGAACCTGGTGCTGGCCGTCCTGCTGGTGGCTTTGGCGAAGGTCGGCCTGTTGCTGCATTCGAATGACCTGACCGACTTGTGCCTCCAGTGGGCTTCGCTCAGCTTGATGCTTTGCTTTTTTAATTTGATCCCCATTCCGCCGCTGGATGGCTCGCATGTGATGCGGGTGGTCACCAACATGACCTATGAGACCTATGCGAACCTGGCGCGATTTGGTTTCATCGCCGTGATTCTCGTGCTGCAAATCCCACTCGTCCGCGAAGCGCTCGGTATCGCCACATACACCACCCTGGCGCTGCTGGCGGGGTTGTTCGGGGTTGGCTGACGGGGGGAGATTTTGAGGAAGATTGATCCGCTCCGTGGCACCGATTCAGAACACCCAAGACTTGGCAAAACACCTGTGAAATCAGGGTTTATTCGCCATTTTTCTCGCCAGCCCAGAGCCTGCGCAGCGCACATCCGAATGGCGGTTGACCACGCCGGGAAAACACTTTAATTTCACGCAATGGCGAAAAAAGACCACGGCGATTTGAATTCATGAAACAAAGGCCATTTGACAGAAGCGAACACATCTACCGCAACGACGCCTTCGTTGAACTCGTAAAAGACGCCGTTCGGTTTTTCAACGGCACACCTGCGCACAGCCTCCCACCGCCTGAGAGTTTCCAAGGGACCGGTGTTTATGCGCTGTACTATACAGGCAAGAATCGGCTTTACACAAAATATGCTGAGTTGAATCGGTTGTCTTACACGGCGGCGATTTATGTCGGGAAAGCCGTGCCAAAAGGCTGGCGACAGGCACGTTCGTCGGACGATCCTCTAAATCAATCACGAGAATTGTTTGGCCGATTGCGTGAGCACAGTCGCGGCATAAAACTGACGTCTGACCTGTCGGTTGAGGACTTTATGTGCCGGTTTGTGATATTCGAACATGCCGGCTCTGACATGATCGGAACCATTGAGGCGGCGCTGATCAAATTAAACAAGCCTTTGTGGAACATGGCAATGGATGGGTTTGGCAATCATGATCCAGGCAGCGGGCGTTATGAACAGGCAAGGTCAGATTGGGACGTGATTCATCCGGGCAGGCGATGGGCATTGAAATGCAACGGCACTCCCAGAAAGCAAAAAGAAATCATTGAAAACATTAACAAACACCTCAAAAAACTCATGGTAAACCAGTGAAATCCTTGGAGATTTTTTCGGGAGCAGGGGGCTTGGCAAAGGGCCTTGAACTGGCTGGCTTTGAACACAGTGCCTTTGTGGAGTTCAATAAGGATGCCTGCGCTACCCTGCGTCGGAATTTTCCGCCGGAAAAAGTATTTGAAGGTGACATTCGCGATTTTGATCTAAACCAACTTTCTGACATCGACGTGGTCGCTGGCGGCCCGCCATGCCAGCCATTTTCCCTGGGCGGCAAGCATGGTGCGAACAACGACTGTCGGGACATGTTTCCTTACGCGATTAAGGCCATTGAAACCCTCACCCCAAAAGCGTTTGTTTTTGAGAACGTCAAAGGCTTGCTTCGGGAGTCGTTTTCCAATTATTTTCGGCACATTATCCTCCGGCTGACTTATCCAGACGCACCGTCGTCCTTGAAGGGCACTTGGGAAGATCATTTTAAATCGCTGCAAAAAATTAAATATGATCGCTACGACGGCATCAAATACCGTGTTAAACAGACCCTCGTGAACTCGGCCGATTACGGCGTTCCGCAGTGCCGAGAACGTGTCGTCATTGTGGGCATCCGGGCTGACATTGATGCAACTTGGGAATTTCCGGCGCCAACCCATAGCGAGGAAAGATTGCTTTGGGATAAATTCGTCACGGGCGCATATTGGGAACGACACAATGTTCCAAAAGCAAACCGCGGACCTTGCGTTAACGGAGCGCTGACGATGGTAAACCAAATGCGGAATTCATTTGGATTTTTTGAGCCCGAGCTTAAAGCGTGGCGTACCGTTAGGGACGCCCTGGACGGCGTCCTTGATCCACGGGTTAAACACGGAATATCCGACCATATTTTTCGTGATGGGGCAAGGTCGTATGCCGGACACACGGGCAGTGAATTGGATTTGCCTGGAAAAACAATCAAAGCAGGTGGTCACGGGGTTCCAGGCGGTGAAAACATGATGCGGTTTCCAGACGGAACGGTGCGTTACTTCACCGTATATGAGGCAAAGCTGATTCAGACTTTTCCCAAGGAATTTGTAATTCTCGGCTCATGGGGCGAAGCCCTGCGACAAATCGGCAACGCCGTTCCGGTTATGCTCGGGGAAAGGGTTGGCAGGGAGCTTTACAAAAAAATAAGACCTGGCGTCGACCGGCTTAGGAATCCAAAAAAACATCATGTGGTGACTTTGGGAAGCGTAGCCCATTAGGATTTCCTGACACGGTCCAAACGCCATCCATTGATGCTAATATCATGCAGAACAAAGTGCATTCCGGTCATAATCGGCGTCCAGCGGATTATCCCAGATTTTCTCAAACGCCGGCTCCGAGAGCCGCGCACAGCCCTCCACCGTCCCGTCGTCGTCCGCATCCGGCACAAGCACGGTGACTTTGTCATTGGGCCTCAAACGGGCCGGTTCATCCAGCACGATAAACTGACCGTCAAAATGTGCATTTAATGACTGCATACCACAACCCCAGGTTTCCATGGGGGCTTTATCAAGTGGAAAACGGCCTCCATGGGTTCGCCGGGCCGCCGACATGCAGAATTAGCTCCCGTTGGCCCGGCTTTTCCGCTATCGTGTCGGGGTCGTTAAAGACATTATTGCATGACACCAAAACTATTTTCCGAACTGGGCCTTTCCCCCGAACTGCTCAAAGCCATCGCCAAACTCGGGTTTGAACAGGCCGCGCCCATTCAAGCCGAGGCCATTCCCCCGCTCATGGCCGGCCGCGATGTCGTGGGCCAGTCGCAGACCGGCTCCGGCAAAACCGCCGCTTTTGGCATTCCCGCCGTCGAAAAAGTGGACGTCGCCAGCCGCGCCACGCAGATTCTCATCCTCTGCCCCACCCGCGAACTGGCCGTGCAGGTTTCCGAAGAGATTCACAAGCTGGCGTTTTTCAAGCGCGGCCTGCACGTCCTGCCGGTCTACGGCGGCCAGTCCTACGACCGCCAGTTGTTCGGCCTGCGCCAGGGCGCGCACATCGTCATCGGCACGCCGGGCCGCGTGATGGACCACATGCGCCGCGGCACCCTGCGGTTTGACGGCTTGAAAATGGTCATTCTGGATGAAGTGGATGTGATGCTCAACATGGGTTTCCGCGACGACATTGAAACCATCCTCCAGGCCACGCCCAAGGAACGCCAGACGGTCTTTTTCTCCGCCACCATCCCCAAACCCATCCAACACCTCATCGAAAAGTATGTGCGGGAACCGCAGCAGGTGCGCATCGAACAAAAGGCGATGACCGTCCCCACGGTCGAGCAGTGTTATTACGAGGTGGACCGGCGGTTTAAAATCGAGTTGCTCGCCCGGCTGATTGATCTGCATGATTTCAAACTCGGCATCGTCTTCTGCAACACCAAGCGCATGGTGGATGATCTGGTGGACGCCCTCAACGCCCAGGGTTATTCCGCCGACCGGCTGCACGGGGACATGACCCAGGCCCAGCGCGACCGTGTGATGATGAAATTCCGCAAGTCCGGCCTCGAATTTTTGGTGGCCACGGATGTGGCGGCGCGCGGGATTGACGTGGACGATGTCGAGGTGGTGTTCAACTATGATCTGCCGTATGACGGCGAGGATTACGTGCATCGCATCGGGCGCACGGGCCGGAAAGGGCGCAGCGGGCGGGCCATCTCCTTCGCCTCCGGCCGCGAGGTCTTCCAAATCCGCAACATCGAACGCTATACAAACATGCGCATTCAACGGGGCAAACCGCCCACGGCGGACGAGGTGCATGAGGCCCGGGCGAATGTGTTTCTGGACAAGTTGCGCCAGACGCTCAAGAGCGGGGAATACAAGAAGCAGGACGCGCTGATCGAGCGCCTCTTGGAGGAGGGGTTTGCCTCCACGGACATCGCCTCCGCCCTGCTCCACCAATTGCAGCATGGCGGCGACGAGGCCGCCGCCGCCGCGCCCCAACGGGAATCGGAACGCCCGAATTTCTCCGCGCCGGGGCCGGAACGCTTTGAGGACCGGCCCCGCTACGAGGACCGGCCGCGCTTCGACCGGCCCGGCCGGCCGGAGCCGCGCGACGATCGCCGCGCCGCGCCGCCCGCGCGCGGGATGCGCCCGGTGGAGCGACCGATCATCCCCAGTTCCGTCAAGCGCCCGCCCTCGGTCCCGGCCAAGCACATCACCCCGCCGGCTCCGGTCGCGCCGGTGGCGGCCACCGTGGTTTCGGCGTCGGCCTCGCCGGCGATCCACCCCGTGGTGACCCCGGTGACTCCGCCCACACAGACGGTGACCGAAGCGGTCAAGCCCGTGACTCCGGCGAAGCCGGCGCCCCCGATCCCCGTGGAGATTCCGGCCCGGGAAGCGGTCGCCTTCAAAGTGGAGCCTCCGGTCAAACCGGTGATTTCCGACGCGCCGCCCCTGGGTAAAACGCCCAAGTCCCTGCGTCCCGAGCGGCCGAATAAAAAAGAACCCTGGCTGGCGGCCAAACCCAAGGTGAGCCGCGCCACGCCGAGCGATCAAACCCGCCTGTGGATGAATCTGGGCGCGGAAATGAACGTGGTCCCCATTGATGTGGTCAACGCCGTGGCCGGCGAAACCGGTCTGCCCGGCAAGGTGGTGGGCACGGTGGATGTGCGGGATCGGCATTTGTTCGTGGATGTCGCCGCCGAACACGCCAACGCCATCATCGCGAAGCTCAATCGCAGCGAAATCAAGGGTCACAAGGTCAAAGTGAAGCTGGCGTAGGCGCGTTTTTTGTAAACGCGCCGGCCAAACCAGAGGCGGCAAACTTATGTTCGTAGCGGCTGGTTTAACCTGGTTTCTTGGGAATTTAACCTGGTTTCTTGGACATTTAGGCTGGTTTCCTGCTGGTTAGGCTGGTCTCCGGCGGGGGGCGGCAGGGTGGCCGGACGAAGATCCCTGGCGGGCCGGGTGGCCGCATGAGGGGTCAATTCCATGACCCCGGCCAGGGCGTCATGGGCCAATTGGCGGATGAGTTGGCGGCGTTCCTGTTGCTGGAGCCAGTGTTGATACCCCCCAAGGTGCCAATTGCTCAAGTTCTGCTGGCGGATGGGGTGGCCATCAAACTGCCGGTGCAGGATGGCCTGCACGGCCGGGAGGGCGTTCAGCCAATGGAGCAGGGTTTCCCCGGTTTCCCCGTCCGCAAGCCGCTGGTTCAATTGCTCCCGCAGGTGGGCGGGGAGGCGTCCGATTTTACCACGATAGATGATGTTCATAATCTGGCCTCCACAATAAGCATGTTTATGCTTTATGTCAATATTTTAATAGCATTTTGCTGCACCTTTAACCCGTGCTGAAACCCCACCGGATGGTTTGTGTAATAGCGGTGGGGTTCAGCGCTGGATCCGCGCGGAGCCGCCTTTGGCGAACGCGCGCACTTGATCCACGGTGGCCATGGTGGTGTCGCCGGGGAAGGTGGTCAGCAGCGCGCCATGCGCCCAGCCCAGGTTCACCGCTTCCTGCGGCGTTTCGCCGTTCAGCAGGCCGTAGAAGAAGCCGGCGGCGTAGCCGTCGCCGCCACCCACACGGTCAATGACGTCAAGTTCGCAGGTGGGGGAGGTGAAGGTTTGACCGTTGACCCAGGCGACCGCGCCCCAACTGTGCCGGTTCGTCGAGTGAACTTCGCGCAGTGTGGTGGCGACGATTTTGATCTGCGGATGCTTCTTGGTGACGTTGGTCATCATGCTGACGAAGGCGCTGGCGTCCAGCTTGGATTTGGCCGCCACTTCGGGTCCGGGGATGCCCAGGCCGAGTTGCAAATCTTCTTCGTTGCCCACGAGGACGTCCACATGCTTGACGATGCGGTCCAGCACGGCCACGGCGCGGTCGTGGCCGCCGACGATGTTCCAGAGTTTGGCGCGGTAGTTGAGGTCGAAGGAGGTGACGGCGCCGGCGGCCTTGGCGGCCTGCAGGGCTTCGATGATGACTTCGGCGGTGGTGGTGGAGAGCGCGGCAAAGATGCCGCCGCTGTGGAACCAACGGACGCCCTGGCTGAAGATTTCGGGCCAGTTGAAGTCGCCGGGCTTGATCTGCGCGGCGGCTTCATTGCAGCGGTTGTAAAAGACGACGGGCGCGCGGACGCCCTGGCCGCGGTCGCTGTAAACGGTGGCCATATTCGGACCGTGGACGCCGTCGTGCTTGAAGTGCTTATACCAGTGCCTCACCCCCATGGCGCGGACGCGTTCGGCGATCAGGTCGCCGATAGGATAATCCACCATGGCGGAGGCGATGCCGGTGCGGAGGCGGAAACAGTCGGACAGGTTGGCGGCGACGTTGAATTCGCCGCCGCTGACGTGAATGTCGCAGTGGGTGGCCTTGCGGAAGGGGATGATGCCCGGGTCCAGACGGTGGACCAACGCGCCCAGGGAAAGGAAGTCGAGGGAGCCCTCGTGACGGATATTCAAACCAGTGCTCATTTTGTATAATAATATTGTTGATAACCGCACGCCGACCACCCGGTTTTCGGGGATGGCGGATTCCGGCGGCGTGGGGGCATGATGCCGGAAACCGGGGGTGTTTGTCTGTAAAAAAACCATCAGACGTTCATCCGGTGGCGGCGGGCAAAATTTCTTTACAATCTTCCGGCGGTGCGGGATGTTTAGCGGGTTATCCGCAGCTTGAAAGTATGTTGTATTTTGAACGTGGCGCCATTAATGACCAGTTGTCAACGGACGATTTGCGCCGGGGCTTGTTCGCGGCCCTGGAGCGGCTCGGTCCGCGCAAAAAGGTGCTGGTGGTGCCGCCGGATTTCACCCGGTTCCATTCCCAAGCCGGCCTGCTGACGCGGTTGGCGCATGATTTTTACGGGGCGGCGCTGACGGACATCCTGCCCGCGCTGGGCACCCACACCGCGATGACGCCGGGGCAGTTGGACGAGATGTTCACGGGGGTGCCGCAGGATTTGTTTCGCGTGCATAATTGGCGCACGGGGGTCACGACGGTGGGCGAAGTGCCGGGGGAATTTGTAAAGCAAGTGTCGGCGGGGGCGGTGGATTTTCCCTGGCCGGCGCAACTGGCGAATTTGATTTGGACCGGCGGCCATGATTTGATTTTGTCCATCGGCCAGGTGGTGCCGCACGAGGTGATCGGCATGGCCAATTACAACAAGAACATTTTTGTGGGCACGGGCGGCCAGGAGGGGATCAACAAGAGTCATTTTGTGGGCGCGGCCTACGGGATGGAACGCATGATGGGCCGCGCGAACACCCCGGTGCGCCAGTTGCTGAATTATGCGTCGGAACATTTCACGAAGCATCTGCCCATTGTGTATGTCCACACCGTGGTGGGCCGGGGCGGGGACGGCCGGCTGGTGGTGCGCGGACTGTATGTCAGTGATGACATCTCCGGTTTTGACCGGGCGGCGGCATTGTCGCTGGAAGTGAATTTTGAAATGTTGGAGGAGCCGCTGAAGAAGGTGGTGGTTTATCTGGATCCATCCGAATTCAAAAGCACCTGGCTGGGCAACAAGAGCATTTACCGCACGCGGATGGCCATGGCGGACGGCGGCGAATTGATCGTGCTGGCGCCGGGGCTGAAAGAGTTCGGCGAGGATCCCGAGATTGACCGCTTGATCCGCAAATACGGTTACCGGGGCACGCCGGCGACGCTGGCGGCCACGAACGCGAACGCGGAATTGCGCGACAACCTGAGCGCGGCCGCGCATTTGATCCACGGTTCGAGCGAGGGGCGTTTCAACATCACCTATTGCCCGGGCCACCTCACGCGGGCGGAAATCGAGCGCGTGAATTTTCAGTATGCGGATTTGCCGGCCATGACCCGGCGTTACAATCCGGCGGAACTCCGGGACGGTTGGAATACCCTGCCCGACGGCGAGCGACTGTTTTACATTTCCAACCCCGCCCTGGGGTTGTGGGCTTATCGCGGAAGATTCGGGAATTAATTTATGAAAAAACCAGCGGATTTGTTTTCACTTGCGGGCCGGGTGGCCGTCGTCATTGGCGGCACGGGCGAACTGTGCGGAGCCATGGCGGAGGGCTTTGCCGCGGCGGGCGCGCGGGTGGCGCTCGTCGGGCGCGATGCCGCCAAAGCCCGGGTGCGCCTGGATCGCATCGCCGCCGCCGGCGGCCAGGCGGAGTTTTTCGCCTGCGACACCACGTCCAAAACGGCTTTGCAAACGCTGCTCGCGGAGGTGGTGGCCAAATTCGGGCCGGTGGATGTTCTGGTGAATGGCGCCGGGGTCAATTCAGCCACGCCGTTCTTCGACATTCCCGAGGCTGAGTTCGATAAAATCATCACCGTGAATTTGAAGGGGCTCGTGCTGGCCTGCCAGGTCTTCGGCAAACACATGGTCGAACGCGGTTCCGGGAGCATCATCAATCTCGGCTCGGCTTCCGGCCTCAACCCGCTGTCACGCGTCTTCACCTATTCGGCCTCGAAGGCGGCGGTGCACAATCTCTCGAAAAATCTGGCCCGCGAATGGGCCACCCAGGGTGTGCGCGTGAACATTCTGGTGCCGGGCTTTTTCCCGGCCGAACAAAACCGCAAGGTGCTCACCCCGGAACGCGTGGCCACGATCATGGCCAAAACCCCCATGAAACGTTTCGGCGAGGCGGCCGAACTGGTCGGGGCCGCCCTCTTGCTGGCCTCCCCGGCGGGCAGTTTTATCACCGGCACCGAGCTGGTGGTGGACGGCGGCTTCGACGCCATGTCCATCTGAGCGGCGGCGGGATTTATCAGTGTGCGGCATTCGGTTTAGTCGTCGCGGAGCGACCAGGTGATGGTAGCCATGTGGCTTCAGCCCATGGAACAAACGCGAACGATCCCCAAGTCGCGGCGCGACGGCTGACAATAGCCCGGCGTTTCAACGCCGGGCAAAATTCCGTGTTGCCAAAGTCCCGAAGGGACGACTGAAATTCATGCCAAACTGCTGGATTATGGCTGTTAACAACCATCCCTGCCGCGATTTACCGGCTGGGAAGCCGCCGGACGCAGAATCTCCGCGCAAACTTCATGAATCTGAAAAAGGACAGTGTCAAGATGCGCCCCGTGCGGGCACGCTGCCTGCGGTTGGAATCTAACCTTGCGTTTACGTCGGACCCCGGCATGTTGTTGGCAACAACTATGAATGCCCCTCCGGTTCCCCCGGCGCTCCAACGCGTGGTCTTCGTCGTGGATGACAACGCCTCCTTTCTGGTTTCCGTGTCCCGGCTGTTGCGGGCGGCGGGGTACACCGTGCAGGCCTTCGGCACGGCGCGGGAATTTCTGGCCCAACTGACGCCCGGGATGCCGGGCTGCGTGGTGGCCGATCTGCAAATGCCCGGGATGAACGGGCTCGAATTGCAGGAGGCGCTGCGGGCTTCGCCCAATCCCCTGCCGGTCGTGTTCATGACCGGCCAGGGCGATATTCCCAGCACCGTGCGGGCCATGCGCCGGGGCGCGGAGGATTTTCTGACCAAGCTCGCGCCCAAGGAAGACTTGCTGGCGGCGGTGGAACGCGCCCTCGAGCGCGACGCCCAGGAGCGGGCGAACCGCCGGCACCGGGAGGGTTTGCTCCACCGGCTGCACCGGTTGAGCGACCGTGAACGCGAGGTGCTCGGCCACGTCGTCCGCGGCAAATTAAACAAACAAATCGCCGCCGATCTGGCCATCAACGAGCGCACCGTGAAACTGCACCGCACCAGCATCACCCGCAAGCTCGAGGTGCAGTCCGTGGCGGAACTCACGCGCCTCACCGAGGAGGCCGGACTGTTTAAAAACCCGGAACCGGAGGCAGGCAACCACTCCTGAAGCGGCCGGCATCCAAAAGGACCAGCGAATTAGTCTCATCTTGGAAGCTGCGCCCGTGGCGTTTCAGCCCAGGCTGGATAAAAAACGGCAGGGAGGGCAAAACGGGACAGCAGAAGGCGGGATGAAATGAAGCCGGGATTTTTTAACAAAAAATCATCGCCGCTGTAAAAATCGCTTGCCAGCCGCCC
>Ga0302278_10000505_pt1 | contig 49970 bp, 44 predicted proteins | sample III_Bog_N3_2_FD_194543 | JGI IMG/M metagenome (GOLD analysis project Ga0302278, IMG submission 194543) | Peat permafrost microbial communities from Stordalen Mire near Abisko, Sweden - III_Bog_N3_2 | ecosystem: Environmental > Terrestrial > Soil > Wetlands > Peat | place: Sweden: Abisko...
CGTCGTCGGGGGTTTTGGTGGTGGCGCCGTCCGAGGCGGGGTGGTACTCGATGCGGAGCTGGGTGGTCGAGACGAGGATGCGGGTATAGCCGTAATTCTTGTCGTCATAGCTCTCGAAGCTGACGGAGTCCTTTGCTTCGGGCTGAGCGAAGGCGGGCATGGATTGTGGGGTGCGGAGGGTCTGGCCCTTGTTGATGGGAGTGAGGCCGTGGCCTCCGTTGCCGATGACCATGAACGGGATCTGGCGGTTACCGATCGCGCGGGTGTAGCGCTGGTAGTTGTGCGAGTGGCCGGAAAGGATTGCGTGGGGCCAGATGCCGGTGGCACTACAGCAGGCGTCGATCTCCTTGAGCATGGTGAGCGAGGCGGAGTGGGTGCCGAAGCAGTAGGGCGGATGGTGGACGGCGATGAGGACGGCGCCGGCGAACTTTTCCTGCTTGATGCGGGTGAGCGCGGCGGTGAGATAGGTGAGCTGCACGTCGGAGAGTTGCGGGAAGGTGGGCTTGCCGGTGGTGGGGTTGGGCGTGGTGGAGATGACGCCGGGGTTTTCCAGCATGTTGGAGTAGAGGCCGAGGATGCGGACGAGCGGGGCCTGGAGGGTGAAGTAGACGCCGGGCTGGATCATGGTGGTGCGCGAGATGCCGACGGCGTCGGGGGAGTGGGCGAAGGCGGGCGCGCAGAAGTTGGCGAGGAAGGCGGCGAGCGAGCTGGACGCGATGCCGGTGCCTGCGGGCGGGGGCAAAACGATGCCGTCGTGGTTGCCGGGGATGGCGAAGATGGGGCGCGGGTAGTCGCGGAAGGCGTCGTAGAACTGGTCGTAGTAGTACTTGTGCTCGCCGAAGGAGTAGACGATGTCGCCGAGGTTGTAGAAGAACTGCGGCGTGGCGGCGGGGGCTTCGCCGGTGAAGTCGGCAAGGAGCTTGTCGACGACTTCGTTTTCGGTTTTGGGGCCCTTGGTGGCTCCGGTGTCTCCGGCGCAGTGGAAGACGATCTGGCCGGCTTTTTCGATGGCGGCTTCCGTCGCGGGTCCTGTCGGGCCTAAAGCGTCGGAGAGTTTCAAGATGGGCTCGGCAGGGCCGGGGACGGCGGGAAATGGTAGCGGGAGGAACTTGCTGGACTTGATGAGCGCATCCATCTGGTTGTAGGCGGCGGTGTCGGAGGCGTGGGGGACGGTGTATTTGGTGGGGTCGGCGGTGGGACGGGGCTCGGCGAAGATGGGGGTGCCGGCGGGGATGCCGCTGAGGGGCTGCGGCGAGGGGGTGCTGGCGGGAGCGGGCTTGGATGAGGCTTTGGTTGGGGACTTCTTCGCTGTTTTCGCGGGAGACTTGTGCTTGGTCGCCATGGGGATGCTCCTCATATGCCGGGAACCGATGCGAGTGTGGAGAGGGTATCGAAGCTGGGCGGGGAAGTCGAATGAATTTGCGGGCGTTCACACGCCTTTTTGGCGTTCACACGCCATTTTATTGCTTCGCGTGGTCCTCCCGCTGGTCGGCACGCAATCCATCCAGCGACCATGGGAGCACCACGCGAAGCCCGATACAAGTCACGAAGTGACCGCCCCACGCGCAGTGGGTCCGTCCTGCGGTTGAGTGGGTATCGAAGCTGGGCGGGGAAGTCGAATGAATTTGCGGTGACGGGCGGCTGGGTGAGTCTTTGGGCGGGGTGGGGTCGTATCCCTTATGGAGAACTCCCATGAAGATGCTTCGTTCGACCTTTCCCTTGTGGCTGGCCGCGTGTGCGCTTGCCGTTTCGCCTTCGCTGGTTTGCGCGCAGAGTGCGCCTGTCACCGTCACCGATAATGGCCGCACGTGGACGCTGGACAACGGGATCGTGAAGGCGACGATTACCAAGGACTCGGGGTCGATGCCGTCGCTGATCTACAAAGGCGTAACGATTACGCAGGCCAGCGGCGGGACGTGGGAGCACAATCCGCAGGGTGCTCCGGTGCTGGTGAATTCAGTGTCGATCGATCCGGCGACGAATGGGGGTGCACGCGCCGAAGTGTCGATTAAGGGGAAATCGAACGGCACGTTCACGATGACGCGGAGTGCGCCGGGCGGCGGGACGATGGTGGATATCGAGATTCGCTACTCGCTGGGGCGCGGCGAGAGCGGGATTTATGTGTATTCGATTTTGAGCCATCCGGCGTCATATCCTGCGATGGGTGTGGGCGCGGAGGACCGCTATATTACGCGGCTGAACCAGGCGTTCGACTGGATCACGGTGGACAAAGACCGCAACATGCTGGAGGCCGCGCCGACGGACTGGGGTGAGGGCGTGGTGGTGCATGCGAAAGAGCAGCGCATCATGGCGAAGGGCGTGTACAAGAATTCGGTTGAGCATAAGTACACCTACTCGGGCATGCAGTATGTGACCAAGGCGTATGGCTGGTCGAGCACGAAGTACCATATTGGCGCGTACTTTATTAATCCGACGACGGAGTATCTGAGCGGTGGGCCGACGAGGATCGATCTGGATGCGCACTTTGGCGATAACGGCGATCCCGAGCCGATCATTCTGGACTACTGGCATAGTGGTCACTACGACGGCACGCGGGCGCAGATTCAGGCGGGCGAAGAGTGGAGCAAGGTGGTGGGGCCGATCTATGTGTATGTGAACTCGCTGGACAAGCCGAAGGAGACGACGCAGGCCGAACTGGATACGCTGAAGGCGACCGAGGGGAATCCGACGGTGCCGGCGAGCTGGACGGCGAACGCGAACGCTCTGTGGCAGGACGCGCTGGCGCAATACAAGAAGCAGAATGCGGCGTGGCCGTTCGATTGGGTGAAGGGTGTGCCGTATACGCCGGCGGCGGAACGTGGGACGGTGAAGGGGCAGATTGTGCTAGTTGATCCGATGGCACCGAAGGGGACGTCGACCAAGCTGCCGCATTTGGTGGTGGGGTTGACGCATCCGGACATTGATCCGGCGAGTATTCCGCGGCCGGTGTTTGGGGGCGGGGCGCCGGGTGGCGGAGCTGGTGCGGGTCCGGGTGCTGGTGCTGCGCCGGGTTTGGCGGCGGCGCCGGGACAAGGTGCTGGAACGGGCGGCGGGCCGGGTGGGGCAGGAAGGCCGGGAGGCAGGCCGGGTGGAGGGTTCAACTTTGCGCCGAATCCGGATGCGGGGAGTTGGATTCATGATGCACGGTTCTATCAGTTCTTCAACGATGGGACGGAGGATGGGAAGTTCGCGATCACGAAAGTGATTCCTGGAAAGTACACGCTGCATGCGACGGCGGATGGTGTGCTTGGGGATTTTGCGCAGGCCGATATTACGGTCGAACCGGGCAAGACGATTGACCTGGGCAAGCTGGATTGGAAGCCAGTGCGCTTCGGTAAGCAGGTGTGGGAGATCGGGACGCCGGACCGTGCGGCCGAGGAGTTTCTCAAGGGCGATGGGCCGAACGTCTGGCTGTGGGGTTGGGACCTGCGCTACGCGCTGCTGTTTCCGAACGGCCTGACGTATACCGTGGGCAAAAGCGATCCGAAGAAGGATTGGTTCTTTGAGGAGGTGCCGACCGCGACGAATCTTTCGTTTGTGAATCCGGAGGCGAAGGACCCGGCAAACCAGCGCTATGGCTGGGTGAAGGCGGAGTCGCTGACACAGTATCCGCAGACCGACCAGAGCGGGCCGTGGAAGGTGTATGGGCGCGGCAAAGAAACGGTGTGGACGATCAAGTTCAACATGCCGAAGGCCGAGCATGGCATGGCGGCGCTGCGGGTGGCGCTGGCGGGCGCTAATTCTCGCGGCGCGCTGGCGGTGTCGGTGAATGGGCAGTACGCGGGGGCGATTGGGGATGGCAGCAATCCGGACAATCCGCGGCTGATTAATACCGATGCGATTCGCTACAACACCGATAAGGGATTGTGGCAGCAGAGGACGCTGAAGTTCGATGCCGCGCTGCTGAAGGCGGGTGAGAACACGATGACGTTCACGGTTCCTGCGGGCGAGGTGAGCAGCGGCGTGGTGTGGGACTATCTGCGGCTGGAGTTGGATGAGAATGGGACAGCTCCAGCGGTGGTTCCTGCTGCTCCGGTGGTGCCGATTCCGGCGCGAACAGGGGAGTAAAAGAAAAACACATTATTATCGTTTGACGTTAGTAACGTATTGCAATACTATTGATTTGTGATTGCCAGCTTTTGGGATGCCGACACGGAGTTGCTCTGGCTGACGGGCAAGAGTCGGCGCATCCCTGCTGACATTCGCCGTACTGCGTGGAAGCGGCTGGCGATCCTCGATGCTGCGATTGAGCTGAACAACTTGCGCATTCCTCCTGGTAATCGGTTGGAAGAGCTCAAGAAAGGCCGCAAGGGGCAGCACAGTATTCGAGTGAACGATCAGTGGCGGATCTGCTTTCGATGGCGGGACGGAAATGCCCATGATGTAGAGATTGTGGATTACCACTAGGCGGAGGGACGGCATGGCTAAGAAGTTTGCGATTCATCCCGGAGATATTCTGCTCACCGAGTTCATGGAACCGATGGGGCTGACTTCGTATCGTCTGGCGAAGGAGTTGGGCGTACCTCTGCCGCGGATTTACGACATTGTGAAGGGTAAGCGTGCGATCTCGGCCGATACGGCGCTGCGGCTGGGAGCGTTCTTTGGGCTGCCTCCGCAGTTCTGGATGAATCTGCAGAATGAGTACGATCTGCGGACCGCGGATGTTGATGGGTTGGGGCAGATCAGACCGTATAAGGCGGCTTAGGCACAAGGCGGAGAACATACGGAATCGCTGTTGATCATTACCGGCACGATGGGGGCTGGCAAGACGGCTGTCCTGGCTGAGGCGTCAGATCTTTTGTCGCAGCGGAAAATCGCGCACGGGGCGATCGACCTGGATGCTCTGGGGCTGGCTTATCTTCCCGACAGAGCTCCGAGCGATGCGGTGATGTACGACAACCTTCGATCTGTTGTCGGGAACTATGCGGGGTTGGGTGTGCGGCGATTTTTGGTGGCGCGCGCTATCGAAAATGATACTCAGCTGCGACTTTGCCGCGGAAACATTCCGGCTGCGAATACCGTCGTTTGCCGCCTTACGGCGAGCATCGAGACTGCGGAGCACCGCGTGGCGACGCGGGATTCTGGGATGTTGCAGCGGGAATATGTTGCTCGCGTCGCGGAGTTGGCTTCGATCCTTGACCGCGCGCACCTGGAAGACTTTGAGGTCCTCAACGAGGATCGTGATGTGACCCGTGTAGCGCTCGAAATGCTGATTAGAGCTGGGTGGATCCCCTCTGATCAACCGAGGGCATCGAGCGCGTCTTTGGCTTTGTTGTAGAGGGCGCGGGTTTCGGCGGTTTGCTTGCGCAGGCCTTCCACGATGTGCGGCGGGGCTTTGCCGATGAACTTCTCGTCGGCGAGGCGGGCGTCGTTTCCGGCTAGGATTTTTTCGTACTTGGCTAGGTCCTTGGTGAGCCGCTCGCGTTCGGCGGGGATGTCGATCTTCTTTTCGTAGACGATGGCGATGTCGAAGTTCGCGGTGCTGCGGGCGTTGTTGCCGCTGAGGGGTTCGGCGGAGATTTGGATGGCTTCGACGCGGGCGAGGCGGGCGAGAATGTCCTGGCTGAACTCGAGTGGGTCGAGCACGCGCGCGCTGGCGTGGATGCGGATGGGCGCGGATTCTTTCTCGGGGACGCCGAGTTCCTTGCGTAGCGCGCGGATGGTGGTGATGAGTTCCTGCAAGGTCTGCATCTCGGCGATGGCGGCGGTGTGCTGGGCGCTAGAGACGGGGGGGAAGTCGGCAGCTTGCGGGTAGCGGGTGAGTGCGATGGATTTTGCGGGTGGGACGCCGGCGTAGAGCGCGTGCCAGATTTCTTCGGTGAGGAAGGGCATGAAGGGCGAGAGCAGGCGGAGGGAGGCCTCGAATACGGCGACCAGCGTGGTGAGCGCGGTGGTGGTTTCGGCGAGGGATTCTTCGGCAGTGTCGCTGGTGGGGATGACTTCGGTGTTGAAGTTGAGGCGAAGCTTGACGATTTCGAGGTACCAGTCGCAGAGATCGCCCCAGAAGAACTGATAGATGGTATTGGCGGCTTCGTCGAAGCGGTATTCGGCGAGCGAGGCGTTGGCGGAGGCGGCGGTTTCAGAGAGGCGCGCGAGGATCCAGCGGGATTCGATTGCGTCGGTGGTGGAACCACTCAGATTGTCGGCGGCAATCCCACCCAAGCTGAGCTTGGATGGGGCCCCCGGATTTGTAGCCAATGGGAGGGGGACTTCGATGCCGGCTTCGCGGGCGCGGTCGAGGTTCATGAAGAGGAAGCGGGCGGCGTTCCAGATTTTGTTGGCGAAGGCACGGTAGCCTTCAGTGCGGGCTTCGGAGAAGGCGATGTCGGTACCGGGCGAGGCCATGCTGGCGAGGGTGAAGCGCACCGCATCCGTCCCGTATTTGGTGATGATCTCGATGGGGTCGACGACGTTGCCCTTGGTCTTGGACATTTTTTCGCGGTTGGCGTCGCGGACCAGGGCGTGGATGTAGACGTCTTTGAAAGGGACGGCGTCGGCGAGCTGGCGCGGACTGCCGTCGGGCATGGGGATGTCGAGGGTGAAGTGGACGCCGAGCATGATCATGCGCGCGACCCAGAAGAAGAGGATGTCGAAGCCCGTAACGAGTTGGGAAGTGGGATAGAAGGCGGCGAGGTCGGGCGTGAGAGCGTTGTCCGCTGTTCGTTGTCCGTTGTCCGTTGAACGCGTGCCGGGCCAGCCGAAGACGGTGAACGGCAACATGCCGGAGGAGAACCAGGTGTCGAGGACGTCGGTGGACTGGGTGATGTTGGTGCTGCCGCAGGCAGAGCAGGCGGTGGGCGTGTCGCGGGCGACGGTGAGGCCCTGGCAGGCGGCGCAGTGCCATGCCGGAATGCGATGTCCCCACCAGAGCTGGCGGGAGATGCACCAGTCGTAAATCTTGGACATCCACTCCATGTAGGTCTTGCGGTGCTGGTCGGGAGTGAAGCGGACGTGGCCCTCGGCGACGGCGCGGGTGGAGAGGGCAGCGATGGACTCGGTGCTGCCGTTAGGGTGTGGCGTAGCGGGCGATTTGTTGACGGCGAGGAACCATTGCAGGGAGAGGCGCGGCTCGATGACGGCGCCGGTTCGCTGCGAGAGGGCGATGGCGTGCTGATGGTCCTTGATGGCGACGAGGAGGCCAGCGGCTTCGAGATCGGCGAGAATGCGCTCGCGAGCCACAAAGCGGTCGAGGCCGTGGTAGGGCGAGCCGGGAAGATCGATGTGAGCCGTCTCGTCGAGGATGAGGAGCGACGGCAGATTGTGGCGCTGACCGATGGCGAAATCGTTGGGGTCGTGCGCGGGCGTGACCTTGACGGCACCCGTGCCGAACTCGGGCTGCGCCCAGTCATCGGCGAGGATGGGAATTTCGCGGTCAGCTTTTCCGTTGGCGGCGGTAAGCGGCAGCGTTACCAGCTTGCCGATGAATTCCGTATAGCGCTCGTCGTTCCCATTGACCGCAACCGCTACATCTCCCAGCAGCGTCTCGGGGCGCGTGGTGGCGATGACGATGGAGCCGGTGCCGTCGGCGAAGGGGTAGCGGATGTGGTAGAGCTTGCCGGCGCGATCCTCGTGGACGACTTCGAGGTCGGAGACGGCGGTCTGAATCTGCGGGTCCCAGTTGACGATGTAGGCGCCGCGGTAGATCAGGCCCTGTTCGTATAGGCGGACGAAGGCCTCGCGGACGGCGACGTTGAGGCGGTCGTCCATGGTGAAGTATTCGCGGGACCAGTCGACACTCGTGCCTAAGCGTCTCATTTGGTCCGTAATGGCCGAGCCGTACTGACGCTTCCACGCCCAGACGCGTTCGGTGAAGGCTTCGCGGCCCAGAGTTTTGCGGTTGGTGCCTTCGGCGGTGAGTTGGCGCTCGACCAGCATCTGCGTTGCGATGCCGGCGTGGTCGGTGCCGGGAATCCAGAGCGCGGTATCGCCCAGCATGCGATGCCAGCGCATCAGGATGTCCGACTCGGTGTGCTCGAACATGTGGCCCATGTGGAGATAGCCGGTGACGTTGGGCGGTGGCAGCAGCATGGTGAAGGCGTTCGCACGCCCTTTTACCGCTTCGCGTGGTCCTCCCGTTGGTCGGCACGGGACTTCGTTTGGCTCCTTATCCGACAACTCTCCGAGATATGGGGCATCCGACTCTGGGGTTTCAACTTCGAAGAGGCGCTCGCGGACCCAGTAGTCGGCCCAGCGCTGCTCGATCGCAGACGGGTCGTAGACCTTGGGGAGGGTGGTGGCGGATTCGCTGGCAGTTTCGTCGGGCTTCTTTTCGAATTTCTTGTCGCTCATGGCTGAGTGTTAAGGGTAGCACTCGTTCGGTTCGAGGTATTAGGTAGGCCGGATTGACGGAACTAACCGGTCGCTGGCGGCGTATCGTTTGGCATAGGCGGGATGCGACGGTTTTCCAGAAGCGAAAGTGAGGCTGAGGGATGCGAACGCGGCGGATTGCGGTTTGGGCGGCCATGGGCGTGGCGGTGATGTTGATGGCGGGCTGCCGCGTGGAATCGGATAAGCATGGCAACGGCGATAATGTGACGATCTCCACTCCGTTTGGCGGGATGCATGTGAAGACCAACGATGCGGTGACGCCGGAGAGCATCGGGGTGGCGGCCTATCCCGGGGCGTCGATGGTGAAGAAGGACAACGACAACGGCTCGGCGGATGTGGATATGAGCTTCGGCGGGTTCCAGTTGCGGGTGAAGGCGGCGGACTACCGCACCGGCGATGCGCCGGACAAGGTGGAGGCGTTCTATCGGACTGAGATGAAGCGGTATGGCGACGTGATTGCCTGTCGCGACCATTCTTCGGTAGGCACTCCGACGCACACCCTGGAGGGTCTGGGCTGCGATGAAAAGCACAGTAGCGGCTACTCGAACCACGCTGGTAGCGGGGAGCTTCAACTAAAGGCGGGATCGGAACAGCATCAGCATATTGTGTCGATCGAGTCGGACGGCGGCGGGACAAAGTTCGGGCTGGTGGCGCTGGACCTGCCGGGCAAGAACGGGCACGAGGATTAGGTACGAGTTGGCTGCTTGCTTGCCGCCGGATATGACGTAGAGTAGCCTCGGTAAGGTATGCAGGAGACATGTCACCGATGTGGCGGCGATCTGGCAACGGGAAGCGGCGAATCGCCGTTCTGCCCACACTGCGGCGCGCCACAACTATTTCTGGCTCTGGAGAACCAGTCGGTAGAGACGGGCGGCGAGGCCGGCGGGGCGGCGAGCACACTCGTGGCGGCTCCTCCGAAGGGCCGGCAGGTGGAGTGGAAGACCGCGATCCGGTGTGCGGCGGCGGTGGCTGCGGTGGCCTCGGTACTGACGCTGGCGGCGATGCGGGTGGATGTGCTTTCGCCGGTAAGCCTGCTGTGGATCATGAGCGCATCGCTGATTACGTTGGGGTTCTACCAGAAGCGGAAGCCTGCGGCGCAGATGGATGTGCGGATAGGTGCGCGCATCGGGGTAGTGGTGGGGATCTGCCTGGCGCTGGAGTTGGGAGTTGCCATGGCCGGCGCGGGCCTGGTGGCGCGGTTTGTGCTGCATTCGATGGCGAACTTCGACGCGCAGATGACGGCGCAGATCCAGACCGTGCAGAAGACAATGCAGCAACAGAGCACGCCGGTTCCTGCGGAGCTGCTGCTGTTTATCAGCTCGCCGGAGTTTCGCGCGGGCAGCATGCTGGCGACCTTTGCGTTTGCGTCGGTAGGGCTGCTGGTGCTGTCGACGCTGGGCGGTGCATTTGCGGGGTTACTGCGAATGCGGCGCGGGGCTGCGGTCTAGTGGCGATTGCTGCCTAACGCGGAAATTTGGCGGTCAGGGAAGAGAAAGAGGGCTGGCCGGCAACCTTTCGGCTTGGTTGTGGTTCTAAGGGATTTGTGGGAGTGGCTTGAGTTGGCTTGGATTGCTGTTGCCGGCCCCGGACGCCTTTCACCTCCCATTGACTGGCTGTTTTTGATGTTTTGATGTGGCACACGGCGGGCGGATGGGCGATAATCGTCTCGGCTAAACGAGTGTGATTTCTGTCACAGCGTGGCCGCGCACGAGCCAGTAGGCTAGCGTTCCGGGGTTTACTCCAATATTCAATACGGCCCGAGTCAGGGAGGTCCTACGATGGACAAGCGAACTCTCACACCTTATGGGCGAGACGCCGATGGGCTGCGGAACTCGACTCGCGGGACCGGCGTTCCGGCCGCCCGCCGCGCCAGGGCTACGGCCAAACGGGCTTTGAATGTCGTGGCCCCCTTGTGGGATTCGGCCTTCCACGCGGAGCGCGGCTGCCTGAGCGGGGCAAGTTCTCCGAGGCACCCAGCGCCGCCCCTGCACCAGTAGATCGATCGACCCGCACTATTGCGCCCGGCTGAGACGTGGGAGTTTCCCGCCGCAGTGTGACGGATTATGCTGGTGCCATGCGCTCGATTCTGACGGCCCTGCTCGCATTTCTTGTCCTGCCTTCCTGCCTGGTTGCCCAAAAGACCGAAGCCGACCTGCGCGCGCGGTTGCTGAAGAAACCACTTTACCTGCGCGGGGAGTGGGGTGGCGACAAGCTGTCTTTTGACGACGCGGGGCAGGTGGAGAAGAAGGCTGCGCCGGTGAGTTTTACGCTGGCCGGCGTCGATATCCAGTCGGTGAAGTTGACGGCCAAGGAACTGGTGCTGCAAGGCCAACGGGCCGGGCTTGAGTTTAATAGAGACGTGCCGATAAGGGTTGGCCTGGACAAGCGGGATGGGTTGGGCAATGCTTCTCCAGAGAACATGACCATCCGGATCAAGACGCCGGCGAATGGAGATTTCACGGCTGCGTTGGACGCGATCTTTACGGACAATCTCGCCGATCTGGTGCCGCAGCTTCCGGCGTACTGGCAGACCTTTGCGCAAAAGCACCTGCTTCCGGCGGGGACGTTACCAGCCCCGGTTCGAAATTCTGATCCAGCGGCAGGATCAGCACAACCGCCCGGAGTGGCAAAGCTCCCTCGCATTGGCGGAGGGGTAAGTCCGCCGCGTCTAGCGACCAAGGTTGACCCGGATTTTGATGAGGCGGCGCGGGCGATGAAGTACTCTGGGGTGGTCCTGGTCAACCTGATTGTGGATGCCGAAGGAATGCCGAGTCACCTGCAGATTCTGCGTCCCACGGGACTGGGGCTGGATGAGCAGGCGCTGGCGGCGGTGTCGCGGTACACCTTTCAGCCGGCCATGCTGCACGGGAAGCCGGTCGCGGTGGAGCTGAACGTCGAGGTGAACTTCCAGATTTTCTAGCGCGACGTGCCGGCGGGAGTTTTGCACGCGGACGCCGCATCCGGGCTGCTATCATCAGCAACGACAGAGCGGACGGGAAACCCTATGAGCGAGACGACCGAAGTGACTGCTGCCGAGGACAAGCCGAAGCCGAAGCTGCGCGAGAAGGGCCGGCTTATGTCGGCGTCGGAGATTGAGCGGACGCTGGTGCGGCTGGCGCACGAGATTGTGGAGAAGAATGACGGCGCGGCCAACCTGGGACTGGTGGGCATCAAGCGGCGCGGCATACCGCTGGCCGAGCGGCTGGCGAAGATGATTGAGACCATCGAGAAGCGGCCGGTCGATGTGGGCGTGCTCGACATCAGCTTCTATCGCGACGATCTGTCCACGGCTGGTCCGCGACCAGTCGTCAAGCCGGGCGATCTGGGCTTCGACGTAAATGGGCGCGACATCATCCTGATGGACGACGTGCTGTATACCGGGCGCACCATCCGCGCGGCGCTGGATGCGCTGTTCAGCCATGGGCGGCCGAAGAGCGTGCAGCTGCTGGTGCTGATCGATCGCGGACATCGCGAGCTGCCCATCCAGGCGACATTTACTGGGCGCATGGTGCCGACCTCGCGGCGCGAGATCATTGAAGTGAAGCTGAACGAAGTCGACGGGCAGGAGCAGGTGCTGCTGGTCGAACTGGTGGACTGAGGCGAAGAGTGCCCCGCGAAGAAACCTATATCTCAGGGGCTAAAGCCCATCATCCGCCCGGACCCGGAATGTCCGGACTAAAGTCCGGACCTATCTCAGAAACAAAAGCGCCAGCTTCAGCGGCAAGCGTGGCAAGCTCGGAGTACGCTGCGGGATCGCTGCTGACGGTCGAGCATCTGTCGGTCGCGGATGTGGCGGAGATTCTGGCAAGCACGGCGCTGCTGGACGCGATGGACGTGGAGATGCGCGGGCAGGTACTGCTGGGGCGCACGATTGCTCTGCTGTTTTACGAGTCGAGCACGCGGACAAGGACGAGCTTCGAGCTGGCGGCGAAGTCGTTGGGCGCGATGACGACGCTGGTGAGCGACAAATCCTCTTCAATCGAAAAAGGCGAGAGCCTGAAGGATACCGGGCTGACCCTGCGCGCCCTGGGCGCGGAGGCGATTGTGCTGCGGCATCTGGCGTCGGGTGCGCCGATGCTGCTGGCACGGGTGACTGGGCTACCGGTGCTGAATGCCGGCGATGGCATGCATCAGCATCCGTCGCAGGCGCTGCTGGACCTGCGCACGATGTTGCTGCGCCTGGGGCTGGATGTGACGACGGTGCATGCGAAGACGCTAGACGGCGTCACGGTGGTGATCGCGGGGGACATTCTGCATAGCCGCGTGGCGCGGTCGAATGCGATGCTGCTGCCGCGGCTGGGCGCGCGCGTGCTGCTGTGCGGCCCGGTGGAACTGCTGCCGGAAGATGCGCTGGGTTTGGGCGACGGCGTCGAGAGCGCCGGCAGCATTGAGATTGAACGGAACTTCGATGTGGCACTGCGGCAGGCGCAGGTGGTGATGATGCTGCGCATTCAGAAGGAACGCCTGGAGGGTTTCGACCTGAACCTGGGCGAATATATCGCGCGCTACCAGTTGAGTGTGGAGCGGCTGGCGGCGATGGCGCCGAAAGCCGTGGTGATGCATCCGGGGCCTATTATTCGCGGTTTGGAGATTGCGGGCGAAGTGGCCGATGGGGCTCAGTCCGCGATTGAAGAGCAGGTCACGCAGGGGCTTGCAGTGCGACGGGCACTGCTGGTGCGGGCGCTCGGGGTGCGCGTATGAGGCACTTCGTGCTGTTTTGGACTTCGTGTTGCCACTCCCGATGGTCGGCACGGAATTTGGCTGGCGGCTACCAATATTTCTTGTGGATGTGGGCATGAGTGAGCTTCTGATTCGCGGCGGCCAGGTCGTCGATCCAGCGAGCGGTGTGGATGGACTACGCGATGTGTTGCTGCGGGACGGGCGAGTTGCGGCCGTGGAGATGCCGGGTGCGTTCGTCGGCCTTGCGAATTCGCTACCGAAAGAGTTGCAGATCGATGCGGCGGGTTGCGTGGTGGCGCCGGGGCTGATCGATATTCACGTGCATATGCGCGAGCCCGGGCAGACGTACAAGGAGACGATTGCGACGGGCACGGCTGCGGCTGCGGCGGGCGGGTTTACTTGCGTGGTGGCGATGCCGAACACGACGCCGGTGAACGACTCGGTCGCTGGGATGAAGTGGATGCTGGATGCGGCGCGCGGGCCGGTGGTGAGGTTGCTGGCCATGCCGGCGGCGACGTTCGGCAGCCTCGGCTGCGAGATTACGGACTACCACGAACTGGTGCGCGCGGGTGCGGTCGGGTTCACCGACGACGGCAAGCCGGTGCTGGAGGACAGCGTGATGCGGGCGGCGCTGACGGCGGCGGCGAGTCTCGGCGTGCCGGTGTCGCAGCATGCGGAGGACACGCGGCTGACTGGCGGATGCAGCATGAACGCTGGGCGTGTGGCGTTCCGGCTGGGTCTGCGCGGTATGCCGGTGGAGGCAGAAGCGCGGATTGTCGAGCGCGACATAAGGCTACTCCGGGAGATTGAGAAGGTGGATCGCGTGCGGCCGCATCTGCATGTGCAGCATGTGTCGACAGCAAAGGCACTGCACGCGATACGCGAGGCGAAAAAGCAGGGGCTGCATGTGACCTGCGAGGCGGCGCCGCACCACTTCACGCTGACGGACGAGGCGATTGGCGACTACGACACCGACGCGAAGATGAATCCTCCGCTGCGGGTTGAGGCAGACCGGCGCGCGGTGATCGACGCGCTGCTGGATGGCACGATTGATTGCATTGCGACCGACCACGCGCCGCATGCTTCGCATGAAAAAGAAGTTGAGTTCGAGCGTGCGCCGAACGGTATTACCGGCCTCGAGACCGCGCTGGGGCTAGCGCTGCGAGTGCTGCATCGCGAGCATGGAATGCCGCTCGCGAAGGTGATTGCGCTGATGAGCGAGCAGCCGGCGAAGGTGATTAAGTTGAAGGATCGCGGGACTCTGCGCGGAGGGAGTCATGCGGACGTGGTGGTGTTCGACGCAGGGGCCGAGTGGAGTTTTGCGGCGAGCGCCTCGCGATCGAAGTCGCGGAATACCCCGTTCGACGGTGCGGCGATGCTGGGGCGCGTGCGCGCGACGGTGTGCGATGGACGCGTGGTGTACGGCGGCTAGCGATCAGTCGCGCTGCATGACGGCCAGCTCGTTGCCGGCCGGGTCGCTGAAGTGGAAGCGACGGCCGCCGGGAAAACTGAAGATCGGCAGCGTGATTTTTCCGCCGGCTTCAAGGATGTTCTTCTGGGTGGCTTCGAGGTCGGGCGATTCGATGACGGCGAGCGGCGCGACGGTGCGCTCGGCGGGGTCGGCGTTGAACCCGCCTGGAGTGCCGCTATCGGAGAAGGCGGTGTAGGTAGGGCCGAAGTCCTGGAAGGTCCAGCCGAAGAGGCCTTCGTAAAAGGTTCGGCTGGCGGGAATGTCGTGCGCGGGCAGCTCGAGGTAGGCGATCTTCAGATTCGTCATGGTGTCCTCAGCAGAGACGTTATGCGTTTTTCGCGCGCCTTGCAAATGGAAGGGATTTGAGAGATTCAGTTGGGGTTGGGCCTTTCGGCGTGGTCGATGACCATGATGTCGACGGGTGCTTTGATGGCTGTGAGTTTGAGGCCTAGTTGTTCCTGAAAAGCTTTGAAGAGGCCGGGCGGGGCTTTGGGATCGTCGCCAGCTGTGGGGGAGGGGTTGAAGGCGCCGGTTCTGCGGAATTGGGGGAACTCCGATTCGCCCGGCGTCCAAGTGAGGGCAAAGTCGTAGCGGCCGGTGAGACCGGATCGATCGACGACGGGCCTTTCGGTGACGTTCTTCTGGAACCAGACGGCGAATTCGGGGATGGTCATATTGGTTACCTTGAGGTCGCCGAGGCGGCCTTGCCAGCGAAATCTTTCAGGGTCGTCTGCGGTTGCAATGCTGGGCGCGAGTCTGGCGCCTCCTCTCGCGGCCGTGATTGCGTATACGGCGAGCTGTCTTTTCTCGAGGTGGAAGGTGAGATGGAAGCGGTCTGTGAGCAGCTTCTGGATCATGAGGTACTTCTGTCGCTGGTTGGGCAGGCCCTGGACGTCGGGAATGCCCTCGATGTCGTAGAGGGTGGTAGCGAACCAGCCGGGCTCTCCGACGATTTGTTTCGCGTGCAGCCCATAAGCGAGAGCGAGGAGGTCTTCGACGGTGTAGTTTGTGGCGCGGAAGATGCGGCCTTCAAAGTTGAAATCCTTGCTCATGTCCTCTGGGTTGGAGGGCTTGATAGTGGAGACTTCGAAGGCGGGGTCGGCGCCGGGAGGCATGTGTTGGACGGCATCCTGCGCGCGCAGCCTAGCCAGCCCAAAGACAGCGAGTACGGCGGCGAGCACGAGGATGCGGCGCGTGAGCATGAGGTTCCTAGCTGAGCATCGGCCCGGGGTTTGGACAAGTGCGTGAGTTGGTTCCCGCATCCGGATTCGGCGATGGTGGACCTGGCGGTGAAACGGTTGCAGAGAATAAGCGTCTATAGCTTGATGGGAACCGCTTTGCTGGGACGTTCGCTAGGACGACGGATAATGATTGCGGGTGCGCTGATGGCGCTGCCACCGACTCTGGTGGCGCAGGCGGGTTCCGCCACGGCGGGGCAGGCTGCTACGGCGACAATTTCGGTGGATAGCCGCCTGGTGAATATTCCTGTGGTGGTGCGCGACGGCAAGGGTGCGCTGGTGCAGACGCTGAACAAGGCAGACTTCAACCTGATGGTGGACGGCAAGGCGCAGACGATTCGCTACTTCGACCTGGACCGCGATCTGCCGCTGACGCTGGGTCTGCTGGTGGATACCAGCGGCAGCGTGCATAGCGAACTGGATGACGAGCGGACCGCGAGCACGGCGTTTCTGGACAGCATGCTGACGGGGAAAGAGGACAAGGCGTTCGTGATTCAGTTTTCACGGACGGTGGAACTGCTGCAGGATACGACGGCGTCGCGACCGAAGCTGCAGCAGGCTCTGCAGCAGCTGGATACAGTGGCGCCAGACGCGGGCGGCGCGAATGGAAATGGCGGCGGCGCCAATGGGGGGAACGATCCGAACAGTTCCGGCGGGTCCAGCAATTCCGGCGGGCCCAGTGGCGGCCGGCACTGGGGTGGGGGTGGCGGGACGGTCCTGTATGACGCAGTATTCTTGGCAGCGGATGAGTTGATGGCGAAGCAGAAGGGGCGCAAGGCGCTGATCCTGCTGACGGACGGCGAGGACCGCAACTCGAAGGAGCGGTTGGCGGACGCGATTGAGAAGGCGCAGCGCTCGGACACGATTGTGTATGCCATCTACTTCAAGGGCGAAGAGCCGCGGCAGGGTGGAGATGGAAATCGCGGCGGTCGTGGCGGCGGTGGAGGGCGAGGCGGTGGCTATCCCGGTGGCGGCGGCGGTTACCCCGGTGGTGGCGGCGGGTATCCTGGCGGCGGAGGTGGGCGCGGGGGCGGTCGCGGCGGGAGTGGCGGCGGCCAACCCGAACAGCGCGTGGATGGCAAGAAAGTGCTCGAACGCATGACGCAGGAGACAGGCGGCCGGATGTTCGAACTGAGCAAGAAGGAAACCTTCGCGCAGATCTTTGACGAAATCGGCAAAGAGTTGCGCAGCCAGTACCGGCTGGGCTATGTGCCGGACACGGAACAGACCGAGGCGGGATACCACAAGATCGACCTGGCGTTCAGCAGCAAGGACAAGAGCAAGTTCACCATCCAGACCCGGGATGGGTATTACACCGGGAAATAACGAAAGATCATGTCATTCGATTCGGCGCGTCCGACCGGTGTTGGCGGACTAGAGGATGCCCGAGGCGCGCGCGGTGGAGGTGATGATCTCCAGGGCGCGGTCGATTTGGGGACGCGTGTGTTCGCTGGTCATGATGGTGCGGATGCGGGCTTTGCCTTCGGGGACGGTGGGGAAGCCGATGCCGGTAGCCATCAAGCCTTGATCGAAGAGCGCGCGGGAGAAGTCCATGGTCCTGCGGCCGTCGCCAATCAGAATGGGCGTGATCGGCGTCTCGCTCGCCGGGGTGGAGTGGCCTCCGATGTCGAACCCTGAGTCGCCGAGTTGCTGCTTGAAATAGTTCGTGTTGGCCCATAGGCGAGCGATGCGTTCGGGCTCATTCTCCAGAATGTCGAACGCTGCGATGCAAGTGGCGGCGACGCTCGGCGGGTGCGAGGTGGAGAAGAGGAATGGGCGTGCTCGGTGGTAGAGGTAGTCGATAAGATCGCGCGAGCCGCAGACATATCCGCCCAGCGCGCCTATTGCTTTTGACAAAGTCCCTACCTGGATGTCGACCTTACCGTGAGCGCCAAAATGATCGACGCTCCCGCGTCCGTTCCGCCCCAAAACGCCAGAAGCGTGCGCGTCGTCGACCATCATGATGGCGCCGTATTTTTCGGCGAGGTCAGCGAGCGCGCCGACAGGGCCGATATCGCCATCCATCGAGAAAACGCCGTCGGTGATGAGCAGCTTGTGGCCGGGCTCGTGCTGGAGTTCCTTCAGCAATTCCTCGGCATGGGCCACGTCCTTATGGCGGAAGACCCTGATCTTGGCCTTCGACAAACGTGCGCCATCGATGATGCTGGCGTGGTTCAGTTCGTCGGAGAGGATGAAGTCTTCCTTGCCGAGAATGGACGAAACGGTGCCGGCGTTGGCGGCGAAGCCGGACTGGAAGACGACGCAGGCCTCGACATTCTTGAAGGCGGCAATTTTTTCTTCAAGCTCCATGTGGATGCGCATGGTCCCGGCGATAGTACGCACCGCGCCCGATCCGACCCCGTATTTCTGCGTGGCGGCAATGGCGGCCTCGCGGAGTTTAGGGTGGTTGCACAGCCCAAGGTAGTTGTTGCTGGCGAGGTTGATGACCTCGCGCCCATCGTAGTGGCAGACGGGGCCTTGCTGGTCGTCCAGGATGCGCAGGCGGAAATGGGTGCCGCGGGCGCGCAGGTCGTCGAGTGCGGCAGTGAGGTGGGCGAGTTGGGGGCGCAGCGCGTAAGGCGTTGAATTCATGGCGAGACTCATTAGTAGCAATCGTAAACCTTTGCGGGTGAGGCGGTCGCCGGGGTGAAATGAGCATCCTACAGAGACAGGTTCGAGTTACCAGGTTCGAGGTTCGAAGCAAGTCGGAGGACAATGAAGATGAAGGCTCAGGGAATGGTTGGACCAAGATTGATTGCAATGGGCAGTGCTTTGGCGCTGGCTGTCGCCATGCTTGCCGGTTGCAGCTCCAAACAGGACCAGGCAGTGGATGCGGCGAAGAAGCAGGCGGCCGCGACCGGACAGGCGCAGCAGGTGGTGTCGGTCGACAAGAATGGGAACACCACGACGACCATCGTGCAGCCGCCGGCTCCGGGACAGACGGCGCAGTCGATCACGACGACGACGACTCCCGCAAGCGCGCCCCCAGCGGGTGCTCCGGCGAATGCGCCGCCCAGTGGCCCGATGTATGCGAATGGTGCGCCGGCTCCGGCAGGGCCTGTTCCGGGCGGCGCTCCCGTGATTCGGGCAGCGGACGTGAATATTCCCGCGGGATCGGAGCTGGCGATCCGGATCAATGAGAGCATCAGCGTGAAACACACAGCGCCGGGAACGCAGTTCGATGGCGAAGTGGTGGATCCGTGGGTCGATGCGAACGGCCGCGTGATTCTGCCCAAAGGCACTCCGGTGGGCGGCGTGGTGGATGAATCGCACCGCAGGGGACACTTCAAGGGCCGGTCGATATTGGAGCTCCGCCTAACCTCGCTGACGCTGAACGGGCAGCGGTATCCGCTGGATACGCGCGACCTGACGCGGACCAAGAAGGGCAAAGGCAAGCGGTCTACCGCGCTTATCGGCGGCGGTGCTGGGCTGGGAATGTTAATCGGCGGAATCGCTTCGGGCGGCACGGGATTGCTGATCGGCGGACTGGCCGGCGGCGGCGCCGGCACGGCGGCGGCTGGGTTGACAGGCAACCGCGACCTCGACATTCCGGCGGAGTCGATTGTGCATTTCAAATTGGCTGACGATTTAACGTTGCAAAGTTAGGCGCTTGGTACTTGGCGGAATGTGCCAGGTGGCAGGTATTCGGGAAAGGCTCAGCGCGGAGGCTGGGCCTTTCCCTTTATGAGGCGCACCCTGATCGGCCTCGCGCTTGTGGACGTTAGAATGAAGACTCTGCAAAGGAGCCAATTTAGTGAATGCAAGTCCGAAGTATGCAGTGATCTGCTGTTTTGCGGTGTGCGTGGCCACGTCTGCGTTTGCGCAGGCCTCCGGCGCGGATACCTACAAGGCGAGGTGTGCGATGTGCCACGGTGCCGATGGCACGGCCAACACGCCTGCGGGCAAGCTCTTCAAGGCGGCGGCCTTCAGCGATCCGGCGATTGTGAAGATACCGGACGCGGACCGGGCGGTGGTGGTGAAGAACGGCAAGAACAAGATGCCGGCATTTGGGGATAAGCTAAGCGCGGACCAGATCACGGCTGTGCTCGCGTACATTCGCACACTGGAAAAATAGGCGTCTTGGAATCTACGTCAGCTAGGTGAAGAGGCGATCGATAAGTTCCTGCTTGCCGATCTTCAGATAATTGGCGATTCTCCAAGGATTCCGTTCACGGTCCCGAGTTTGATGGGGTTGTGGTTGGGGATTGTGATCTGATGCTCGGTGCCAGTGTAGTCGCTGCGCAGACGGATGTGGCTGCCGCTCTGCCGGACTGTGACATATCCGAAGGCACTCAATAGCTCGAACGAGGTCGGAACCGCGGAGGTCGCGCGGAACCTTCACGCGGAGATGACCAGATCGCGGACGAGGTGCAAGCGGATGACGGCCGGTGCGTCGCCTTCATCGAAGTGGCAGCGGACAGCATCGCGAACGGAGACTTCCAGCTCGGGAAGGGTTTCGGCTTCGGTAAAGATGGAAGCGGACAAGGCGCGGGCCTCGTAGCCCCCCTCCGGGCTCTCGATCACTTCGAAGATGATCTCGCTGGATTTCATAGCCGCCTCACGACCTATGCTAAACGACCACTGGCCAGAATCCACAAGAATTGAAAGGGAAGGCCCATCCACCTGGATGGGCCTTCCCTGTTTACGCTGTCCGCGTTCAGGCGGCCTTGCTGACGGATTGCTTGAAGAAGGCCAGCAGGTCGGCGTTGATCTCGTCTTTGAGCGTCGAACACATGCCGTGCGGAGCGCCTTTGTAGATCTTGAACTCCGCTCCCTTCACGATCTTCGACGAGAGCATGCCGGCGGCAACGATGGGGACGATCTGGTCGTCATCGCCATGCAGGATCAGCGTCGGGATGTCGAACTTCTTCAGGTCTTCGGTGCAGTCGGATTCGGAAAAGGCCTTGATGCAGTAGTAGGCAGCGGGAAATCCGCACATCATCCCTTGCAGCCAGAAGGAGTGGCGCAGCCCGTCGGAGACTTTGCTGCCCGGGCGGTTGGCGCCGTAGAAGGGTGCGCTGAGATCGGTAAAGAACTGCGAGCGATCGGCCTTTACATTGGCGCGCAGGCCGTCGAAGACTTCCATCGGCAGGCCCGCTGGGTTGGCGGGAGTCTTCAGCATCAGCGGCGGAATAGCGCTGATCAGGACCGCCTTGGCGACGCGGCTGGTGCCGTGGCGGCCAATGTAGCGGGCAACCTCGCCACCGCCGGTGGAGTGGCCCACGTGGATCACGCCGGTGAGGTCGAGCAAGGAGACCAGCTCGGCGAGATCGTCCGCGTAGGTGTCCAGGTCGTTGCCGTTGAAGGGCTGGCTGGAACGGCCATGGCCGCGGCGGTCGTGCGCGATGCAACGGTAGCCGTGGTTGACCAGGAAGTTCATCTGGTCTTCGAAGGCGTCGCCCGAGAGCGGCCAGCCGTGGCTGAAGACGACCGGCTGTCCGGCGCCCCAGTCCTTGTAGTAGAGGTCGGTGCCGTCTTTCGTAGTGAACATGCTCATAACGTTTTCTCCTTGGCTTGAAATGTGAAATTGGCTTGAAATGTGAAGAGAGGGCCGTTCGAGCCAGGCCGTTTCGGGAGCCCGATGGTTCGGAACAATGAGCTGAAAGCTGGCCGCGTCACGCCGCAACCCAGAGGCGGAAGATTACCAGAAGTCTGTGAAAGCCTGCCACTCCGGTCAGGCCCCGCCGCTTAAGAATTCTTAAGCTTCAAAGCAAACCCGGGGGATTTTAATAAGCCTCTGCTGCCGGAAAAAGTGGCTTGTCACCTCCTTGTGGGCTGGAACTGACAAGCACCGGCAGGTCAGACGAGGCGAGCGGCTATGGAGAGAGACTGGAAGGTCGTGAAGCGTGTTGGCCGCAGGATGACGCTCGAATGCGGCCAGGAACAACGGTTGATTCGAGAGCCTGCAAGGTCGTATGCAAAGCAGCTTTTTCACATGGCGAAGCCCGGCCAGGTCATCGACGATGCGACCGTAGAGCTGTTCAACGTTGATCGCAAGACCAGAAAGTCGAGGAAGAAGGCCGCAAAACAAGGGCATCATTGATCGCATATCCCGCCATGTGCGCCGCCACTTCGCTCCCATAGATCTCCGCCGCCTTAGCGAAAACAGGCAGGATCATGGCACGGATGTCTCATCGGAAGGCAAGATCCGCGATGTGGCTTCCATCAGGTGGTACTTGCGATAGCTGGCGTCATATGACCACGAAGCTTTCCTCACAGCCATGCTCTCGTAGATCCTCTTCGGCAGCCAGAACATCTTCCCGTCCAGCTCTACCGGTGCATACTCCACCGTCACATCCCACCAGCCCATCTCCGTCCCGATCATGTGATGAGGCGCATGAAACTGTATCTGCGTAAGCTGCATCGTCTCCGGGTCGATCACGGCGCGCCCGCTTACGTCTTCCTGCATCCGGCAGTCGGCCGGCCGCTTGTCGCCAGCTACACTGGCAAACTCGACCACGATAGGGTCTTTGTTTGACGTCAACGTATAGTCCATACAGGCCTGTTGGCTCAGACTCACCAGCGCCAGGCCATTCGAGAAGGCACCTACAGACAGCATGCCCCCGCCAATCGAATCTCCCGTCGCCGGCTTGCCATTCACCTTCTTCACCTCCCGCGATTCCCGCAGAATCACCTGGTCGTCAGGCCGTGGAATACGCCTCAGCAGAAAGGTTGAATCGGTGACCGTGCCACCGGAGCCCATAGGGGCGCGGGGGGAGGCGGTGAGGACACGCTCATCGCAGAAGAAGCTGGGCACGGAGGAATCGTACTGGTTCAGATTTTCCTGCAGCCGTTGCAGAATCTCCCCCAGCGTGGGCGCGTTCTGCGCTAACGCCCCCGCGCAGACCCACACCTCCAGTCCAATTAGCCCTGCGACTGCAATGCAGCGTTTCTTGTCCATGTGACGGCATCTCATCTGCGACCTGTCTGGATAAAGGCAACGGCCTCATCGAACCGGTGTAGTCTTAGACACCACGTTGGAGAGATTCGTTCCCGGTCAAACGCCCAGCCACACCTGAACAGGGTGGAGTTTCAGCCCGCAGCTCTCATGCTATAGCGCCTGTAACGTCCGATTTTGACCAAGTTCGTGCGGGTGTGACTCTGTCGGGCAAGTAGCCGCATACCGTTCGGGATTCAACCCTCTTCCGCAAGCCCAGCGTGCCTGCCCACAAATGCAAACACCAGCAGCACCACCGCCGTTGTCCACGCTCCCACCAGCGGCCGGTTCGGCACACGCATCCCCAGCACGACGCCCACACCAATCAGCACACCTGCAAGAGCCCCAAACAGCTTCATCCCATAGCTGAACATGAACGGCAGATAATGCGCCCCCAGCACTATCATGAGCGCCGGATAAAACCAGTCATGCCTGTACATCGTCGCCCCATACACCACGGGTAGCATCAACGGCAGAACGAAGGCCACCTGCATCCCCAGCGCATTCATCGGATGTCCCTTCGGCAGCGAAGTCGGGCGCCCCATCATCCGCAAAATGAGTTGCGACAGCGGGTAAATGAAAGTTCCGCCTACCAGCACGATCAGCGCACCCACCTTGAGCGAGACCCACGTAGCGCCAATCGCCGACAGAAACCAAACGATGCTCGACGCCATCTGTCCAGGGAATCCACCTACAAACGTCGTACGCACATCTCTCTGCGCCTGTGTGATCTCCACATCGAAAATACTAGCGCAGGGAGCAGCTCACCTCATCTGACAATTGTCATACGCAAGCTTGTTTTCAGGACCATTGTGAGAAGTCCGGTTTTCGGGCGTGGCGCCTATTGGTCTAGGTGCGCGGCGACCAGATCGCAGGCTTGCTGGATGGCCTCGGCGTCGCCGCCGAAGCTGGGGAGCCATTGAATCTCCGCGTCTTTGCGAAACCAGGTGAGCTGGCGCTTGGCGTAGTTGCGATGACCTTGCGCGGTCAGGGTGACGGCTTCTTCGCGGGTAAGTTCGTTACGCAGCACTCCGATGGCCTGGGCGTAGCCGAGCGAGGTGAAGGCGCGGCATTCGAACCCGTAGGTCTCGACCAGCTGCGTGGTCTCTTCGACTAATCCCCGATCGAACATCTCGTACGCGCGCCGGTTGATCTTGTCGTAGAGCGCTGCGCGCGGCGGGTTCAGGCCGAGGCGCAGGACGCGGTAGCCGGTCAGCGGTTCGCGGCCTTGCTCCCACTGCCGTGTCATAGGCTGGCGTGCGGCCAGCGTTACTTCGATGGCGCGGATGATCTTGGGCGTGTCATTGGCGTGGATCAGCTTGGCGGCAGAGGGGTCGAGGCGAATGAGGATGCGGTGGAGCTTCGCCGGGTCCCGCTGACGGAGTTTTTCGCGGAGCGGTTCATGCCGTTGCGGCGCGGCGAACAGCCCGTCCAGCAGCGCGCGTAGATAAAGGCCAGTGCCTCCAGCGACGATAGGCAGCACTTCGTGCCGTCCAGGACGCGCTTCGCGCGTGTATGCCGTCGGGTTTTGTAGATTCCACGCATCTCCCGGCGATGCATAAGGTACGCGCCGCTGGGTGATACCGGCGATGGCTTCGCGGCCTAGGCGCGCGTAATCGCCGGCCGTGCAGGGCTGGTCTGGCGTGAGGATGTCGATCAGGTGGTGAGGAACGCGGGCGCGCTCCGCCAGAGTTGGCTTGGCGGTGCCAATCTCCATGCCGCGATAGACGGCGACTGAGTCGCACGAAATGATCTCCCCGGAAAACTGTTCAGCCAGCGCCAGCGCAAGCGCGGTCTTGCCGCTTGCGGTCGGACCGCACAGGACGATCAGCGGCGCGTCCGGGAGCGGCGCGTCTGGTTTTGCGAGACTTACCAAAGCCGCCACCAGCCAACGGTGAATACGTTATGAACGCCGGCGCGGAGGATGGCGAAGACGATGGCAGCGAAGGCCAGCAACAGCAGCCCGCGCACCTGGCGGCGGCGTTCAAGGTTGGATGGGGTTGGTGCGGAGTTCAACGGCGTACCTCAGGTCATCCAAGCGTAGATGATTTCCCCGAACACGATGCGACATATCCCCCTTGAGGCTCTGACGGCCCAGCATCTTCCTCTGAGGCGCCTGAGCCATTCCCCGGCGCCGCACGGCTTCCTTCGGCGCGACGCGGAATCTCCGTTGGAATGAAGATTTTGCAGCGACATTGAGTTCGTAAGTATATGATTCTTAGTATCTTATCTGCAAGATGCCGGGGGCCTACTGCTGGGGAGGTTCGTTGTACATAAAGACGTTCCGGACCAGCAGGTTGGGGCCGTGGAATTGTTTGGGCAGCGGCGGGAACTGCCCTTCGCTGGTGATGGCGTACCAGGCGGCCTTGTCGAGCGCAACGTCGCCGGAGGTGGTTTCGAGCTTGATGCCGCCGATCTGGCCGTCGGGCAGGATGGATAAGATGATGCCGACGACACCCCTCTTGAACAGGGGGGGCTGGACCTCTTCGGGGATCAGCGGCTCCCAGTTGTGCTGGATGTCGTACTGTAGTTTGCGCATGTAGGCGGAGAAATCGACCCCCTGGGTGTCAGAGAGGATCTGGGCGCCGCCGCGCAGCGGGCCAGCCGGGCCGGGAGTAGGAATTTCGGGACTACCGCGGCCGGCGAGCGCACCACGCATTGCGCCCTGCATGGCGTCGTGGGGGCTGGGGCTGTTTTGGGCGAAGTTGGGCTTAGGCGCGGACGGCAGGTCCACCGACGGCGGCGCGGGTTTAGGCGCGGTGGGCAGCGGAATGGAAGGCTGTGGGACTGGCGGCGCGGTATTGTGCGCCTCCTCCTGGGGAGGTGGTGTAGCTTGCGGCGTGGGCGGCTGCGGCGTGGGTGGAGTCTGGCGCGCCTGCCGTTCCATCTCCGCCTGACGCTGGAGCGCTTCCATGGTTTTGCGGTCAATCTTGGGTGCGACCGTGGGCACTGGAGGCGATTTGGGCAGATTCAGGCTGATCTGCTGGTCATGCTCCTTCATCGCGGCGATGGGGTCGCGGTATTGCGGGATATGGAAGAGGACGCGCGGGCCATAGAACAGGAACCATCCGACGGCGAGCCAGATGATGACGGAGATGTAGATGGACTCGCGGAAGCGGGCACGCGAGCGCTCGTCGTCGAGAGTGTCGAGCAGGTGGATCAGCTCGTGTTCTTCGAGCTGGCCGAAGCGGCCGGAGCGGAGCTTGATGGGCTTGACTGGCAGCCGCGCTTGCCGGGCTGGGCCGTCGATTTCGGCGATATCGATTGCGGTGGCAACCTTCGTCGCTGACGGCGTTTCGCCGGGAGGAGCCGCGACTCCACTGGTGTTCCCATCGCCAGGCCGGTCGTCGCTCTGGTGGTTGCCGCGGGCCGGTTTGGGGAACAGTTCTAGGATGGGCATTGGCAATCTTGGTTTGACGTTGACCGGCTAGAACAGGACTCCGGCAGGCCGCTTCTCTACCTACAGACCCCGGAAAGCGCCGGGGGCTTCGCTCCTCTGCTATTTTCTCATCTTTTGGGGTGCGGCTGGCGGATCGGACGGCGGGGAGATTAGGTTCGAGGTAAAGGAAGAGAACGAAGGGCAGGAGATGACATGGCAGTAGGAGTGACGTATAAGCAGGCGAAGCTGGCGGAGCAGTGGGACGCGATCGTGATTGGCTCAGGCATCGGCGGGCTCACGGCGGCGGTGCTACTGGGGACGCATGGCGGCAAGCGCGTGCTGGTGCTGGAGCGGCATTACGAGGCAGGTGGCTTTACGCACACGTTCCACCGGCCGGGATACCGCTGGGATGTGGGGCTGCATTACATCGGGCAGATGCAGGATGAGTCGTCGCCGGTGCGGCGTGCGTTCGACTATGTGACCGCCGGCGGGGTGAAGTGGCAGGCGATGCCGGAGGTCTACGACCGCGCCGTCATCGCGGGGCAGACGTTTGAGTTTGCGGCCGGGCTGGAGCAGTTTCGGGAAGGGTTGAAACAGGCGTTTCCAGGCGAGGTGCGCGCCATCGACCGGTACATTGCGGCGGTGCAGGCTTCGAACCGGATGAGTGGCCTGTGGTATGCGGAGAAGGCTATTCCCGGGCCGATTGCGGCGGTGGTAGGCGGCTTGATGCGTGCGCCCTATATGCGCTGGGCGCGGCGTACCACGCGCGAGGTGTTACAGGGGTTGACGGCGAATCGCGAGTTGATCGGCGTGCTGACCGCACAGTGGGGCGACTACGGATTGCCGCCAGCGACGAGCAGCTTCGCCATCCACGCGACGATTGTGGGGCATTACTGGGGCGGCGCCAGCTATCCAGTGGGCGGCGCTGGCTCGATTGCCGAGGCGATGGTGCCGCTGATCGAGGCCAACGGCGGCAGCGTGGTGACGGGTGCTGAGGTTGCGAGCGTTCTGCTCGACGGTGGTCGGGCTGTGGGTGCGCGCATGAGCGACGGGCGCGAGTTCCGAGCGCCGCTGGTGCTGAGTAATGCGGGCGCGGCGAATACGTTTGAGCGGCTGCTGCCGCCGGAACTGCCTGCACTGGATTCGCTGCGTGGGCAACTGCGGACTCTGGAGCCTTCGACCGCGCATGTGAGCCTGTATTTAGGGTTGTCGAAGAGCGATGCCGAGATGGGGTTGCAGGGGACGAATCTGTGGGTGTATCCATCGTTCGATCACGATGCGAATGTGGAGCGGTTTGCGCGCGAGTTTCCGCAGAATGAGGACGCGCCGTTTCCGGGCGTATATCTCTCGTTTCCTTCGGCGAAGGACCCTGACTTCGCGCGGCAGTTTCCGGGGAAGAGCACGGTCGAGGCGATTGCGATGCTGCCGTATGCGGCGTTCGCGGGATGGGCCGACACGCGTTGGAAGCGGCGTGGGGACGAGTACGGCGCGCTGAAGCAGCGGCTGTCGGCACGGCTGCTGGCAGAGCTGGAGCGGCAGGTTCCGGCGGTTGCCGGCAACGTCGCGTATGCGGAGCTGTCCACGCCAGTGTCGACGCGCCACTTTATGAACTACGGGAGCGGCGAAATCTACGGCGTCGCAGCTACGCCCGCGCGCTACTGTCTGCGCGCGCTGGGTGCGCGGACGCCGATACGAGGGCTGTATTTGACGGGGCAGGATGTGACCAGCCTTGGAGTGGTGGGCGCGCTGTTCGGCGGGGTCGTCTGCGTGTCCGCGGCGCTGGGGAAGAACCTGATGGGGGTGGTGACGAAGCCGCTGGTGGCTACCGAATGAACGGTCCTGCCGGACGGGCCCACTTCGCGTGGGGCGGTCACTTCGTGACTTTTGTTGGGCTTCGCGTGGGTCCTCCCGATGGTCGCAAACGAGAATTGGTGCCGACCAACGGGAGGACTATGCGAAGCAGTAATAAGGCGCGCAAACGCCCGCCCCACGCGCAGTGGACCTGTCCGGCAGGACCGCATGCGGTAGTCTACAGCCATGCCAAGTGGACGCCAGGGTTCGATTCACCTGTTTCGCCTTGCGGGCGTGGATCTGTACCTGCACTGGTCGTGGTTCCTGGTGGCGGCGTACGAGATTCAGAGCCGGAAGGGTAGTTATAGCTCGGTAATGTGGAACGTGCTGGAGTATCTGGCGCTGTTCCTGATTGTGCTAACGCACGAGTTCGGACATGCGATGGCCTGCCGATCGGTTGGCGGAACGGCGAACCAAATTCTGCTTTGGCCGCTCGGTGGGGTGGCGTATGTGAACCCGCCGCAACGGCCGGGTGCGACGCTGTGGAGCATCGCGGCGGGACCGCTGGTAAATGTGGCGCTGTTTCCGTTGCTGTTCGTGGCGATGCATTTGGCGACGCCGCCGGATACTTATGTTGGCGTGCCAGACTTCTATCTGTTGGTGCGCTCGATCTACTGGATCAACTTGTCGCTACTGGCGTTCAACATCCTGCCGATTTATCCGCTGGATGGCGGACAGATTCTGCGGTCGCTGCTGTGGTTCGTGATGGGGCGCGGACGCAGTCTGATGGTGGCGACCGTACTCGGGTTTGTGGGCGCGGCGGGAATGATTGTGGTTGCGGTATATCTGCGATCGGTGTGGATAGGGGCGCTATGCGTGTTTATGGGGTGGAACTGCTGGGGCGGCCTGAAGAGCGCGCGGGCGATGCTGCGGGTGGCGAAGCTGCCGCGCCGGCCGGGGTTCGCGTGCCCAAGCTGTAGGACAGCTCCGCCGCTGGGGGCGTTTTGGAGGTGCGGGAATTGCCAGCAGCCGTTCGATACGTTTGAGTCGCACGGTGTCTGTCCGCACTGCAGCGCGCAGTACGCTACGGTGATGTGCCTGGACTGCCGGGAACAGCGGCCGATGGGCGAATGGGTCGTCGGGGCGCATGCGGATATGGGCGTGTTGAGCGGGAGCTTTGAGGCGAAATGATGGCTGTGCGGTTTCGCGAGGACACGCGCGCGGTGGTGCTGACCATCAGCGACGGGTGCTTCCATGGTGCGCGCGAGGACAAATCAGGGCCGGCGCTGGTGGAGTTGCTGGAGGCGGCAGGCGTGGCGGCGGTGGCGACGGAGACGCTGCCGGATGAGGTGGAGCTGATTGCGGCGGCGCTGCGGCGTCATGCGGCGAATGCGGGATTGATTGTCACGACGGGCGGTACCGGGCTGGCGGCGCGGGATGTGACTCCGGAGGCCACCAGGATGGTGTGCGAACGACTGGTCGACGGGCTGGCGGAGCGGATGCGCGCCGAGGGGCTGCGGCAGACGCCGATGGCGGCGCTGAGCCGTGGGGCTTGCGGAACTTTAGGGAAGACGCTGATTGTGAATCTGCCGGGCTCGCCGGCGGGAGCGGTAACGTCGCTGGAGGCGATCCTGCCGCTGCTGCCTCACGCGCTGGATCTGCTGGACGGGCGGACGGGACATTAAGAACACTGTCCAGCCGACGGGCCCACTGCGCGTGGGGCGGGCGTTTGCACGCCTTATTACTGCTTCGCATAGTCCTCCCGTTGGTCGGCACCAATTCTCGTTTGCGACCATCGGGAGGACCCACGCGAAGCCCAATACAAGTCACGAAGTGACCGCTCCACGCGCAGTGGGCCCGTCCGGCAGGACAGTCTTGAACCAGATCGCTTTTCTCTGATAACCCAGAACTGAGAACTGACAACTCAAGTGCTGCAACGTAGAATCACATAGTTGTGAAAATTCACCCGGTTGTCGCGCTGCACAAGATCAACGCTGTTCTGATGGCTACGCTGAAGCCGCTGGGCATCTGGGGACTGGGCGGACTTGCCTTCATCGACTCGGGCCTGTTTCCGTTGCCGACGACGATGGATGGTGTCGTGATTGGGTATGTGGCGACTGACCACAGGAAGTTCCTGTTGTATGTACTGATGGCGGCGGGCGCATCGGCGGTCGGCAGCCTGATTCCGTATTACGTGGGACGCGCCGGCGGGGAGTTGTTCCTGCTGAAACGGATCAACCGCGAGCGCTACGAGCGGCTGCGCGACCGGTTCGAGAGCCAGGAGTTCATGGCGATCATGATCCCCGCGATGATGCCGCCGCCGATGCCGATCAAGCTGTTTGAGTTTGCGGCGGGCGTGTTTGAGATGAAGCCGCTGCCGTTTGCGACAGCGATCTTCTGCGGCAAGTTCGTGCAGTTCCTCGTATGCGCGCTAATTACGGTGTTCTACGGGCCGGAAATCGCGCACGCGAGCCGGATGGCAGTGCATGAGCATCTGGGAATTGTGCTGGGGTTTGTGGGCGCTGGCGTGCTTTGGATCTTCGTGTATGTTCTGCGCAAGCTGTTCGCCGGGCGCGGCACCAGGTTCCCGCTGGAAGAGACGGCGGAATCCGAGGCGACTGTGGAAGCGGACGATTCGACGCTGATTACTTAAGGAAAGTTGAGAGTTGCAGGTTGTGAGTTGTTAGTTGAAGGACACCGCCTTCGACCGACTTCCAACTGAGAACCTGCAACTGGCAACCTGCAAACTGCTTTACGCCAGTGGCTGGTTGTTGGCGGTCTGCAGGGACTCGGCGATTTTGGCGGCGAGGACAGGCAGGCCGAAGAGCGCGCCGGCGGTGATGGCGGTCGAGGCGAGGTCGTTGCGGTAGAACGGCAGGCCAGCGGTGTAGCAGGCGGCAAGTCCGGCGAGGGTGCGCGGATACATAGCTCCCACGGCGCTTCCGGCCCAGACCATGAAGTTCGAGAGCAGGAAGAACGACGTCGATGTAGCGAGTGCTCCGGCGGCGACCCGCAGGACGGAGATCTTTTGCAGGAGTCCCATGCCGATCAGGCAGGCGGCGGCGTACCAGAGCCAGGTGACGAGGTAGGCGCTGACGCGGAACGGATAGCCGTAGGCGTAGACGGTGAGGTAGTAGTCAGTCGCGATCAGGACGGCGAGCGCCGCGAGGAGCATCACGGCGGGGCGCTTTGCCCCATTCATTCTGGAGCCGAAAAAGAGCAGGCCGCCGCCGACCGCGGTGAAGTTCCAGGCCGGAGTGTGGAAGACGTGGGGGATGAAGCGGCTGAAGACGGCGAGCAGAAGGACGATGTAGGCCAGCATGGGGAACCTCAAAGAATTCGGTAGGTGGGCGCGGCGTTCGCGCGGATAGGAAAAACCTGTCGTCTTCGATTCTCAGTCTTCGCGGCGGCGGGGTCAAGGAGCCAGTTGTCAGTTATCAGTTCTCAGTTGTTAGAAAGAGCAACGGGGCTACGCCTGGGAAAGACAATCAAATTAATCGGGAAGCGAGAATTGAGAACTCAAAACTGAGAACCGACAAACTCGCCTTTCAGGCTAGGCTGGAGCCGCTGGCGAGCAGAGAGTGGAGGGTGAGGTCGTCGAGGAAGGCAAGTTCGAGGCGGATGGCGACGATCTGGCCGAGGTCGGCGGTGAGGGGCAGGTGCTTGCGGCGGGTGCAGAGTTCGGTGAGGGCGTCGTGGCCGGAGCGGTTGAGTTCGACGCCGGTGCCGATGATGGCCGCGTAGAGGTCGAGGATGGCGCGGATCTGGATCTCGATCCGGAACTCGATGTTGGAGGGTGAGAGGGTTTTGCGTTCGATGATCCAGCCGCCGCAGTTGGCGCAGGCGGCCGTGAGTTCGGGGAGCAGGCCGTGGCGCTGTTCGTAGGTGAAGGCCTGGATTTCGAGAGATTCCATGGTGAGTACGCCGCCGCGGCTGGATGTTTGTTGGCCGCTTGAGTGTTCATCGGAGATTAGGGGACTGCGCGTGATGTTGGCGGAGGTACGGGAGTCACGTGACTTGCCAGTGGTCAGTTCTTAGTGGTCAGTTCTTAGTTGTCAGTTCTCAGGAAAACAGCCACCGTGTTAGTTGTCAGTTCTTAGTGGTCAGTTCTCAGGAAAACAGCCGCCCCCCATCTGACAACTGACAACTGACAACTGAGAACTGAGAACTGAGAACTTCTTCAGCTTTCCATAATCACGACGGCGAGGGCGGTGTCGCGGCTGTGGGTGAGGGAGAGGGAGATGTGGGCGACGCCCAGCGAACTGGCGCGGTCTGCGGCGCGGCCGGTGAGTTTCAGGATAGGGCGTTCGCCGGGGGCGCGGGTGACTTCGAGTTCGAGCCAGCCAACGCCGCGGCTGATGCCGGTGCCGAGGGCCTTGGCGCCGGCCTCCTTGGCGGCGAAGCGGGCGGCGAGGCTTTCGGCGGCATTCTTCTTGCGCTGGCAGTACTCGATCTCGCGAGGGGTGAAGACGCGCTGGAGGAAACGCTCGCCGAAGCGGTCGACGCTGTGGGCGATACGCGCGATCTCCATCAAATCGGTACCTACGCCTAGAACCATCGGGACCTTACCTGGGAAGCTCTCCGAACCCCGGTTGCGGGATTCTGCATCCATTGTCCTACGGTTCGATAAACCGGTGGGTTTGGAGTGCGGAATGGGGGCGGGGAATGGTACCCTCTCATCAAGCATTTTCCGAGGTTTTGAATCGCGCAGTTTGTACGTGGTCCGCCAACCGGACTGAGGAGGGTTATGCCTAGCCAGCAGGAGGTCCGATGGTCGCAATTGAAGATCGGGGTGATCGTGCTGGTGTCGGCTGTGGTTCTGACGACCCTACTGTTTCTCATGACGAGCGCGTCTGGGCTGGGACTGTTCTCGCACAAGCTGACGATCTCGACCTATTTTGCGAACGCCGGCGGAGTGAAGGTGGGCGCGGCGGTGGACCTGGAGGGCTACACCATAGGCAACGTGAAGACCATCACGATCGTGACCACGCCGGAGCGTAAGCTGACGCCGGTGCAGGTGGTGATGAAGATCGACGGCAAATATCAGCCCAGCCTGCACGCCGATTCGGTGGCGGCGCTGACGACGGTGGGGGTGTTGGGCGATACGGTGGTGGACATCAACAGCCGGATGGCGACCGGGCCGATGCTGCAGGATGGCGCTGAACTGAAGACGAAAGAGTCACGCAGTATTCAGGATATCGAGGACGAAGGCGAAGCCGCGCTCGACCAACTGAGCACGATTATGGCAAAGATGAACGGTTTGGTGGACGGCATCCAGGCCGGCAAGGGGTCGATTGGGCAGTTGATCACCAATCCCGACCTCTACAACAACCTCAATGCCACGGTGGTGGATTTCCGCACGCTCACAGGAAAGCTGAACAGCAACAACAACACTCTCGGCAAGTTTATGAACGATAACGGCAAGATGTACGACAGCCTGAATGACACGGTTGTGAATGTCGACAACATCACGAAAGACCTGCAGGCGGGCAAGGGCAGCATGGGCAAAGTGCTGAAAGATGAGTCGGCATATAACAATGCGAATGAGTCGTTGAAGAATCTGAACGCCATTCTGGCCGACGCGCAGGCGGGCAAGGGCGGCCTGGGCATGGCGCTGAAGGACCCCACCTTCGCGAAGAACCTGAACGATACGATAGCCAAGCTCGACGATCTGCTTGCGGGCGTCGATGCGGGCAAGGGGACGCTGGGCAAACTGGTCAAAGACGACACGACCAGTACCAACCTCAATAAAGTGCTGACCGATACCAGCGATCTCTTGACGGCGATCCGCAAGGACCCGAAGACGTATCTGTCGATCAAGCTGCATATCTTCTAGGCGTATGGATTTTGCAGCGATTTCCCCGCGCTTGGCCGCGTCCGGTATGAGTTTCCCAGCAATTGGGTGCTTAGGTCTCTTTACGACCTGACGCGCCCCAAAACCTTTCCCGAGGAGAACCTATGCGTCTGTTGAATGCCCTTCCCCTGCTTCTGATGCTGTGCGTCGCTGGCCGTGCGCAGACGCCCGCAGCGTTAGTTGACGATGCTTCCGGGCCTTCCACTTCTCCCGCGCCGCTGGTCAGCTTCAACCTCTCGGCAATCGACAAGACCGCCGACCCCTGCACCGATTTCTACCAGTACGCCTGCGGCAACTGGATGAAGGATAATCCCATCCCCGGCGACAAGGTCCGCTGGGGAATCTTCGACCAGCTTGCCCAGCGCAACCGGTATCTGCTGTACCAGGACTTGAAGAGTGCTGCTGCCGCGCCCAAGACCCCGCTACAGACGAAGTACGGCAACTACTTTGCCGCGTGCATGAACCTGGACTTGGCCAACAAATTGGGCGCACAGCCTATTAGGCCGGAGCTGGCTGCAATTGCGGCCCTGAGCGGCAAGAAGCAGTTGGCCGCGTTCAATCTGGAAGCGGCCCGACATTTTTCCGGAGAATTTTTCTTCGGCGTTGGAGTGACTCAGGACCAGAAGGATGCCACCAAACAGATCCTCGCGACCGGGCAGGGCGGACTCACACTTCCGGATCGTGACTACTACCTGAACGACGACGACCGCAGCAAGAAGATTCGCGAGCAGTATGTTACCCACGTGACGAAGATGTTCGAGCTGATGCATGATTCGCCTGAGGCGGCGGCCAGCGAGGCAGGCGATGTCTTGCGCATCGAGACGGCGCTGGCGAAGGGTTCGTTGAGCCGGGTAGAGCGGCGCGATCCAGCCAACACCTACCACATCATGACGATCGCACAGCTCGAGGACAGCTCGCCGGCGTATGACTGGAAGCAGTTTCTCGACGGCGATGGGCTGGCCAAAGTGGAGACGCTGAACGTGAGCTCGCCGGGGTACATCAAGGCGGTCAACGGCGTTCTCCAGGCGGAGAGTCTCGACGCCATCAAGCACTACATGCGCTGGCATGTGGTGCACGCCGCCGCGCCGCTTCTTTCTGATGCGTTCGCCGATGAGAACTTCAACTTCTTCGGAGCCACGCTGAACGGCCAGCAGGTGCGGACGCCCCGCTGGGAGCGCTGCACCAACGCCACCGACGATGCCCTGGGCGAGAGCGTCGGGCAGGACTGGGTGAAGCAGAATTTTCCGCCTACGGCGAAAGCCAACATGGATAAGCTGGTGACTGCGCTGGACGTGGCGCTCGCCGAGGACATCAAAGCGGTGCCGTGGATGAGCGATCAGACCAAGGTCCAGGCCGAAGCCAAACTCGCCGCGATGGAACGCAAGATCGGCTACCCCGACAAGTGGCGCGACTACACCACACTCGACGTCAAGCGCGACGACCCGGTCGGAAACGATCAACGCGCCGCTCGGTTCGAAACGCGCCGCAATCTTGCCAAGCTGGGCAAGCCGGTGGACAAATCGGAATGGGACATGACGCCGCCGACGGTGAATGCGTACTATGCGGGCTCGCAGGTCAACATCAACTTTCCTGCCGGGATTCTGCAACCGCCGTTCTACGACGACAAGATCGATCCGGCGGTAAACTTCGGCGCCATCGGCGTGGTGATTGGGCACGAGATGACGCATGGCTTCGACGACCAGGGCGCTAAGTACGACTTGCATGGCAACGTGCACAACTGGTTCACGGATGACGATCTCGCCAAATTCAACGAGCGCACCAAGTGCGTCGCGGATGAGTATTCGGGCTTCCAGGTCGCACCCGGCCAGAACCTGAACGGCCGGCTGACCCTCGGCGAAAATACTGCTGACAATGGAGGTCTGCGCATCGCCTTCCGGGCACTGCAGGAGACGCTGGCCAGGGATGGCGCGGCGGCGGAACCCGGCTACACCGATGGCATGCGCGACGGATACACGCCGGAGCAGCGCTACTTTATTGCCTACGGCCAGGTCTGGTGCGGAAACCAGCGCGAGGAAGCGGCGCGCGTCCAGGCGCGCACCAATCCCCACAGCACCGGCGAGTGGCGGGTCAAAGGGGCCGTCCAGAATTTTCCTGAGTTCGGCAAAGCCTTTTCCTGTCATGTTGGCCAGCCGATGATGCCGGTAAATACGTGTCAGGTGTGGTGAGGGGAAGTTGCCGGTCGCCGATTGCCGGTTGAGAGCCAGGCGCTTCGTTCTTCACCCTGCAATTGGCAACCTGCGACTGACAACTGTCCCCACAACTGTTTCCTATGGAAAGTGGCGCAAAGTCGTCGCAGCTTCTACAATAAGCGGTAGGATTCGTATCTCCAGAGAGTTGCTCGCAGCAGAAGACGCGCCGCATTCAGGGTCGTCGGCGAGGATTAAGGAAGCACATGACGTTTCGCAGGATTGGCCGGATTTCCAGGGCCTTAGTAGTATCCATGGCGGTAGTGCTGGGTATGTCGGCGTGCGGTGGCTACACGGTCGGCTTCATGTGGGTTCTGGGCACGCAGTACAACCAGATCGCCGGGTTCAAGATTGACGACTATACGGGCAACCTGACCACGATGGTGAACTCGCCGTACTCCTCCGCGGGCACCAACCCGGTGTCGATCACGGTGCGCACGGGTGGGAACTTTGTGTTCGTGGTGAACAAGGGCGTGAATGCCACGAGTAGCGCTTGCACGTCAGCCGGCCAAACTTTAGCCACTGGCCAGGTCTGCGGCAACGTCGCGGTTTTTGCGGTTGGCGAAGACGGCGTTCTGACCTTCCAGGCCACCTACGGTACGGCCGGCGGCACGCCGGTCTGGGCGGCGGCAGACGGGACAGGCGGTCTTCTTTATGTCCTGGATGCGCAGGCCCCGGACTATGCGACCACCGGCAATGGCGACATCACGGTTTTTGCGATCGACGGCAGCACGGGTCGTCTGCAACTGGTGCAGAACCAGTTGATCAAGAACAGCAGCGGTGGGCTGCTGAACTACTTTGAGGTTGGCCCGGCGCCGACCACGATGCGGGTTGGCGGACAATGCATTTACGCGCTCGACTCGGGCGACCAGTCGATTTACTCCTACGGGATCGGCGGGGGCGGCCAGTTGGTGGTCGAACCCAACTCAAGGTACGTCCCAACTCCCGTCTACCACCTGACCTCCATCAATGTGACGGGCAGCACGATCTATCTCACCGACGCGGGTTCCCCCCTGTCCACGGGGGGTGCGATCAAGCTCTTCACGGCGGGGGCGGGCTGCAGCCTGAGTCCGCAGTCCGGTGGCGATGTCGCGAACCTGGCGACGACCTCCAACCCGGTGTACAGCCTGACGGATGCGAAGAACAAATTTCTGTATGTGGTGAACCACAGCGAGACCAACCCACTGTATCCAAACAGCACGATCTCGGCGTTTGTGATTCTGCCGGGGGGCGAACTGGATCCGGTCTCTGACCCGCAGAATCCGTATGGAGTCGGCAACGGGCCTGTGTGCATGGTGGAAGATCCGTCCGGCCAGTATTTGTACACGTCGAACAGCAACGACGGGAGCGTGACCGGAAAGTACATCAATTCGCAGACCGGCCAGCTATCGAACCTGCCGCGCGGCTCGACTTTCCCGGCAACTGGCTTGGCGACGTGCCTGGCTGTAAGTGGAAATGTCGATTAGGCGCGGAACAGGGAACGCAGGCGTGATGCGGAATGCGGCGTCAGCTTGCAGACGGGTGGGAGCGAGGCGATGCCGGCCTTCTGCCCCGCGGGATGAGGGCGGGAAACTTGTTTGCCCCGGAGCTATTGAATCGCATGAAGTTTAAACCGATAGGGCGGACGGTAAAGGCCTCGATACTGTCCCTGGCGATGGCGCTTGGCGTCACAGCGTGCAGCAACGACTACACCGTGTCGTACGTGTACATGGCGACCTCGAAATCGCTGCCGCATGGGCTGATCAACGCCTACCAGATCGACTACCAGTCGGGCTTTCTGTATGCGCTGGCAGATTCGCCGGTTGACGCCGGAGGACGGGACACGGTGGCGCTGGTGGTCGCGCCGAGCAACCTCTTTCTCTACACGGTGAACAACTTCGACTCCGATGTAGTGGAGTTTGCGATCGGTACGGACGGCAAGCTGTATCCGGAAAACACCTACAACATTACGGGAAGCCTGCCCACGGCGGCGGCAATCGATGCGGCCGGCAAGTTTCTGTATGTGACGTTCACCTACCAGAACAATGCAAACGGTACGGAGTTGTATACGCCGGCGAATCCGGGGCCGGGCGGGGTCACGATATTCCCGATCAACAAGGACAACACCCTGGGTACGCCGACGACGGTGAACTTGGGACGGAATCCGGTGGGCATTATGACCAGCCCGGTGGGCAACTTCGTGTACGTGATCGAACAGGATTCGGCGAGCGCGGCCAACCTGCTCGGCTTCGCGGAGAATACGACCACTGGAGGGCTGACGCCGCTGGCGGGAGTCACCATCAACGCAGGCAACGTTCCATCGACCGGCTTTGCGTCGGGTGCGATGCCGAGCGGCCTGCTTGAGGACCCCACCGGCAGCCATCTGTATCTCACCGATCAGGCGCTGAACCAGGTGGCCACGTATGCCGTGGGAAGCAACGGCATACCGGGCGTTCCAGTGAATACGCCGACTGACGCAGGACCCATGGGCATGGCGTTCGACCTCAACCACACGTATCTTTATGTAACGGCCTATACGGCAAACTCGCTGGACGGATTTACGATTGGGCCCAATGGTGTGCCGGCTCGTTCGACCGTGGCTGGGAGCGTGCAGACGGGGACGGGACCGACGTGCGTGACCATCAGCGGGGCTCCGAGCAACGCAAATCCAAGCCACGCGGTCTACCTGTACACGTCGAATCAGTTGAGCGGCAACCTTACGGGAGAGCAGTTGAAGGAGACGGACGGCAGCCTGTATCAGATTCAGGGGACTCCGTTTAGCGGCAGTCCGCTGCCTACCTGCGCGGTGACGGTGCCGGCGTTTCCGTTGAGGAACTATTAGGACGAGGTTGGGGCAGATTTGGAATTGGGCAAGACAAGATTTTCAGCAGGTGGCGTGAAGCTGCCGGGACGAAGGAAGCACATGAATTTGCATAAGATCAGCCGTATGGCGAAGGTCTCGGTCGTGTCACTGGCGATGGTGCTGGGCCTGTCGTCCTGTAGCCTCGACTACGTTGTCGGCTACGTGTACATGACGACGAACCATAGCAACCCGGGACTGATCAATCAGTATTCCATTGATTTCCAGTCGGGTGCTTTGACGCTGATCGGCACCCCGGTGACGGCGGGCAATAACCCGGTTAAGCTGATCGCCTCGACGAGCGGTCAGTTTGTTTACGTGGTCAATCAAGGGGATTCGACGGTGCAGGAGTTCGCCGTGCAGAGCGGAGGGACGCTGGCCTCGAAAAACGTGTACAAAGTAACCGGCACGTCGCCGACGGCGATTGCGACCGACCCGCAGGGCAAGTTCCTGTATGTGACGTATAACAATGGGTATTCTGCGACCAACCTGGTAGCGGGTGGCGTGACCATCTTCCCGGTGAATGCGGACAACTCGCTGGGAACGGCTGTGAACGTCACTGTCGGGAACAATCCCGTCGGCGTTACGGTGAGCTACTTCAATCATTTCGTATATGTGCTGGACCAGGATCCCGCGAATCCGAGCATTCTGACCTTCTCGCAAAACGCTTCGACAGGCGCGTTGACGCCGGTCACAAACCTTACTACCGGCAAGCTGGCAACCCCCGCCGGCGTGGTGCCCAGCGCCATCGCCGAGGAGCCAACCTCGCGGTTCGTTTACGTGACCGACCAGGCGGCCAACCAGTTGATTGCGTACACGGTGCAGCCGAACGGCGCGCTGGTTCCGATGATCAATGGGCCGTTTCAGACTGGGCTGTATCCTGTGGGTATAACCATCGATCCGCAGGGGACCGTGATGTACGTGGCGAACTACAATGCGAGCACGGTGCAGGGCTATGCAATCGACACGTATACGGGCACTCCGTCGGGCGTCGCGGGCGCGTTTGCGACCGTGGTCGGCACCGGCCCAACCTGCGTGCAGGTCGATCCGGCGCTTGGCACGTTCCTGTATACCTCGAATAGCCTGGACAATACGGTCAGCGGCGAGCGGCTAAACCCAAGTACGGGCAGCCTGGAACAGGTGCAGAATTCGCCGTTCCCGACCCAGGGAGCCGCCTCGGCCTCCCCAACCTGCCTCGCGATTGTGCCGAACGGAGCACACGCTTCGCAGATCATCAATCCGTAGTTTTCCTAGTTTGAATGCGGTACGAACAAAGCCTCCGACGCGGGGGCTTTTGTTTGCTTTGCAGGAGGGGTGGCCGGGGCTGGATCGGCAGGAATCGAATGGCTTTGGGACACAACTCGCGGCGGCTATGAGGCTTCTAAATACGAGGGAGTGAGGAGAATCCTATGCGCTACTTCAAGTTGTTTGCTGTTTCCGCTATCGCAATTGCGTTGCTCACCGCCGGATCTGTGGCGCCTGCCCAGATCTCCATCGGCATCGGTGTAGCCCCAGCGTGCCCGTACGGGTACTTCGACTATGCACCCTATGACTGCGCTCCGTATGGCTACTATGGCCCGGACTGGTTTGTCGGCGGCCTGTTTATCGGGGCGGGACCGTGGTTCCATGGGCCTCACGGCTTCTATGGCCACGTCGACAATCGTTACGATCCCCGCAACGGCTACCATGGGCCTCTGCCCGAGCGTGGCGTTCGGCCGTTCAACCACTTCCAGGGTAACGAGGCGCGCGACGGGCAAGGCCATACCGGCAACGCTGGCCACGAGCCGGCCAATGAGCACCAGCCAGGAGTTCAAGGTGGCTACCACTTCAGCGGTGGCGGGCGCGGCGGGCGCGGCCACTAGCGCAGGTCGATTGGCCGGGGAAGGCCCGCCGAGTTCAGGCGGGCCTTTTTTCCGTGTGCGAGACCCCGCGTGAGTCGGCAGGGCGGCTCGATGACATTGGCAGTCAACGTGCGAACTAGCAGGAATGGGTTGCGGGTGGGACGCGTAACCGCGAGCCATCCGTAGCATCTTGACTCGCACCCAGCCGAAGCGAACTGCCATGATTATCCTCGTTCTCACCTTCATCACGCTGTTCCTGGCGCTCTTTTCGCCAGCCCTTGTCATCCTTCACAGGTGCGGGCAAACAAAGGGGTTCAGCGATTGGAAGGAACGGCAGCAAGATGCGATGGAGACCGCCGACGACGCGGCGTGGCGCAGGAATAAGCAGATGATTCTGGGTTGATCGCGGGTGCGCCGAGTTCAGGGTACGTGGGAAATAGTTTGGCCAGCGCAATGCAAGGGGTTGCACTCGCCTGCGCCACACGGCTCGGCCTGGGCGGCGGAGTCTTACTGTTCGACGCCTGTCAGCAGAATCCGGTGCGCCAATCGATTGGCCATGTTGGTATGGACGAGGTCGAAGATGCGCTGGTGCGAGAGGGTTTTCCTGGTCGCGAAACAGGGGCAGAATCTCCAACCCTCTTTTGCCATTTGCGAGGAGATTGCGGTGGCCCGGGATTCGCGACCGTCCTCGCCCTCTGTGGGTATGGAATCCAGCGCAGCAAAGACGGCGTCGCTCACCTCTTCGGGAACTTCCTGGCAGTGGTTCCGACACGACTTCATGGTTTGCATTGGATCTTTCATAATCACCTCGCAGCATTCCTCAGGCCGTCATGATATGTGCCAATGGGCCGCCAACGGTGTGCTGTATAGCACACCTTGGCGAATTATTATTCCATTGGCTAACTGACGGGGGTTGCGCGGCGGTGCAGGATGGCGCGGCGGGCGGGGCGCTCGACGAAGTACATGGCGGCGATGGCAAGCACCAGGGTGGCTGCGTAGGAGACCCAGGGATCGTAGGCGGCCAGGTGGAGGCGCTCGGGCACATGGTGGTTGCGCAGCAGGTTGATGAAGTTGAAGTGCAGCAGGAAGATGGCGTAACTAGCCTGGCCGAGCAGTTCGATCGGCTTCCAGGCAAAGAATGAGGCGAAGATGTTCTGGCCGCTGAGTCCGACGACGAGCGCTGCGAAGAGCGGAACCAGGAAGCCGCCATGCATCAGGATGTAGGGCACATGGCTGACGGCGGTGGCAAAGAACGTAGCCAGGGCGACTAGGCTCGCGGCGGCGATCCAGGCGCGATAGTGTGCGGCCAGCTTCAGGCTGTTCTGTAGCTTGGCCAGCACGATGCCAACGAGGAAGATGCAGGCGTAGGAGAGCGGCGTGTATTTGAGGGCGCGGATCCAGACGCCCGACGAGTAGCGGTCGATGGGGCCGGAGATGTGGTCGGGATTGAAGTGCAGGTAGAGCGCATGCGGCACCAGGCCGAGGCTCCAAACGCCCAGCAGCAGGGCGATCAGGCGTCCGGGAGATTTCGGCCACGGCAGGCGAATCACCCAGGGGAATGCGAAGTAGAAGGCGGCCTCGCAGGAGAGCGTCCAGGCGACGGTATTCCAGAAGGTAGCAAGGGCGGGACTCCAGCCCTGCAGCAGCAGCGGCGTAAGGACTATGCCGGCGAAGAACTCTCCGTGCGAGCGGGCGTGCCACTCTGCGCCCAGCATCCCGGCGAACAGCACGAGCGAGAGTAGATAGATGGGGTAGAGACGGGCGAACCGGGCCTTCCAGAACTGACGCTTGTCCAGCGTTGGCCGGTCGGCGTAGTTGTACGCCAGCACGAAGCCCGACAGCAGGAAGAAGAAGCCGACGAAGACGTAGGAGTTGTCGATGACCGGATACAGGTACTTCATGTGCGGCGGCTCGAAGTGGAAGAGCATGATGTTGATCGCCAGCAGGGTGCGCACACCGGTAAGCGCAGGCAACTGCGGCTTGCGCGCAGGCGCGGTGGGCTTTACGGGGAGTGCGGCCGGGGCGTTCGGCGTGAGCAGGGCGTCGGTCACAGCATCCAGTTTAGATGAGGAATGGGGTGGTCGCGTCCCATTCAGATTACCGGCACAGGATTGTGTTCGCGATCGGGAGCTCGGGCCCAAGGTTTGGCATTCCAACGGGCAGCGACCGATAGGTCTGATTTCGTTGCAGCATGCATGTTGCCTCTAGGACAGAGACAGGCTTGCTAAAGTAAAACCCCTGGACTGCATCGCAATCGTGTTCGCGCAGGAAGGACATTTGCGCCTCGGTTTCCACGCCTTCCGCGATCACTTTGAGACGCAGGCTCTTGGTCATGCTTATCATCGCGGTGACGATGGCCGCATCGTCATAATTTACTGCGATGTTCCGGATAAATGCCTTGTCGATTTTGAGCCGGTCGATGGGAAGCTCCTTCAGGTAGGCAAGACTGGAATAGCCGGTACCGAAGTCATCGATGGCCAGTTTCAGTCCCATCTCCTTCAGTTCATGGAACCGCGCCACGGTGGCATCGGCGGTCGAGATCAGAAGACTCTCGGTCAGCTCCAGTTCCAGGTATTCCGGTGAGAGCCCGGACTCGCGCAGCGCTTGACCGACCAGGGCACAGAAGTTTTCCTGGTGAAACTGGACCGCAGACACGTTAACGGCCACTGGTACGGCGGACAGTCCGTGGTCCTGCCATTCCCGAATCTGCCCACACGCCGTTCGAAGCACCCATTCTCCGATGGGGATGATCAGGTCATTGCGCTCGGCGATCGAGATGAATCGATCCGGCGGAATCAGGCCCAGCTCCGGTTGCTGCCAGCGAATCAGTGCTTCGAAACCCATGATCCTGCCGCTGGCAATCTCGACCTGCGGCTGATAAACCAGGAAGAATTCTTCTCGTTCGAGCGCAAATCTTAGATTTTTCTCCATGGTCAATTGCTGGGTAGCTTTGGCGTTCATCTCATCGGTGAAGAACCTGATATTGCCGTGCCCGCTTTCTTTCGCAGAAACCATGGCCGCATCGGCATTCCTGATCAGGGTTTCGCAGTCTGCACCGTGTTCGGGGAAGAGGCTGATGCCGATGCAACAGCCAACATTGAAGGAATGACCCTGCAGGATGAAAGTAGCGCTCATTGCTTCCATCATTCGTTCTGCCGCGATCATTACAACGGCCGGATCGCTCACCCCGTTAAGAATCATGACGAATTCATCTCCGCCAGTTCGGGCAACCGTATCGGGTTCACGCACACAATTTTTGAGCCGCTTGGCAAGATCCCGCAGCGCAGCATCCCCGAAGGAGCGTCCAAACGAATCATTTATTGTCTTGAAGCGGTCGAGATTGAGGAGCAGCAGCCCGACCTTTTCATTTCTCCGCCGTGCGCCAGCCAGCGCATTGTCCAAACGATCCAGCAGCAGAGAGCGATTGGGAAGTTGGGTCAGCGCATCGTGATACGCCAGGAATTTGATCTTCTCCTCTGTCGTGACGTGTAGTCGCTCTTCACTTTCGCGGAGACCCTTTTCCAAACGTTTTCGCTCCGTGATGTCTCTTAGCATGGCGGTGATTGCCACAACTTTTCCGGCCGAATCCCTGAGCGGAAACCCCGTGACCGCCACGGAAATACTGCTTCCGTCCTTACGCAGGCACAACCCTTCGTAGTTGGAAACCACATGGCCCTGGGCTACCTGGGAGACACACTTGGCCATAAGCGGTGTGCGCTCTGGCGATATGAAGGCCCAAACCGGCTTGCCGATGGCGTCTTCGGCGGGGCAGCCAAACAGGGTTTCGGCACCGCGATTCCAGGTCAGAATCACGCCGGCAGGGCTGGCGGCAATAATGGCATCTTCGGAATTCTCCACAATTGCGGCGAGGAACGATTGTGCCTCTTCGGCTATCTTGCGCTCCGTCACATTCCGCTTGATCGCGATGTAGCCGGTGATCTTGCCCGTCGTGGCGCGCACCGGACTGATCTGCATTTCCTCGGTGTACAGCGTGTCGTCCTTGCGGCGGTTCACCAGTTGCCCTCGCCACACCTCGCCACGGCAAATGGTCTGCCAAAGCTTCTGGTAGAACTCGTCCGGATGGGACCCGGACTTCAACACACGTGGATTCTGTCCCAGGGCTTCCGCGCTCGTATATCCGGTCAGCAGGGTGAAGGCCGAGTTGACATATTCGATCTTCCCGTCTCGGTCGGTGATCACAATCGCGTCCGCGGATTGCTCAACCGCAGTAACCATCGCTACGTGATCAATCTCGTGACTTTCCACACACCCTCGCCTCGGCTGATCTGTTCAGCTCAACTACCGTTATCGGCACTTTCGCGGAGAAATCTAGAGCAGATGGGCTGGGCGTGGCGGAAAGGCAGTGTGCTTTGGCGTCAGGGCGTGACCAGCGAGCCGAGCGGCTCGCCCTGGACGACGCGGACGATGTTTCCGGTGGTCTTCATACTGAAGACCATCATGGGCATATTATTGTCGCGGCAGAGGGATACGGCCGCTGCATCCATCACGCGGAGGTTCAGCCGGAGGATGTCGCTGTAGGAGATTTGCTCGAACTTGGTGGCGTCGGCGTGCAGTTTAGGGTCGGCGGTGTAGATGCCATCGACCGACGTGGCCTTCAGCAGGATGTCGGCTTTGATCTCCATGGCGCGCAGCGAGGCGGCGGTGTCGGTGGAGAAGAACGGGTTGCCGGTGCCAGCGGCGAAGATGACGATGCGGCCCTTTTCCAGGTGGCGCATGGCACGGCGGCGGATGTACGGCTCGGCAACCTGATGGATCTGGATGGCGGACATGACGCGGCAGACGATGCCGAGCTTTTCGACTGCGTCCTGCAGGGCGATCGCATTGATCACGGTGGAGAGCATGCCCATGTGGTCGGCGGCGACGCGATCCATGTCGATGGCCTGCTGGGCAACTCCGCGGAAGAAGTTCCCCCCTCCAACGACGATGCCGATCTCGGTACCGAGCGCGTGGACGGCGGCAAGTTCGGTGGCTACTTTGTGAATGAAGACTGCGTCGATGCCGAAACCGGCTCCTGCGGCGAGGGCTTCTCCGGAAAGCTTGAGGAGGATTCGCTTGTACATGTCAAGAGTAAGTATCGCATGGGGTATGGCGGGGTGTCCGTGAACTCGCCGCTGCGCGCAACTTGATCGGCATCTCAGGGTATAGGAAGACGCGGAGCGGCGCGAAAGCCCCCAAAAGGAGAGATATCAAAAGATGATGAATTTACATTCAAGAATTACGAACTTGCGTTCGATGATTTTACTGGCAGGAATTGCGGTAGCGGCACCGGCGGAGATGCAGGCGCAACAGGTCCCAGGGCCCCACCCAGCTTATCTGCATGCGTTGAGCGATCTGCGCGCGGCGCGCCATTACCTGAACGATGGTTGGGCGTGGGAAGCGGTGCGGCGCGACGACAATGCTGCAGTCGGGGAGATCGATGCGGCGATCCGCGAGATTAAGCATGCCGCCATCGACGACGGCAAGGGCGATGCGGATCCGTTCCCCATCGATCGGCACCTGAGCCCGCACGATCGCTTCCGCAAGGCGAATGAGCTACTGAACGCGGCCCACCACGATCTGGACCACGCGGAAGATGTTCCCGAGTCGAGAGGGCTGCGTGACCGGGCGATCGGGCACATCGACGAAGCCCACCGTATCGTTGACGCCGCCTGGCGCACCGCGCACTGGGAGTAACGTGAGGCGGACGACGGCAAGTTGCGTATGTAAGTTCGCTGAGAATGACTGAGGGCCTGACAGATTAGTCAGGCCCTCGGAATTTTGGGACAGAGCAAAACTATTTCTTACTCGCCGCGTTACCGATGAATACTTTGTCCGGGCCAAAGATCGCAATGTCGTCGCGGCTGGATTTGATGTCGAGGCTCACCAGTTTGCCCGCAGGGTAGGGCGCAGCGACGGTAACAACCGCCTCGCTCGACAGGGTGGAGTAGAGCTTGTTGAGCAGAGGTGTGAGCGATCCAGGCGCGAACATGCCGTCATACAGGGCTGCGCCGCCAGTGTCGGCTACCAATTGCGAGAAATTCTGCTGGCCTTCGAGTTGACCGCCCTCCGACCGGTTGGGGTCGGGGACAACGGGATCCAGCCAGAAGAAGGGATACGGTACGATTCCATTTTTCTGCAGGGCTTGCGAAGCGCCTTCGACGTCCGGATTTTGCTGATCGCCGCCCTGGGATTGGCCATTGCCGCGCGTAATGCCGTCGGTGAACATCAGTATTGCGCGCAACTTTCCTGGGTCGGCATCCGGCCAGTGATAGGCCAGTTGTTTCAAGCACGAATAGGGGTTTCCATTGTCATTCTTCCCGTTCTCCGCCTGCTCGCGCGTCTGGGGAACAAAGGCTTTGTAGACCAGTTCGCGGTCTTCGGTGAAGGGCTGGACAATTTTGACATTGCCTTGCAGGAGCCAACCGACCCCGATCACAAAGTTGGCGGGCAGGCTATGCAGGAAGTTCTCAAGGTCTTCGAACTGACCTTTCGCGCCCAGCATCTGCATGGAATCCAGCACCACCATCAGCTGTACCGTGTGCGATCCCTTCAGCACAGGCTCGAAGGCGGTCACTTCGGCATTCTTGCCGCCGAGCTTGATGGTGGCGATGTCGGCCTGGGTGAGCGGCGGCAGGGCATTGGCTGACCCAGCTTTCTTTCCTTTGGCTGCCGGCACGGCCCGCAGCACGAGCAGCGTAGGCGTCTGCGCGATCGCCAGGGGAGCGATGGCGGAGACGAGCAGCAGGGCACCGGCCGCCGCAGCTAAGACGCGAGCGGGGCGCAGAGAACGAGACTTGAGTTCGATCGGCAGAGTGCTGGTAGATTCCGGGGTCATAACAGGCTCTCCTGGGCCTAAATATTTCTCGCAGACAGGCAAAACGGCGCTGTCCTGCTGCGCGAAAACGTGCCAGACCACTATAACGATTGGGTCAGTCCAGCGGCAAGCGAGGCCGGCGCAGCCTGCCGAGTCACCGTGGAATGCGCGCCGCGGCTTCTCGACCGAAACTACGCGATGTGCGAAGGGTTTTCGACGGCGGCCTGCTTCTTCGCCTTGCGGCTGAGTACGAAGCTGCGCCGTGTGCGCGCTCGCTCGGCGGCGTGGTCGATCTTCTTCCAGAAGCCGACAAAATAATCGGTTGCGGAGATGATGGACACGATGGTCATCCAGTAGATGGCCCACATCGCAATCATGTGGACGGCGACGATGAAGCCACCCCAGTTCCAGTAGTCCCAGCGATGCGCCAGGATGGCGGCGACCACGGAGACGATCTGAATCACGGTCTTTAGCTTGCCGATCTCGGACGCCTCGATGGTGAAGCCCTCCGAGGCCGCGATGGAGCGCAGGCCGGAAACCAGGAATTCGCGCCCGATGATGATGACGGCGATCCACGGCGGCACGATGCGCGGGTTGTACGCGACCAGGATGATGTAAGCCGCGGTCACCATCAGCTTGTCGGCGAGGGGGTCAAGCAACATCCCCAGTGTGGTGATCTGGCGGCGACGGCGCGCGAGGTAGCCGTCCAGGCCGTCGGTAATGGATGCCAGGATGAAGACGCTCGAGGCGAGAAGCTCCTGCCGCCCGCCCAGCAGGCCGTGGGTCGCGGGGTTGGCCGGGAACGCCGACGAGAGGATCCAGATCAGCAGCGGCACGGTGGCGATTCGGCTGATCGTGATGGAGTTGGGCAGGTTCATGGGCCTCGAAGCGTGGGCGCCGTGCGATCACTGCGCGGCAATCTGTGCGGCGGAGTTCAGACTGCGCCCCAAAAGAGACGAATCGCCCAAACAGACGCCGGCAGACACTAGCAATTCTCCCACACCCGGGCGTTCGCACGCCTTTTTACCGCTTCGCTCGGTTCTCCCGTTGGTCGACTCAGAATCCAGTTTGCGACCATCGGGAGCACCACGCGAAGCTCGGCAAAAGTCACGAAGTGACCGCCCCACGCGGAGTGGGCCCGTCCGGCAGGACAGAACCGTGGTAGATTTTGAGCAGTCTGCAAAGCTCTTCGCTTCCGGGCCGGTATCCCCATGTCAGTCTCCCACCGCTCTCTCCGGCGCTCGGTCTTCACCCTTCTGTACATGCTTTCCGGCCTCTGTGCGGCGCAGACCAATCAGTTTCTGAATCTCCCCAAAGTGCAATTCACGAACGGCCGAGTCAGCAGTTTCGTGGCTGGAACGCTGCAATACCCGCCCTCTTTTACCGATGTGCTGTACGTCAATGCTCCTGCAGGCAGCGGCACAACGACTTCCGTCACCGTTGGCGAGCTGCTGAATCAGGGCGGCCCAGGTTTCCTCAACCTGAACGAGAATCACATCGTCTTTACCAACGTTGCGAATGTAGTCGCTGCGTTGACCGACTTCGACGGTGACGGGAATACCGACTACGCCTTTGCGATTACCCCCGCCGGTTCTACTGCGACCAACCTATGCGTCTACTACGGCACCGGCGCGACGGCCTCCAGTGGGACCAGCTCGTATGCGGGTCCACCCGGAACGCCTGCCAACGCCTATCCGCCCATCGGGGGCAAGAACGGCTGCATGACTTTTGCGCTTCAGCCTGGAGGCATCCCGCCCTACTTTTCGCAGATCGTGGCGTTTCCCTTTCAGAGCACGTCTTCGGTACAGCAGCTCCTCATCGAAGACAGCGCCAACAATTTCCTTTACATCTTCCGGGGCACCGGCGCGACCGGCAACGGCGGCGCGCTGCAAGGCTTCACGCTGATCAACACAATTGCCCTTGCGCCGGCCGATGGCGCCGGCCCGATCTACGTTGGCGACTTCAACGGCGATGGCAACACCGATATCATCGTCAATGGCCAGGCCGGGCTCTCCGCGTCCGTCTACTTTGGCAATGGAGACGGCACCTTCAAGTCGCCAGTCCACGCGGTGAGCGGCCATGTGCATTCCATGCTGATGCACGACATGGACCACGACGGCCACGCGGACATGGTGGTTGAGGGCGACAACGGCGTCATCCAGATATTCCACGGCAATTCCGACGGCAGTTTTGCGACGACCAGCGAAGGCGGCACGCCGGCTGGCCTCGACGGCTTCTCCGGCAACGGCGGCCACCTAGCGGTCATCGATCCCGCGTCGCTCAACATCCTCTCCACCACCCCTATTGGACTCAGCGTGCTTGAGGGGAACGGCAGCCTTAGCTACGCGCTGAAGGGGATCTATAACATTGGCCCGGGACGCTCTTCGTTCGCGCTCGCCGACTTTTATGGCTCCGGCACCCTCGATCTCGCGGTCGACTCAACCGAAGGCGTCGCCACCTTCCTCCCGGACGTCAGCCCGGACGGCGGCTTTCAGGCCTCGAACGCCTACGCCGCGCTTGCCCCTGCGCTTGGATCGGTCGTTGGCAAGTTCAGGAACGCCGCGACCAACCCCAGCCGCAACCTTGACGTT
>Ga0302278_10000508_pt1 | contig 49726 bp, 41 predicted proteins | sample III_Bog_N3_2_FD_194543 | JGI IMG/M metagenome (GOLD analysis project Ga0302278, IMG submission 194543) | Peat permafrost microbial communities from Stordalen Mire near Abisko, Sweden - III_Bog_N3_2 | ecosystem: Environmental > Terrestrial > Soil > Wetlands > Peat | place: Sweden: Abisko...
CCCGGAACGCGGGCTTGCTGCCGAACTTGCGATCGCCGCCTTCCGTGCGTGGTTTATAGGTTCGCTTAGTAAACGGCCGCGTCGATTCCGCAGCCTCTCCCATCTGCGGCGGGGCCACATCGCTCGCGTCGTCGCGAACTTCCGACGGCTTACGTGCGGCAGCGAGCCGACGCGTCTTCTCCTCGTCCCACGGCTTGTCGAAGCCTCCGGATGCAGGTTTGCTGAAAGGGCGGCGTTCGCGGCCGGATGCTGGCCCTGAGTTCACGCCAGACTTGAAGCCACCAGTGGGGCGGTCCTTGAACGCAGGCCGCGAACTGGGCTTCAATCCACGCTCGAACGGTCCAGGCTTTGCTCCAAACTTCGACGGCTTGGCCTTGGCCAGGTAGCCGGTGCCAATCTTGCGCGGTTTAGCAACGAACTTGGTGATGCGCGGCACTTCTGCGATACCGTCCGCGTCCCCTGCTCCGTCGGCAGCGATGCTCGCGACCTCGACATCGCTTTCGCTGACACCTTGCGATTCGGGAGGAACGACCGCAGATTCTAGCGTCAGAAACGCGGGTAGGGCACCGGTTACGTGCAGCATGGTACGGCCCTCAACGGCCACCGTGTCCAACTGGCGCGCCGACAGCAATGCGTGGATGACATCGCGGATGCGCGAGCGCGAAGCCAGCGGCGAGAGAAAGCTCTCAACCTCGTCCTCGGATGCGACCACGGCCTGTCCGAGATACAGCGAAATCAGCGCCGAGAGCGCGGACGGCTGGCCGGCATTACCTCCCGCCTTGATCTGCTTGGCGAAGCGCGCGCTGGTGAGCTCCCACAGGGTGGGACGACCATCGAGCTGGGCCAGCGGCAGCACCCGCAGATGGGTCCAGAGTTCGGCAAGGGCGCGCAATACTGCCGCCTCCGTAACCTCCTTGCCCACTTCGGTGGTTAGGTCGTACGCCGAGAGCGGGCCGCGCTGCGAGAGTGCCTCGTGGATCGCGAGCGCGAGGTTTGAAACTTTCAAAGCGCCGGAAGTAGCAGGAGGCTGCTTCCACGCCTTGTCTCCTCGCAGGGTGAAGATGTAGGAGAAGACTGCGGTAGAGGCCACGAAATCAGGCGTGTCGCCGGGCGCGCCGGCATGGACCGTTCCGGGACCAGCACCAAGCAGGTTCAGAGGTACGGCCAGGCCATCCGCGACCATGCGGGCCAGTAGGCTGCGGGCCTCAGAGGTCTGCTCAAGCGTTGGACTTGGAGTGGGTGCTCCCAGCACAGCTTCGACCAGCGACGGCGCGGGCGACACGATCTGCGGCCGAGGTGCGAACAGGACAAGGCCAGTGGCGTTGATCCAACTGCGCAGGTTTTCTTGCGTGATCAGAGCCTCGCCTTGCTGGTGCCACTGCTTCAGGCGCGTGTCTGCAAGTTGCGCGGCGGTTGGGATCGCTGGGTTGGACGGTAGGGTGATGCTCGGGTTGCTCAAGGTGGGGAAATGCCTTCCTGCTGGGCAGCGCGCTCGGTACGGAGCGAAGGCTGCAAGCGATCCCTCGCGCTTGGGCGAGGGAGGATTTCAGGGTTCGGGCCAAAATCGCGGCCGGTTACTGACTGTTTTTCAAAGAACGAAGTGCATGAGGTCGTTCGAATCTCTGGCAGAGCGGCGATATCCCGCTACCGCTCAAATCGGAGTGCTGCTCTTCAATTCTAAATGCGCTGGAAGGCCCGTTGGATGTCTTTATGAGAATACCGCAGCGCAATCGGCCTGCCGTGCGGGCAACTGGTCGGATGCTCCGTTTTTCCCAGTTCCGCCAGCAGCCAGTCAATTTTCTTGGGATCCAGCGGCATATTGACCTTGATCGCGGCATGACAGGCGATTGAGGCGGCGATGCGGCGACGGCGGGTCTCAGCATTCTCTGCCTGCTGATCGCGCTCGGGAACCGCTAGTACCTCTTCCAGCATGCGCTCGAGTTCACGTCCCTCCAGACCCACCGGCGCGGCCTTAATCGCCAGTGTGTGCGGGCCAAAGGGTTCAGCCTCAAAGCCATTGAGATCAAGTTCATGCGCGATTGCAGCGAACGAGACCATCTGTGCTGGCAGAAGGTCCACCAGCACAGGCATAAGCAAGCGTTGGCGTTGCACCATTTCAACCTCGCGGTCGCGCAGGATCTTCTCGAACAGCACGCGCTCATGAGCAACGTGCTGGTCGATGATCCAGAGACCCTCGTCATTCGCGGCTAGAATAAACGAATCGCGAAGCTGCCCCAGCGGCTTCAGCGTAGCCAGTGCGTTCAGCGTCTCTGCCGGACTGTCAGGCACAAAGGTCGCGGCATTGCTTGTGGCCGATGCACGGTCTTCAGTTTCATATCCTACGGGGAGGCCTTGATCGGAAAAGGCGAGGCGGCCCGTCGATTCGGGCACCATTGGCGCCCGAAGTGTAAAGTCGACGGCATCCGCAGACAGGCAACCTTCCGATTCGGCCACACTGCGAGGCGAGAAGACGGTGTCGCTTGGCAAACCCGGCATTGGGCTAACGTCGATGAGCAGCGACGCACTGGCCTGCGGGGCGGAATTCAGAGCTGCGGCGAAGCTTGCCACGGGACGAGCTGCCATCAGCGTTGCACGTGCAGTGTCGCGAATAAAGTCATGCACGAAACTCGGCTGACGGAAACGCACCTCTGTCTTGGCTGGGTGCACGTTAACATCAACCTCCTGCGGAGGCATATCTAGAAAAAGCAGGACCACGGGATAGGAAGTAGGCGGAATGATGTTCCGATAGGCCTCGGTGAGCGCGTGCAGAACCACACGATCGCGCACCAGGCGCTGGTTGACGAAGACATAAATCGAGTTACGGTTGAGCTTCTGCAATTCCGGCTTGGAGACAAAGCCAGAGATGCGCAGGAATCCAGGATCTGGAGGCGTGTAGTCTGCTTCGCGCCGCCAGGGAGGCGGTTCAGGCAGCCCCGCGCGTGCGAAGTCGATCTCCGCGGCGCTTGTGAGCATCAGCGCCGCTGTGTCGCGACCGAATATCTGGAACAACCGGTCCCCCGTGGTCGCTACCGCCGGCGCAATCAGCAGTGCCTGCGTGGCCGAGTGCAGTTCAAAGTGCCTCTCCGGGTGCGCCAACGCGTAGTGTGTGACCAGGGCCGCGATGTGCGCCAGCTCCGTTTGTTCCGACTTCAGAAACTTGCGCCGCGCGGGCGTGTTGTAAAAGAGGTCCCGAACAGCGATGGTTGTTCCTGCCGGCATCCCGGTGTCTTCCACGCGGAGAATCTTCCCGCCGGCGATCTCGACAGTTGTTCCGGCAATATCTTCAGCCGTTCGGGTCTCAAGCGTCAGCCGGGACACGCTCGCAATCGACGGAAGCGCTTCGCCGCGAAAACCGAGCGTCCGGATTTGCAGCAGATCGTCAGACGTATGCAGCTTCGAGGTCGCGTGACGCTCGAATGCGAGCAGCGCATCGTCGCGGACCATTCCGTGACCGTTATCGACGATCCGGATCAGCTTGCGGCCGCCGCCCTCGACTTCAATCCGAACCCGCGTGGCGCCCGCATCCAACGAATTCTCCAGCAACTCCTTCACCACGGAGGCAGGCCGCTCCACCACTTCGCCGGCGGCGATCTGATTGGCCACCTGGTCGGAAAGAATGCGGATACGTCCCATGAACTTTGATTGTAGGCCGCGCGGCGTTGCGGAAAAAAAGCATTTGCCGGGCAGTCAGCCGCCCGAATCCTGCTACTTCTTCTTGCCCTTCGGCTTCTTATCAGAGCGAGATCTTAGTCGGACTGCCGCATCGACGCTGTCGCCGATCATGTGCAGCCGCATGAAGTTGGTTGCGCCGGACTTGGTACGGGTTCCCGCCACAATCCCCACCACCTGGCCACGATGGACGAAGTCTTCCTTCTGTAGGATCTCCTCCGCCATACCAACCAGTTTGTCAGTATCCCGCGCGTGCTGACATAGGATGGGGAACGTACCCCATAGCAACATGTTGCGATTGACGACCCGCTCATAGGGAGACAGCGCGAAAATCGGCGGGGCGGGGTGATATTTCGAGAGCAATCGCGCCGTCGACCCGGTCTCCGTAAATATGGCGATGGCTGCAAGTTCGAGGTCCTCAGCGGAGTGCGCCATGCACTCGCAAATGGTCTCAGCAACGGAAAGCCTGCTGGCCAGCGGTGCCTGGCGGCGGACCGGCGGGTCAAGCCGGATCTGGTGCTCGGTCTCGGCGACGATCTTAGCCATCATGGCGACAGTTTCGACCGGGTACTTGCCCGCCGCAGTCTCCGCCGACAGCATGACGGCGTCGGTGCCATCGTAAATCGCGTTCGCCACGTCGGATGCCTCCGCCCGTGTGGGCCGCGGGTTCTCGATCATCGATTCGAGCATCTGCGTCGCTGTGATGACCGGCTTGCGATACTCGCCAGCGCGGCGAATGATGTGCTTTTGAATCGCGGGAACCTTTTCCGGCGGCACTTCTACACCGAGATCACCGCGCGCCACCATGATGCCATCCGCAACTTCAAGGATCGAATCCAGGTGTTCGACCGCCTGGGGCTTTTCCAGCTTTGCGATGATCCAGATGTCGGACTTCAGCGCTTCCAGACGCCGCCGGACGTGGCGCACGTCGTCCGCGGTTCGCACAAACGAGACGGCCACGCTGTCTACATTCTGGCCGACAGCGAAGATCAGGTCTTCCTCGTCCTTCTCGGTCAGCGACGGGACCTTGACCGGAATACCCGGAAGATTAATTCCCTTATTCTCGCCAAGCATGCCGCCATTCACAATCTCACAGATCACGTCGGCTTTATCGATACGGGTGACATGGAGTTCGATCAAGCCATCGGAAAGTAGGATGCGGGAGCCGGACTCAAGATTTTCCGCGAGCGTCTTGAAGGTGGTGCCCACCAGAGACGCGGAGCCCGCAATCTCGCGCGGGGTGATCGTGAAGCGCTCGCCGGCGACCAGTCGTACCGGCTTGTGGTCTTTGAGCTTGCCCGTCCGAATCTTCGGCCCCTGCAGGTCCGCGAGGATGCAGATAGGCTTGTGCTCTTCGGCCGAAACTGCTCTGACCATCCGAATCAAATCCGCCTTTTGAGCGTGCGTGCCATGCGAAAAATTGAGGCGCGCAACGTCCACCCCTGCCTTCACGAGGCGGCGAAAGACATCGGGAGTGCTGCATGACGGACCTAGTGTTGCAACGATCTTGGCGCGGCGGTTATGTTTCATGCCTGCAGAGCCTCTTTAATTGCGTGAGCGAATGCCGCGTTGGGACAGTGTTCAATATCCATGGGTAAGTTCAGTTCCTTGTGATGGGGCTGGACGGTTCGTGGTGCCTCGCGCTGATCGGTCGGCCACGGTATGACGCTTTGTGTCAGGCGTCACTGCCATTCTAACCGCACCGGCCCAAACGTGCATGGTGACGAGAGATACGGCTCTTTGCAGAAACACTATGTACCATTGAAGCCTCCCCCGATGAAGCAAAGAGACCGAACGTCATCTCACCTGATCACGTTGACCCGTGGGTCCGCGCCTGAATCGACGACCTTTCCGCTCTCACAGACGGCAAGGTGTCCTCGATATCCGATCCCGACGGCAGCACAGTTGCGCGGCGTCCGAACTGGCTGTCGAACTGGGCGTTAAACTCCGCTCCGCACAGGACGCTAAGCGAAACGATATAAAGCCAGAAAAGCAACGCTATGCCCGCACCCAGCGAACCGTATACCTCAGAGTAATTGGCAAATCGCGTCACATACCAGCCGAAGCTGATAGTAGTGAGGAACCACATTGCGGTGGCCATCACAGCCCCCGGCAAAATCGCCCGCCAGGTCTGCGGTGCCAGCGTTTCGAGCAAAGCGGACGTTGTATCGCTGCGCATCAACCGACGATGAATCTCGCGCGAGGCCCCTTCTCTTCCGGCGCTGCGCGTACTCGACCGGCCCGATGGCACGCCTAAGTGATAGATCAGCGCAATCAGGCCGACGCTCGCGCCAATCGCTACCAGCCAGCGGATGAGTACGGTGATTGCATAGATCGGTGCCCGCACCTCCGGGCCAATGCTGGACATCAGCCACCCCGTCACCGCATGGCCGAAGATGATCAGAACGCTGAGCACCGCAAGCGGCGCCAGACACAGTGGGACGAGTTCGAACGTGCGGCGGCGGCGCTCCCAGAAACTCCAGCAATCCGGCGGCAACTCGCGCGCCCGGCGAAACCCTTCCATTAGCGTCGCAATCACGTTCGACGCCCCAAGAAAACTAACAAACCCTGCACCCACCAGCGCACGTACCGAATGCGCATGTTGGGGCGTGATTTCGAACGCCACATCCAGCAGTTGGCTGACTCCAGGCGGCAGCACGCGATCGAAGAATGCGGCAAGTTGGAAGCGCACCGGCGCCGTATCCGGAAGCAGACCGATTACTGCGGCGGCAACAATCAGTGCGGGAAAGAGTGCGACGATGGCGGAGTAGGCGGTTGACTGCGCGACATTCAGGCAGTCATGGTCGATCACATTCAACAATGTCCCGCGTACGGCGCGCGAGAAAACCGCGTTCCACCGCTCCAGCCGCTTAGCCTGAGCGCGAAGGCCGTGGGCCCGCACTGACGGTTTAGGGTCCTCGGTGGGCCGGGATGCGCTCAGCTTTTCCACTTTTTCAGGAAGTCAGTCACAGAGTTCGGATCCATATGACGCATGGCGGAAAACTCGCCAGTGGCCTGCGAGTAGAGAACCTTGCCGTTCGGCGCTAGCACCGCCAGCGCCGGCACGCCTCGATGGATGGGGACGCCGTACTTCGCGGCAACATCGATATTGGTGTCCATGTGGCCGATCCAAACATGGACGAGAACGAAGTTCTTCTCAAGCACCTCCGCATTAGGGGGCTGGTGAAAGTAGATGTCGAGCACCTGGCAATCGCCGCACCAGTCCCCGCCAAAATCCAGGATCACCCGCTTGTGCTCGTGCTTTGCCTGCGCCAACCCGGCAGCAATATCGGCCTTCGGGTCGGCAGTCTCGGAGTAAATGTGCTTCGGCGTGTACGCGGGCGCAGGGCGGACAACCTGCGCCTCGACCGGCGCGTCCGGCATGACCGCTGGCTTCCCTTCCCCAAAATACGTCAGCGCGCCAGCCGTAATCATCAGAACCGCGCCCAGGCTGAGCCACTCGAACTTCCGGATCGGCACGGGCTGTTTGCAGAATCGTTCGCCAGGCGTCATAGTCTTCTCCTTGGGCGCCGGTTGAGTTTCCCGGGGTGTCCAACCAATCCCCTGAGCCCCTTCCGGCACGCGAAAATCACATCTGGGACGGACTCAAACCCCCGAACCAGTGGATTGGCTTCCATGATGCATTAGGTGTGCCCCGCGACGCAAAGTCGCCCCTTGGCCAGCGCGGATGCATACTGGTGTATTCTGGAAGAAAGCGATGATTTTTTCTAGAGATTATGTTGGGTATCTGGCGCGCCAGACAGTGAAGCATCTTGTTGATGCGAAGATGATCCAAACCACGAAACCGGCAGTCGTGAATGAGCGCGTGGCGGCGGCAATGGTTGAGGAACTGGCTCTCGAAGACCGCATCAATGAAGAGGTTCGCGTAATTCTGGACGCGTTCCAGGAAGACATGCGGAAGACCGGCGCAAGCTATCCAGAGATGTTCAAGAAGGTAAAGAACGAGCTGGCGCGCAAGTACAAGGCGGTGCTGTGAGAGTCTCGCGCGATAAAGTCAACAAGCTGGCGCACACCATAGCAGACACCCTGGCCGAGATTCCCGAGTGCGACTTCCTCGAGGACCGCAACACCATCCGTCAGGAAGCGCGTAAGGCGCTCGAAGAACTCCTTACCGCCGAGCTGAAACTCGATGCCGCAGCGCGCCTCAAGATCGCCTCCCAGCGCAAGATCATCCTAGAAGGATCGCAGGAGTGGGAAATCCTCTACCGCAAGTACTACAACGACGAAGTGAAGAAACTCGGCCTCTAGGCGATTTCCCAATCCCTCGTCCCCGCTCCCACTGATATACTCAACACTGCACTGGAGGGCTCATCCTCCTGGAGCGACGATGGCGTTATGGTGTAACTGGTTAACACGCCGCCCTCTCAAGGCGGAGAGTCCGGGTTCGAGCCCCGGTAACGCTACCAAACATCTCCTCTACAATCAATTACTTAGATGAAAGTAGACGGAAGGCCCGAGAGGACCTTCCTGTTCGATGGATACTTCAGTGGATACTTGGTACCTGGTTATGTACCCCGAAACCTGAAGCTGGTCCCCTGCCCCCGGCAGACACCAATCTAGCCACATCTGGTAGCAGGTTCATACTGCCTCCGCGTAAACTCCTTCCATGGATGACACACCATCACCCCCGATGACCCACTCGATGAGCCCCTGACGGACGAGCAGCTGGCCCATATTGAGGAAGGAATCGCCGAAAGCGAAGCCGGGCGAGGTATACCCCACGCTGAGGTTGTGGCAGAGATTGAGCGGCGGCGGCGGGCGCGAGTCTAAGTAGGGAGGATAATTAGAAGTGGCCGACAATCGCCGACCTTAGGAGTGTCGTCCATTGTCCGATCCAAGAGATGTACCAGCCACCCAGCTGCTGCACACGATTGCGAGTTCCCTGATCGACCAGCCTGAATTCCTCGCCATCAAGACCACCGCAGCCGAAGACGGCGTGACCTTCACCATCAAGACGAATCCAGGCGACACCGGTAGCGGGTCGACATTCGCCGAGCTCAACCAGAGTCGCCGCAACGTCACCAAAAACACTGTCAGTAACCCCAAAACTGGCTCTATGGACGCCCGCTTATTTCGCTGCAGTTAGTGGAGTCTCGTAGTCGCTGCCTCACATAGAGAAATGGAGTTACTTCTCTTGAGCTGGAATGGCGGCTGCCACGACGGCTGGAGTGCGACCGCTTGAGGGTTGAATCATCGGAGTCTGAGGACGCTGGCTCTGCGAAACCGGCGTTGGCTTATTTGCAGGTTGCATCCCCAGTCGAGTAAGCGGGTTAGGAAGATCCTTCTCACTGTTGCCGTTCACGACATATTGGACAATCAGCGAGATTCTGCGGTTCGACGGGTCTTCCGGCTCTTTGGGCAAGCGAAGATGTTGATCGGCAAATCCCCGCACTTGTGCCACCTGAGCGGCACGAACGCCTTCCGCTTGCATCAACCTTCTGGCCTCATTAGCCCGCTGAGACGACAGATCCCAATTGTCATACGCGCGCGCCCCCGAGTAAGCTTTGGAATCGGTATGCCCCTCAATGGAAATTCTATTTGGTAGCTTGCCCAGTTCCGCCGCTAACGTCTGAAGTAGATCCCGCAGCACAGGGGTTGGTGTGGGGCTACCCAACTCGAAAAACGTGCCTTGCGCGGACTCCATCAGCTCAATGCGTAGTCCTTCAGCTGTAATTGTGATTTCAATTTGATCTTTCAGTTTGTTTAAGGGATCGACATGGTGAATTGAATTAAGCAGATCCTCTTTCAGTTTCCGCATGTCTTCTTTCTTCATCGGCGCCAACTCTTCGGCACCGTTACTGTTGGTTCCTACCATCTTGGCAGTGCCTCGAGGATCAGTGAAATATCCGCCCACAGCCTCTTGAACCTGCTTGCTAGCATTCATCAACCAAAGCACAATGAATAACGCCATCATCGCAGTCACAAAATCAGCGTAAGCAACCTTCCAAGCACCTCCATGATGTCCTCCGTGATCCGCTTTCTTCTTCTTGATGAAAATAGTCGCCGGTTCGTGACCCATGTCTAACCTTCCTAAGACCTACTGCACCTCTGTGGGCGCACGAATGCATCATTTTCTTTGCGATAGAATCCCCACTCATCCACCAGCAGATCTCGTGGCCACTTCTATCAATATCTTGACTAGAACAAGCGAGCCCGTCGATCCGTCTCGATTTCGCCGAAAATATGTGCCCACGTCGGCTACTACCCAGTCTATGCAGAAGGGAATTACTTGCAAAAGCGGCCCACTAGACTAATGCCCGGTTCCCAGGCTCAACCCCGATACAGGCGCGCTCAGGCGATGTGAAATGACCACAAATGGCCGCTTCTTATGCGTGGCGACCGATCGTTGACGGAGCTATCCTGCGCGTCCTAAGAATGAGCAGGATAGCTCCACTTCTCAAACGTGAAACCACGCCCTGCGTGGAGGTTATTAGCTACTGAAGGAGCTTCAATACAGCCTGCTGCGCCTGGTTGGACTGCGATAGGGCCGCCATACCAGTTTGCGCAAGAACGTTATACTGCGTCATTCGTGCGACGGTCTTTCCGATGTCAGCGTTTTGTATATTGTTTTGGGCGCTCGTCAGATTTGTGACTTCAGTATTCTCGACGTTTGTATCTGCTCCCAGCTGGTTAACCGACGCACCGATGGTTCCACGCGTCGCAGCAACTGTGCCGACGGCAGTGGTGATGGCAGTCAACGACGCAGTGGCACCAGCGATGCTTGTAAGGTTGCCACTCAAGAGCAGAGAAACCGCAGAGAGGGTGCCGGTCGTAGTCGACGTCGTTGTGGTACCTCCGGTCGTACCATCGCTGGTAAATACGGTCTGTGGGACGGCGCTGAAGACGGGTGTTCCGTTGAAGTTGGTGGTAGCGCCAATCTGGGTAATCTCCGACAGGATTGACTGGTACTCGGTGTCCGCAGCCGTACTTTGGGCTGTAGTGAGGCTCCCATTGGCGGCTTCCGTCGCGAGCGTGACCGCGCGATTCAGTAGCGTCGTAACCTGGGATAGCGCACCGTCGGCGGTTTGCAGGGCTCCAATGCCATTGGAGGCATTCTGAGCTGACTGGGTGAGTGCTGCGATGTTCGCTCCCAGGCCATTCGCGATCGAGAGGCCGGCGGCGTCATCCGATCCGGAGTTGATTTTCAGCCCGGTGGACAGTTGGAGGAGAGTGTTTTGCAAAGACGTCTGCGTGCTGGATAGCGCATTTTCTGCGCTCAGCGAGGAGACGTTATTCAGTACGCTGATCATTGGTATTGCTCCTTGTGTCAGATTGTCCGCCTGTACTTATATGGCTCAATGTTCTTAAGAGTTAGAATCCGCACTCGGAACAGGTGGTTGCTACCCTACATTGAGCAGGTGGACGGCCATTCTCAGTAAAGAAATGTGACAGCCGTCACACAACATAGGCTAGTTTGATGAGAGCCCAATGAGAGTGTTGATCTATGTTCGATACCGCACTATAGTCGACCATCGTGGCTTTGCCATACATACGATCTCGTTATTTGATGAATTGAAACGACTAGGTACTCCAAGTAGTTCTAGTGCATCTAACTCGCGTAACTATCAATGGTTCGTGGGTAACTACATGCCGAGACGGTGGTTACTAGTTCATTGCGACTCAAATTGATAGGGACCCTACACGAGTAGCTAGTTTACGTAGTGATCGTCATCACATAGATTCACACTACTTATAGAGAGTCAGCAGCGATCACTTCAGATGGTGCCTCTTTGTTTGCACTCACAATTGAGAGCCCTGTCTATGTGCGAGGCCGCACATCAAGACATCTGGCACTCATAGAAAGCACGAAGCTAAATGGCTGGTTATTCTATGTGACTAATCCATAGTTGCAGTGACCTCGTTATTAACTGCGCTGGTTGGAGCATGCTTGGGCCATGCCGCTGTGACATCTGCACGAGTAACACATTCTTCGCGGTGTCCGTCGTCACATAACCTTAACTATTAATGAGGGTCACGAGCGAAGTAGACATGATTGTTTTAACTAGAACTTTAAGTTCAGAATCCCGATAGAGTGATCCTGCACGTAGAGAGAAGATGCGAAGCAGGGAAATCAGCCACGAATGATGGATGTAAGCTGCCGGGAAGACCAGGAAACGATTCAGGAGTTCTTGGTAGAGAGTATTGAAAATCTATCCCGTCTGGATCAGGACCTGGTAGAGCTCGAGAAGCACCCGCGAGATGTCAACCTCCTAGGAAGTATCTTCCGCACTTTTCATACGATCAAGGGAGCCTGCGGCTTTCTGGCTTTCTCCACTCTTGAAACGATAAGCCACCAGGCAGAAAATCTATTGAGCCAGCTGCGGGATGGCGAACGAGATCTTGACTCGGCACTCGTGTCTCTAATTCTGGAGACGGTGGACGCGACACGAGAGGTGCTTGCTTCCATTGAGGCAAGCGGCACGGAAGGTGGCCTTCGATTCGAAGAACTGACCGACCGCCTGCGCGACGCCGCCCAGTTGAAGACCGCCGAAGAGGGGCATGCCGTTCCGATATCCATTATCGAAACTGGATTGATCGAGTCCGGGACGGCGATTCTGGAAAAGAAAGAGATTCTGAAGGCTCAGGCGCCTATACCCACCGGAACACAGTCGACCGGAGTAGAGAAGAGAAAGCAGCCGCGGACCGAGGAGGAAGAGTTCGCGCGACCCACTGCTGCCGCGGACGCGAATATTCGGGTGGGGGTGTTACTTCTCGACAAACTTATGGACCTGGTCGGGGAACTTGTTCTCACCAGGAACCAGATCCTTCAGTTCAATACGGAGCGCGAAGATCCCGCACTTAACGCGACTTCACAGCGGTTGAATCTGATTACATCTGAATTGCAAGAGGGCGTTATGAAGACGCGCATGCAGCCCATCGGAGTGGTATGGAACAACCTGCCCCGCGTCGTGCGCGACATGTCTGTTCACCTCGGCAAGCAGATACATCTCAAAATGGACGGTGCAGATACGGAGCTTGATCGAACGATCATCGAAGCGATCAAGGATCCGCTGATCCATCTTGTTCGCAATTCGTGCGATCACGGCATTGAATCGCCGGACGCCCGATTGGTTGCTGGCAAGTCACTCCAAGGAACTATGACCCTTCGTGCCTATCATGAAGGCGGTCAGGTCAACATCGAAGTCAGCGATGACGGAGCCGGCATTGACATTTCGCGTGTCAAGCAGAAGGCAGTAGAGAGTGGTGTTCTGCGGCTCGAACAAGCGGATAAGCTTACCGACCGAGAGGCACTTAACCTCATCTTTCTTCCGGGATTCTCTACGATCCAGGTAGTGACCAATCTCTCCGGGCGAGGGGTTGGCATGGATGTGGTTAAGTCCCACATCGAGAAGATAGGTGGTGTCGTTGACATATTCAGCCGTTCCGGCGAAGGGACCACTGTCAAGATCAGAATCCCACTCACGCTGGCCATTATTCCGGGGCTTGTCATTACGAGTGGTGGCGAGCGATTCGTAATTCCACAGGTTAGTCTGCTTGAACTGATTCGCCTCAATGAGGACTCCTCGGGAAAACACATTGAGTATGTGCATGGCACTCCTGTATACCGCCGGCGAGGAAAACTGTTGCCGATTGCATATCTGAACGACGTACTGGGGTTGACAACATCGGACAGAACCGAGGCAGCCAGTATGGTGGTCCTTCAGGCGGAAGACCGGCAGTTCGGTCTGGTGGTCGACGGCATCAATGACACGCAGGAAATCGTAGTCAAACCGCTAGGAAAGCAGCTTAAAGGACTCACGCTCTACGCGGGTGCGACGATTATGGGTGATGGGCGCGTTGCTCTGATCCTCGACGTACTCGGTATTGGCCAGCATTCGGGGGTCTTCGGTGAGGCTCGCGAACAAACCCGGGCCGTAGCAAAGCAGGCTGCTCAGGCTGAGAGCGCAACGCAGCGGCTGCTGCTCTTTCGGGCAGGCTCTTTTGAACGCCTGGCAATTCCTCTTGCTCTTGTCGCCAGGCTAGAGGAGTTTCCACTGTCGGCCATCGAGTACGCGGGCGGCGGCCAGGTCGTGCAATACCGCGACCGCATACTTCCGCTGGTATCGCTCCGATCCGTACTGGAACCTGGCGCACCTCAACGTGAGGAATCGCCCAACCCGGTGCAGGTTGTCGTCTTCAATGATGGTGATCGCAGTGTAGGAATGGTAGTCGACCAGATTCTTGACGTCGCCGAAGAGTCGGTCACCGTGCGCCAGCACTCGAATCGCAAAGGCCTGCTTGGTTCTGCAGTAGTGGGGAAACTCGTCACAGACTTCCTCGATCTCAGCGAAGTCCTCGATGCGACACGCGGAAAGCGGTTCTCATCTGCGGACGGATGCACGAACGGCAAGAGGATTCTCATAGCCGAAGGCTCGGCGTTTTCGAGAGGCGTGATCCGGGGGGGCCTGGACATGGCCGGTTATTCGGTCATTGAGGCTGCGAATCTGGACGAGACGATACGCCGATTGGAGCAGCAGCCGGTGGATGTGGTTGTGGCGGCACTCGACCTTCCGCCCAATGGAGCTTGCGCACTGCTCGCGGCCTTGCGCGGCAAGTCGGAGTGGGCGAGTATCCCAATTCTGGCACTGGTTGATTCGACTAGTCAGGACCAGACCTCAGCTGCTCGGACTGCTGGCTTCCAGGACTGTCAGGCAAAGTTCGACGGGATTGAGATCCTTGAATCAGTGGCAAGACTCGTCTCTCCCCTCGTTTCTGTTCATGCAACACCCGTGTGTGTAGGAGAGGCAAGGTAACCAATGGCAACGGATAAGACAGCAAAATCTACGGCGTCATCTACAAGCAGTCAATTTTCCACATTCTTCGTAGCTGACCTCTTCTTTGGTGTGGACGTGCTCCATGTCCAGGAGGTATTGCGCTCCCAGCATATGACCCCCGTTCCACGAGCACCTGGCGTCATCGAAGGGTTGATCAACCTGCGGGGCCAGATCGTCACCGCGATCGACATGCGACGGCGGCTCTTGTTGCCGGAAAACTCAGATGGACTGGCGTCGATGAACATGGTGGTGAGGACGGCAGACGGTGCAGTCAGCCTCCTGGTCGACGAGATCGGGGACGTCGTGGACATGGACGTCTCCACGTACGAACGTCCGCCCGACAATCTGGCTCCCGCAGCAAGAGAGCTCATTCGTGGAGTCTACAAGCTGAAGGACCGCTTGCTTCTGGTCCTCGATGAAGAGCGAGCTGTAGACCTCGCCCTCGGGAGGACTGTTTAGCGCCACTGAGTCGGCGTTGCTACTCATGAGCCAATCAATAGCCAGGTAAATCGCGGGCGCCCCAAGAGAAAGCTCGTTGGCGACGCAAAACATAAACACGTTAGTCAGAATAATTGGCACAGCAGCCACACAACAACAAGAGCTACATTCCGAGGAGCAACGAGATGGCAACGCAAACAAGCAACGGTCGGCAGGTATCTTCCCGCCGAAATTCGTCCAACGGCGCTGCCGTTTTGGACCGTCCAGAGATTCACACAAATGATGACCTGCTCCAGGAAGAGATCTTCAGGCTGGTTCGGGCTTCGCAGGAAGGTCGCCTGGACGAACGTGGGAGGGCGGAAGATTTCGAAGGACCTTCTCGCAAAGTGATTGAAGGTATAAACACCATGTTGGATGCGATTCTGTTGCCAATCGGCGAGGGTAACCGAATCTTGGCCCAGATTTCCAACGGCAAGATTGACGAGTTGATTGCCCAGACATACAAGGGCGATCACGAAACGATGAAGCAAGCTATCAACAACGTTGCGCTCGTGTTGCAAGGCCTGCAGAAGGAATTGGGCAGACTCACCATAGCTTCGGGGGAGGGCCAGCTCTCCGAGCGCGGCAAACCGGATCAGTTTAGCGGAGCCTACGCGGGAATCGTCACCGGCGTCAACGAAATGCTCGACGCCATCCTGCTACCTATCGGTGAAGGCAATCGAGTGCTCGAGTTGGTCCGGGGCGGCAACCTGCGGGAGAAGGTTGAGATTGCCTGCAAAGGCGATCACGAGAAGATGAAGAATGCCATCAACGGCGTACATGGCTGGCTGACTGACTTGGTCGCATTCATAACGAAGATTGCCAACGGAGACTTGAATGCATCCGTTGCCAAGGCTTCAGACCAGGACCAGATTCACGAGTGGCTCTTGATGCTGAGAACTAACATCCACGCGTTGATCAATGATACCGACATGCTTGCTAAAGCGGCCGCTGAAGGCCGCTTGGGTACCCGCATAGACGTCAGCAAGCACCTTGGAGACTATCGCAAGATTGTCCAGGGGGTTAACCAGACCCTGGAGGCGATTGCTGCGCCGCTCAAGTCCACGGCCGAGAATGCAAGTACGCTGGCCACATCCTCGGAAGAGCTAACGGCAGTCAGTCAGGTCATGGCGAGCACCGCAGAGGAGACCGCGGTTCAGGCCAACGTGGTGTCGGCAGCAAGCGAGCAGGTATCCAGAAATGTCGCTTCAGTCGCAACGGCTTCGGAAGAGATGCAAGCGTCCATTCGCGAGATCTCGAAGAACGCTAACGACTCTGCCCGTGTCGCGAAGAACGCCGTCAGCATGGCGCATTCGACCAACGACACCATGAAGAAGCTTGGCCAATCCAGCCAGGAGATCGGCAACGTAATCAAGGTAATTACCTCGATTGCGCAACAGACCAACTTGCTGGCACTCAATGCCACCATCGAAGCTGCGCGCGCTGGAGAAGCGGGCAAAGGCTTCGCAGTGGTGGCCAATGAGGTGAAGGAGCTAGCCAAACAGACGGCTAAGGCCACCGAGGAGATCAGCCAGAAGATCGAAGCGATCCAGGGCGATACTAAGGGAGCTGTCACTGCGATCGAAGAAATTGGATCGATTATTAACCAAATCAATGACATTTCCAACAGCATTGCCTCGGCGGTTGAAGAACAGACCGTGACGACCAACGAGATTGGCCGCAGCGTGACCGAGGCAGCCCAGGGAGTCAATGAAATCGCCAAGAACATTGGCGGAGTAGCTACCTCGGCTAAGAACACAACACAGGGAGCCAACGATACGAAGACGGCATCCATTGAGCTGAGCCAGATGGCTGCTCGCCTCCAGGCATCCGTCTCGAAGTTCACGTTCTAGCTTGATCGGCAATGCGCGGGGCATCGCCTCGGCGGATGGGCAACCATCCGCCGGACCTCCCTGAGAAATGTGGAAAAACATGAGCAAGGCAATGGTTGTAGATGACTCGCGAACTATACGAATGATCCTCCGCAGGATACTGACAGAAATCGGATTCGACGTCTGCGAAGCCGGGGACGGGGTGGAAGCACTGCAGATCATCGAAGCTAACAAACCCAACGTGACGCTGGTCCTAGCGGACTGGAACATGCCGACGATGAACGGCTTCGACCTACTCAAGCAATTGCGTCTGAATCCTGAGTACGCTTCATTGAAGATCGTCATGGTGACGACGGAAGCTGAGGTAGGTCACATGGCATCGGCCCTCCATGCAGGCGCTAACGAATACGTGATGAAGCCGTTTACAAAAGAAATCCTGGTGCAGAAGTTAGAGATGATTGGGATTACATCCCCGGCAAGCGTGTAGACGATGGCTGTAGTGAATCAGCGAGTCCTCCAGCAGGGCGAACGAATTCGTGTATTGGTGGTAGATGACTCGGTGGTTTTTCGGAGACTCGTCACGCATGCGCTCGAGCAGGATCCAATGCTCCATGTGGTTGGGACCGCCTCGAACGGTGCGATCGGCCTGGATCGGATACCGCAGTTGAATCCCGACGTCCTTACGTTGGATATCGAAATGCCCGATATGGACGGTCTGGAAATGCTGCGACGTATTCGACGCGAGTATCCCCATCTTCGCGTGATCATGTTTAGCACCCTCACCGAGCGCGGCGCTGCAATAACATTGGAGGCCCTTACTCTCGGCGCTGACGACTACGTCGCCAAGGCCACCAATGAAGGATCATTTGGCCGCTCAATGGCTCGTCTACAAGACGAAATGATTCCGAAGGTTAAGCAATTCTTTCGCACGCCCCTGCAGAGTGCACCCGGAACTCAGTCCGGGCCGGCCACTACTCTATCGAAATCGAAGCCCTGGCAGCCCATCCCTACTCTCCACAGTTCGAGGCCTCAGCCCAAAGTACTCGTAATTGGAGTCTCCACCGGGGGACCGACAGCGCTAGGCACAATCCTTCCGCAGTTGCCTTCCACTTTTCCACTGCCCATCCTGATTGTGCAGCATATGCCGCCCCTCTTTACCCGACTTCTGGCCGAACGTCTGAACTCGACCTGCCAATTGTCCGTCGAGGAAGGCAGCCAGGGCTGCCTCGTCGAACCCGGCAAGATAGTCATAGCGCCGGGAGATTTTCACATGAAGGTGGCCGCCACAGGAGGCCAAATCCGCGTCTATCTGGATCAGTCGCCTCCGCAAAACTTCTGCCGGCCCGCAGTAGATGCGCTCTTCACCTCAGTCGGCGAAGTGTACGGCGGCGGCGCTCTAGCCGTCATCCTTACGGGAATGGGGCAGGATGGCCTGCGTGGTGCGTCGACCCTGAAGGCACAAGGCGCCAGCATTTTCGCCCAAGACGAAGCTTCGAGCGTTGTTTGGGGTATGCCCGGCGCTGTGGTCATTGCTGGCATCGCCGATCGTGTGCTTTCTCTCGACGACGTTGTGCCTGAGATTTTGCGTATTACAGGGCGAGTTGAAGGGGGGACAGAATGGAAAGCCAAAAACTAGCCACGGAGATCCACACGGAAAACTATCGTTTCCTGCAAGAGCATATCTACTCCCAGGTAGGAATCGTGCTTGAGGAGAACAAGCATTACTTGTTCGAGAGTCGTCTTGCTCCGATGGTCAAGCAACTGGGTCTTGCCTCCGTCAACGAGTTGTGTACATTCCTGCATACGGGTTGCCATGACGAAATTGGCCACCAAGTCGCGGAGGCAATGACCACGAATGAAACCTACTTCTTCCGCGATCCTGCCCATTACGAAGCCATACGGGATGTCCTGTTGCCGAGACTCAGGGAGGAGCGGAAAGCCTCCAAGACGTTGCGCTTCTGGTCGGCCGCGGCGTCAACCGGACAGGAAGCCTATAGCCTAGCTATGCTACTCCTGAAGGAAGGATTCGCGGATTGGAATCTTCAGATTCTCGGTACCGACTTCTCGTCACAAGTATTGGAGCGCGCACGATCCGGCACATACCAGCAGATCGAAGTCAATCGCGGGCTTCCGCTGAATCTGCTCGTCAAACACTTCAGCCGTTCGGGGCTCGACTGGCAACTAAGCAATGCTGTCCGGAAGATGGTCCGCTTTGAGACGATCGACTTGCGCAAGAGCCTTCGAACACATGGTCCATTTGATCTGGTCTTCTGCCGTAACGTCATGATCTATTTCGATAGCCAGACGAAGTGGAACATCATAAAGGAAATTCACGGCACCTTGTTTCGAGGTGGCTGGCTACTGCTTGGCGGCGCTGAATCCGCCATCGGTTTAGATGACTTGTTTGAACGAAAGATCTTCGGGAACATGACTGTCTATGTCGCCCGATAAAAGGAGAATAATGCCAAATAAAGTAAATGCTCAGCTTCTCGAGACGATTGTGAAGTCGATCTTCACCACGATGATGGATCTTCCAATCGATCAGAGTGAGGCGCCCTGGGGTCTTGGCGGTGATCGACTAACCTCCATCGTTTACCTCGAAGGAGATTGGAACGGGGCCGTATCGCTCGAGTGTACCGCCAGCCAGGCTTGCCAGTTCGCAGGCCGATTCCTTTCGATGGATCCTCCTGACGCCGTCGACGACGATGTTCGCGATGTGCTCGGAGAGCTGGCAAACATGATTGGTGGAAATGTCAAGTCTGCCATGGCGACCGGGGTTCGTCTTTCTATGCCCTCGGTTGTAGATGGTGACGACTATGAACTGCGGATTTGCGGAGCCTGTGTTCAGGATCGGCTGGCGTTTCGATTCATCGGGGGTGATTTTTGGGTCACTCTAGTCACTAAGAAAGATGGGGTACCGATGAGTGCCGTTCACCGATCTACAGCGCAAGTGAATTAGGGGGAAGAAATATGGACATACTTGTAGTTGACGACAGCAGAACGATGCGCATGATTCTTCAGCGGGCCATCCGGCAGGCAGGCTATCGAGCTCTTACCGTGGTCGAAGCCGAGAACGGTGTGCAGGCTCTGGAAAAACTTCGGGGCGAACGACCGAAGCTCATTCTTTCCGACTGGAACATGCCTGAAATGTCGGGGATCGATTTCCTGAAGGAGATAAGGGCGGCGAACAATCGCGTCCCATTCGGTTTTGTCACTTCAGAGATTTCGGCAGAAATGAAAGTCCTTGCGATGAGCACGGGGGCTAATTTTCTGATTGGGAAGCCATTCACACCTGAAGCCATTGAGGAAGCATTATCGCCGATCCTCGGAGGAAACTAGAGCATATGGCCGCGCCTACAGCACCATCACTTTCGCATCTGTTTACGCAACTGACCGGACGTGCGGTGGCTTTTGCTCAGATCAAGGATTACGCGGAAACAGAGATTCCACAGGTTTACGGCGTTTATGAAGTCTTCCCGGACCACGCTATAGTCGTCGTCAAGGCCGATCTCCCGCTACTCGGCTCGTTTGCGGGAGCGCTGATAGGGCTTCCAGCCTCCGAAGTGAAAGCGCAACTCAGAATTGTTCCCATGGAGGAATCGTTACGCGACGCGATCTATGAAGTGCTGAACATAGCGTCAAGCACGATAGCGCCACTGAGCCGGACGACCCTGTCCAAAGTCGCAACAGATCTAGCGAGCCTCGATGCGGCTGCTTCAAGCACGCTCGCGAAGCCAGATCACAAGTACTGTTTTGACGTTACAGTCAATGGCTACGACGGCGGTAAATTCGCTGTTTCACTCCAATTGGCGCCCGTGCCAAATGAAGTCTCATGAAGGTGGAGATTCACTACAGGGAGTTGTGGCCGAGCGACCTTCTTAGAGTAACCTCGGCCGTGGAGAACACTATGAGACGCATTCTGTTTGTCGATGATGAACAAGAATTTTTGGATTGCCTTCAGCGCACCTTTCAGCCCATGAGAATGCAGTGGAACATGGAGTTCGTCTCTAGTGGGCAAGAAGCTCTAAACACCCTCACTCTTCGCTCATTCGATGTGGTCGTCAGTGATATGAAAATGCCGGAAATGAATGGAGTAGAGCTTCTTGACAAAGTCAAGGAACAGTGCCCTCAAACAACGAGAATTGTCCTATCAGGTGAATCGGATCGGAAGTTGATCGTGCGATGGATAGCCACAGGACATTTGTTCTTATCGAAACTTTGCTATATGGATAAGCTGATGTGCATATTAAAAGGCATCGGTTCGATTGATAATTTTGCGAACAGCACCAGAAGAACTCACGCCGGCTGCGGCGTCGTGCTCCATGAAGGCGCGATAGAAAACATCGCCAATCTAGAGCGGACCGAAGAGTCACAACAGGACAGCAAGACCGGGTATCGCACGTTGTTTGAGGACTCGGGCGATGCGAAATGGGTGATGGATGAAAAGGGCTTCGTGGATTGCGACTCGGCTGCGCTGAGAATGTTTGGATACCCAGCCGGGACTCTCATGCTCCACCCAGGTGATATTTCCCCTCCCAACCAACCCGACGGCACGAACTCCCGGATAGCAGCCCAGCAGAGGATCGCTTCCGCCTTTCTAAATGGCAGGGAGCGTTTCGAGTGGATGCACCAGCGTAAGAACGGCGACGTGTTTCCGGCTGAGGTGTGCCTGTCGGCGTTGATGCTGAGCGAGCGCCCGATGTTGCTAGCCACTGTGCGCGACATTACTAAGCGTAAGCAATTCCTGGCCTATTATGATGCGCTTACGGAGTTGCCGCACCGGGCGCTCGTACAGGACCGCTTGGAGCACGCTCTGATTGGCGCTCGCCGAAGAGGCGAGAAGATTGCACTGTTGTTTCTTAGTCTGGACCGGTTCAAGGTGATCAACGACTCGTATGGGTTCGCCTTCGGAGACATCGTGCTGAAGAATATCGCGAGACGGCTCAAGGAATGCATTGGAGAAGACGATACTGTGGCCAGGGTGGCCGGCGACGAATTCCTAATCTTGCTGAGGAGCGTCGACCTTGCCGACGCGGCAATTGCGGCGGACCGGGTTATGGAAATGATGAATACCAGCTTTCTTATTCAGGGCCGATCACTAAAGGTGAGTTGCAGCATTGGAGTCAGTCTGTTTCCCGAACACGGCGAAGATGGCGAGACTCTCATTCGAAATGCCGATGCTGCGATGTCTTCCGCTAAGGACGCCGGCAGCGGTATTGTGCGGTTCTTCACTGATGAGATGAATGTCCAGGCGGCGGAGCGACTTAAGATGGACAAAGATCTAAGTGCCGCGCTCGCAAGAGGAGAGTTTTTTCTGGTGTACCAACCTCAGTTTGAGATTGAGAGCAAACGGATTACAGGGTTCGAAGCGCTGACCCGCTGGCAGCATCCGGATATGGGGTTGATCCCCCCGGACAAGTTCATACCAATTGCGGAGAACAACGGTCTGATCCTGCCCCTCGGGGAATGGGTGCTCCGGACAGCATGCTCTCAGGCCCGCAGATGGCAGGACGCCGGACTTCTGGCAGTGCCAGTGGCAGTCAACGTCTCGGCGATCCAGTTCCACCAGGAAGGCTTTCCTTCGCTAATCCGTCAAGTGCTCCAGGAGACCCACCTTCAGCCTCAGTACCTCGAACTGGAAATCACAGAGAGTCTGCTGGTGTCCAAGGGCGACGCGACGCTCTCGGTGCTGAAAGAGCTGAAGAATATGGGTGTGAAGCTGGCAATTGACGACTTCGGGACAGGCTATTCCTGCCTGAGCTACCTAAAGCAGTTTCCCGTCGATAAGCTGAAAATCGATCGATCCTTTGTCCGGCATATTGTCGTAGATTGGAGAGATGCGGCCATCGCCAGCGCCATCATCAATATGGCAAGAAGTCTGCATCTCAAGGTGATTGCCGAAGGGGTGGAAAACGAAGCTCAGAGGTCTTTCCTTCAAGCGCACCGATGCGATGAAGTTCAAGGATATTACTTCAGTGAGCCTATTTCGGCAGATGAAGCGGCACTCCTTCAAGCGGCTATGGAGTTGAACGTCCGTTGGAGTTCTTCGGACAGCACAGACCAGTTGCCGAACTAAAATGAAACTGTTCCTGTTGACGCTCGGTAGTCGCGTTCTGTTCGCGAAGCACTGCTGAAAATGATTACGCCTGAGGTATCAATGTAGGACTTGGTCAGACAGAACCTACAGCCTTGAAGCGTCAAAACAAAAACTTGAAACAAAGCGGTGGAACGGGAACAGTCTAGAGAATCCTGCATGGCGCGGTCTGTTCACTGTTGACCACCTCTTCGGACTTTTGTTTCACGCGACGGTGAGTGTTCGGTATGCAACATGGGCTTGTCCCTGGGCATCTTAAGTGTCACTGGTTCGCAGAGGGTTTTTCTCAGCCCGAGTGTCAACTCAAGGCACCCCTCCAGAATTAGAGAAGTCCGAATGGCCTATCCAGGCCATGGGCCTGCCTGCGCGAGACTTGTCTCCTATCACGGAGCTGACAAGCATTCGACGCAAGCAGGGACGCAAGAGGAGATGCGATGCCGCAAACCAGGATTTTGCTCGTGGACGATGACGAAGCGATCAACATAATGTTGGCCGAAGTATTGCGAGGTCAGGGCTTCGACGTAACCATGGCAGCCAGCGTTCCCCAGGCGTTGAAACTCATCAGCTCCAACGTCTACGACGTGCTGCTCAGCGATCTTCATATGCCGGGAGTGGGCGACGGTCTGACTGTTGTGAGCGCGATGCGCCACGCCAATCCAAAAGCAGTCACGATGTTGCTAAGCGCATTCCCGGAGATGGATGCCGCATCCCATGCCATCATGCTGCAGGCCGACCAGATTCTGGTGAAGCCGATGAACGTGACGGCGTTGGTAAAGGCTATCAACGAGAGGCTGGCGGGGGGAGCGCCAGCGGTTCGCCCGGTGGAGACGGTCGCCGCGATTCTGGAACGTACGACGGATAGCACAATTGCCGACTGGTTTGAGCATATCCAGCAGGACAAGAAGGTAATGATGGTCCCGCTAACCTACAAGCAGCGCACCTGCCACCTGCCTCAGCTATTCCGGGAGCTCGTGCATCGCCTCCGGTCGTCCAAGATTATTGGAAGCCCAGAACTGGTTTCTCCAGCCGCGGCAGAGCACGGGCTCAACCGGCAAAAGCAGGGCTACACCGCCGCAATGCTGGTGGAAGAGTCGCGCATGCTGCAGGTCAGCATTTTTCAAACGTTGCAGAGCAATCTCGCAAGCATTGACTTCAGCGTGGTGCTGATTGGCGTGATGACGATCGCAGACGAGATTGACTCACAGCTCAGCCAGGCGATGGCGAGCTACGTTGCTGAGTCGTCGAACCTCGCCCAGCCTGCTTGAGTGCAGGTCGTTTGCGTTTGCCGAGAGCGACATTTGAGGTGCACCAAGAACCGTAAATGCGCATCCAGCAGAGTGAGGCAAACGGCTTATGGCTCAGCACAGAATGTATTGGGGTGTTTGGTGCCGGACATGCCGGGAAGTTGAATGCTACCTGCCTGTGTGACGTGGTTCCGGTCTAAATTGGTCCCGGCATTCGTCGTACAGCCGTTCCAACTTCACGGTTTGCTTCGCAATGTCGAATCGCTCCCGCACCCACGATATTGAGCAAGCACTCGCCCTTTCCCAGAAGTTCTGGTCTTTCAGGAAGATCAACAAAGCCTCGGCAAGTGGGCCGGGCATCCTTTCAGGACACAACAGGCCGGTCTCTCCATGGCTCACCGCCTCCGGAATTGCTGAATGCATACAACTGACGACCGGCGTGCCGACGGACTGGGCTTCCGCGAAGACCATGCCAAATCCTTCGGCAGTCACACTAGGGTTGCACAATACGCGGGCGCATGACATCCTGCGTTGGACCTCTTGCGGGTCCTGCACACCGCGGAAGCGAACGCGCAGGGCCAGCTTTTCTGCCAGTGCTTCAAGCGCCGGGCGGAGTGGCCCGTCGCCGATGATCTCCAGATGTGCCATCGAGTCTTGCTGCTGGACGAGTGCCATTGCGCGAAGCGAAAACTCACAGCCTTTCGCTTCCACCAGACGGCCAACAAACAGGACCAGCTTTGGATCGCGCTCGATGGCGACGGGCCAGGAACGATCGCAATCCACGCCGGTGTAGTGAACGCGAAGTTTTTTCTCGGGGAATCCGGCACGCAAAGCGGATTCACGGATCGACTGGGAGACGCAGATAAACGCCGAAGCGCGTGCGAAGAGTTGCTTCCTATGCGACAGGTAGTACCTATCGGAAAAGCTCCCGGAAAGATCGGCTTCCGAGGAAGTGACGTCAGAGCCGTGCAACGAGACGATCAGTGGCAAACCGAGTGCCTTGGCAATTGGCAACGTCTGAGCACCATCGACGGCGAAGTGTGCATGAAGTATCGAGGGATTCACCGCGCGAAGTCTGCGGAAGAAACCTGGCGCCAAAGGAGCGTGAAGAAAGGCCCGGGATGCGATCTTGTCCGACGTGCCCGAACCGTCTCGAAGCACTACTTCCGGAAGCGAATGACGGAGATACGGCTCGGTTCGGCGGAGACCTACGAGCACCGGATTGTAGCGTCGAAGCGCCCGAGCCTGTTCGACGATGAACGTCTCGCTCGGCGCGAGGAGCCGTCCACGAAAGATAAGGGCCGTTTGCATCCTATCCCACGCCTCGAGTTCTGGAGTAGTTTGCAAGAACTTCGCAGAGCGAATGGTAAGCAGGATTCGGCGCGAAGTCTTCATCCGTGAGTCCGAGCCGATGGGGCTGGCCGTCCGGACGCTGCCAGCGCGGATGAGTTGGGGCAAGAAGCCCATACCAATCGAAACCATCCGACATGGACCAGAAGATAAGCCGTTGCAGCGGCACGACGGAAAGAATGTCGGTCAAGAAGCTGCGATAGGTTTCGGCGACCGCTGCCTTAACTTGGGCTTCGGTTCCCGGGATGGCGGTGTCGTTTACGTCAAACTCCGAGAGATAGACCTGCACCCCGGTATCTTTGAGTGCCCGGACGAAGTTGAGAAAACCTGTGTCCCTCGGCCTCCACGGGCCATCGACGTGTGCTTCCATCGCGACGGCCTGAAGCGGCACTCCGCGTTTGAGGAGCGCCTTGACCAGGTTGAGCGAGCCTGCCCGCACCGCCTCACCATGTGAGCTCTGCTGCTCACAATCGTTAAGGTTTAGGGTGCGCAGGCAAGAGGGATCCGCAGTCTGGGTCGTGTGAAATGCCAGGTCAATATACTCGGGCCCGATCAGGTCAAACCATGTACCGGTTCTGAGAAGATCAGGGCGCTTACTCCATAGCCAAATCGGCTCGTTGACCACATCCCAGGAGTCGACTTTACCGCGATATCGTCCAACAACGGTCTGAATGTAGCCCGTGAGATACTCCTGAGCATTCTTCCGGTTGAGCACGGCTTTGAGCCACTCGGGATTCGAGTCGTTCCAGCATAGGTTGTGGCCATGGACTGCAAGGCCATGAGCAGCCGCATATGCGAACTCCTGGTCGGCAGCGATGAATTCGTATCTATCCGCGGCAGGGCGAAGATGAACCCACTTGAGCGGCGGAGTGACCATGTTGAAATTGGCTTGCAGAAAGGGGCCGATCACAGGTTGGGTGAAGCGCCCCGTGCTGCATTGAATGCCGACCTTCATTCCGCGGGGGGCGCCCAGCGCAGCCAGCCCGGTTGGAGCAGGTTGCGACCAAGCCAGAGAATTGCGGGCGACGGCAGCACAGAGAGCCAGAATACCCGTTTTGGTCGCGCTTCTTCTGTCTAAGCGCATACAAGGACTTCCTTGCGAGATTCACTTGCGAGTTTCCAGCGCACAACCGCGTAGATGGCCACCATCAGAGCCGCGTCGGAGATAAGGCTGGTCCAGGCCGCGCCAACCCAAGACCAACGCGGCAGGATTAGGAGATTGAGGCCGACATTGAGTACGGCAACTCCGACCTGCACGATCGCACGCAGCCCTTGCGCATTTGCCCCAGAGAGCGCATCGGCAAGAAACCAGTGAACGCAACGCATGACGGGAATCAGTGCCAGCAACCGTATGGCAGGACCCACGGCAGCGTATTTTGGGCCGAGGAGGTGCGGCAACAAAGGAGCAATTATGACGAGCCCGAGGAAGTCGACAACGCCGAACGCGACCGCTTTGCGGATGAGCCGCTTCGCATAGCCGTAGGTGGCGCCGATTCCATCGATGCCGACGCGAAAGAACTGCGGGTATGCGGCCGAGACGAGGGCGCGAATCGGCGTGAGGCTGGTGTCGATAATGCGATATGCCGCTCCGTAGACTCCGGTCGCCGAGAACGTGGAGAGGTGTGCGAGCATGGTCTTGTCGATGTCGTTGTAGACGGTTTGAGCCGAGGTGCTGACCGAGAAGAAGCAGCCCTCGCGCACATCCTCCCACAGCGCGCGCAGTGAGATGCGCGGGGCGCCCCACAGCACACTGCCCTGCTGCAGCGCGAAGGCTGCTCCGATAGCGCCTGTGAGCAGATACGTCCAAATCCATTGGGCAAGCGATACCTGATGGTAGAGGGTTGCCAGCAGGACAATCCCGACAACGCGAAGGAAGCTCATGGTCGTGTTCTGGACCGCCGTCTTCCCCATCCTGTCCGACGCGGCAAAGCCAAACGAGGCAAGGTCAATGACCCGCATCAAGATCAGGTCTGACGTGCAGAGAGCGAGAAGAAGAACAACAGGCAGGGTTGGGAGCCAGAAGTGGGCAAGACTGGCAAGAACGACTGCGCTTACCAAACCGGTCAGCAACGTCACCAAAAGCCCGTTTCCCCAGCAGAGCGATTCTCCGCGCTTTCCTGAGCGGACGTTTTTCAAGAAGAGATTGCCGCTGCCAAGTCCGACGTAGGGCGCAAGAATTCCTGTCATTGCTGTGATGGCAACGAACGCCCCATATTGCGAAGGACCAAGCGAGCGGGCGATGAACAAGAAGTAAATTGCCTGGAGAACGAGTTTGACTCCCTGTCCCACGCCCAGATTCGCGGTGTCCCGAAGCAGCGTGTTCTTCGACCACTTCGAGGGATGCAACCGACCGGCGCACACCCGGATGCGAAAGGCCAAGTAGATTCGCATGTCGCCATCGGTCAGGGCCACAGGGAGTGTAGCGAGCTTGCCGAAACGCGATAGGCGCCCGAAGACTTCCACTTTGGACAGCCTCCGAACTGCATCGGCCCGCAACCGGAGCCCACCGGCGACACGCGCATAGCGGGGATTGTTGGCGAGCGCTCGCATCTGAGTTTCGAGGAGATCGTAGCGGGCGCACGTCCTGCTCACTCCAGATTTCTCTTGCGAGATCGAGCCGAACCGCTCGGTGTAGAGATAGTAGGCCTCGGAAAGGAGGAGCAGGCTGCCACCGGCGAGCAGCGTATCGAGATAGAAGCGGAAATCTTCTGCGTAACGCATGGTCTCGTCATACGAAACACCGTGCTGCTGCAGATGGGAGACTCGAAGGAGCGGCTTGAGCAATCCGAAGTCCACCGCGTCGGCCTGATCGCTGGTACATCGGGCGACAAAGCTCTCGCAGTTGAGACGAAGTTCGTGGCCAATCACGAGGGGGTCTATGCCGAGTTTGACCACCTTGTCGGCGTGTAGATCGTACATACTCAGGTTGTCGGCGATGAGCACATCGGTATCTTTCGCCCGTTCAAGCAGACGCTCCAGTCGGATTGGCGCCATCCTATCGTCGGCGTCGAGCAAGGCGATCCACTCGCCGCCTGCCAGAGCAATCCCCATGTTGCGAGCTGCCGCTGGTCCTCCATTCGTCTCGCGGCGGAAAATGCGGATACGCGCATCCTTGTTCTGGCGCCCCAGCACAAGCTCGACGGTTCGGTCCGTGGATGCATCGTCGATGATGATGATCTCGATGTCAGCAAGAGTCTGCGACTGCGCCGATTCGAGCGCACGGAGGATGGTGTTCTCAGAATTGTAGGCCGGGATCACGATCGAGACGCGGGGCATCAGAGTACCTCTGCGGGCTTCCTCGATCGGTCAAGAATCAGGAGTGCCAGGAGGGTGTAGAACCAAAGGATATTCAGCGGCGCCACGAATCCAGATTCCCCGACGTTCTCAACGATCAAGACAAGCAATAGGACTGTCGCCGCCTGTGTCGCGGCGGTATTCCGGGGATTGAGGGCGCGCGATGCCTGAATAAGCCCTCGTCCAAGCATCCAGACCAGCGGAATGAGACCGAGCAAGCCGAGCTGAAGCATGACGTCGAGATAGCCGCTCTGAGCCTGATTCTCCGCCCAACCTGTTATCAGTACGGTATTCGCGGATTCCCCTGCCAACCCCAGCCAGAAAGCGGAGTAGCCATAACCGACGAATGGATGCTTTGCAATGGGGGATAGTACTGTAAGCCAAATTATGGTGCGCTGGCTGAGGGTCGGGTCCTTGCCAATCAGGCCCAGCAATTCATTAAGGTGCGCGGCCACCAGTAGAATCACCGCACCAGCCGGTATGGTGAGCGTCATAAGAAATAGAAGACGAACCCGCCATGGCATACGCTGAATGAGGCGCAGACCAAAGGTGACACCCACTGCAAATACAGTGACCAACCAACCGGTCCGCGAGCCGCTCATCACGATGAATAGCAGGGCGAGGAGAAGGACCGTCGCTCGCAGGAAGTATTGCGCAAGATGTCGAGCGCGATAGTGGAGTCCGATGACGAGAAAGCAGACACAGTAAACAGCGCAATTGTTGCGTTGACTAAACACCCCGCGCCAAGAATCCTCTTGCAACGCGTCGACGCCGATGTTCGGAAAGAAAACAACTACGAACGTACACGCCAAGAGCGCCACTGCAGCAGCACCGGTCAGAAACGAAATCAGTTGATCGCCGGGAAAACGAACATACAGATAGACTGCAAAAAGAGTGGTCAGCGCAAGGGTTGCGGCTTCCAATAGCGTAAGAGCTGGGGATTGGGACCAGAGAACAGAAGCGAAGGCAAGGATTGGCAGCACCAGAAAGAAGCGTGCATTAAGACAGGCATTCCATATCACGCGAGAGCGCGTGGACACCATTAACAGCATCAAGAACAAGCCGCAAAGCTTGATTGCGATTTGCTTGATCGAGTTCCCGGCCATCGCGGTGAGGGCCAAAGCAATGGGGGCATAGTTGAGTTTGATCCCGCCGCCGACCGTGATAAACAGCGTTATGAACAGCGCGAACCATGTGCTGACATTTGCCCACAGCGGCTGTGGGCTCGAGTCTGCCAGACGGCTCGTGCTAGCGTTTGTCCAAGTAGTAGCTGTCATATGGCAGGCACGTCTGGAGCGTGGTAGCCATGCCAAAGGCCCTTGGCATGGGCGATGCAGAGCCCAGAACCATTCCTCCAGACACGCCCCAGAGCGAAGCCTGCGCGAATCAGGTCGTAGGCAAGAAAGGCAACCCACAGAAAGCGCAGAGACTGCAAGCTCAGCAGGTGTCCCATTCCGAAGCCGTAAGCCTCGGCCCGTGGCGCGGAACTGCCGCCGCTGAGCATGTCGCGGCGCGGATGGACGATGTGCCGCGTTCTGTCGAAGCGTCCCCGAGGGCCCAGACGCATTATGCGTAGAACGTAATCCGTTTCCTCCCCACTGCCAAAGCGTGTGCCCGAACCGACACCCAGCCGAACATCAAACTGCTGAGACCTGGCGACGGCGCCGCGCAGAAAGAGCGAGGGCGAGAAGGTGGTCCGGAATGCGTTGATTGGCTGGATGTCGCAGGCATTCTGCGGCCACCTGTTCCCGCTACGAGCGCCTGACGCATCGTCCGACCCGACGGCGAGAATGTCGTATTTCATGTTTTCCTCAAACCACTTCTCTACCCACTTGAGGAGACCGTCCGGATACAGGCAATCGTCGTCGGGAAAAGCGATGATTGATCCGGAGGCGAGCGACAAGCCGACGTTTCGTGCGCGAGAGAGGCCGCGTTCGCTACGCGCATGGCGAACTGGAAGACGATCCTGAAAGTCCGCCAACAGAGCGGTCAAATGCTCAGGGTCTTGATGCTGATCCACGACGATTACCTCGCGGATGTAAGCCGCTTGCGAGACGAGGGACAACAGGAGCGCGCGGAGGTCATGGTCGCGCTCCCCAAGCGTCGAGACAATGAGGGAGAATTCACGCATGGGCCACAACATTCCTAGCCCGCAGCTGGGAGACCAGGTAACGAGGAGTCAAAGCGAGGACCATGCCGATGAGAAACGCTCGTGGATAGCGAATTGTGCCGCAAACGATCGAGAAGAATGTTCTGAGCGATCCGCAGCGAACCGCGACTTGGGTTGCATAGAAATAGGCCCGAGCCTTTTGAGTGACCAGACTGTTCGCATTGACCCAGGCAGTCGACGGGCCTGCAGTCCGGCCAGCGCTGATCGACTTGCGGCGAGCGTCGATGTGATAGATCACAAGCGCCTCCCACACCGACAGAATCCTGACTCCCGGGTAGACTGCTGCACGAATCAGCCAATCCCAATCCTGGTGACGTGGGAGACCGGATTCAAAAGGAACTCGCAGCATCAGCTCCCGCGGGATGAAGAGAGTGGATGTTTGAATGAACCCTTCTCCCTGGCGAAATGAGTTCTCCCTGCAAAAGAGGTACTCGCTCATCGCTTCGCCCTCATGCATCTGGCGTTGCGGCCAGATCTCGTCCCCATCGGGACGGCGAGCGATCAGGCGCGACGTAATCACGGGGAAAGTATCCTTCGAGGCTCTCGCTGCAGCGAGTTGAGCGGCCAGTTTGCCGGCGGCCCATTCGTCGTCATCGTCAAGAAGCGCCACAAAGTCGCCGCACCCTTTCTGGACACCGACGTTTCTGGCGCCCGATCCTCCGATCGAGACGGGCAAGGAGATCGTGTGCAGGCGAATGTCGCGGTTGGCGGTGAGAGCATCGACTGTCTCCGGGTCGGGGCCATCGACTACAACGATCACTTCAATGTCGACCAATGTCTGTTCAAGCGCACTCTTTACTGCCCTCATGACCAGTGCAGGACGATTGCGAGTCGGAATTACTACAGTGACGACGGGGCTGACGGGAAGCTTCATGCTTGTGCCAGGTCTGTCCTGTAAATGTTGATCTGTGAAAGTGACTTTCATGGGAGCGTATACATCGCGGCACTGGTCGCAGCAGCAGCAATGCTTGCCGCTCCCATGACGGCCGTGTTTCTGGCGAAACTAAATGGAACGTAGAGGACGTCTCCCGGCAACATCGCAAAGTCCGGAACTTTACCCAATTGCAGATCTCCCACTGATAGCTCACGGTCGGAATGCGTTCCATTTGGTTCCGTTCGCATCAGGCGCGCGTGACCCTGCTTGGCTGATTTCGTCAGACCTCCGGCGATCGCTAGCGCTTGAAGCGCGGTGATCTTCGACTCGTTGTTGGTCATCACATAGCCGCCGGGACGATTGACATCGCCCAGGATATAGATAATCCCCGCCTTTGAGACAACGACTGTATCGCCCGGGTTGACCATCACCTGCAGGGTGAGAGCCTGATCGGCATTGTTCGAAAAGTAGTAATGGATGGGGTGGCCGGGGTCGCCATGTCGCTCGATCAGAATGTTGCGGTCGGCAACTTCGTTGAGCCCTCCGGCAAGCGCGAGCACATCGAGAACAGAGCGCGGGGTTCCCACCGGGTAGGCGCCGGATGCTTTTACTTCACCAAGTACCGAGACATTCTCGGTTGCATACTGCTCAACCGTAACAATTACCTCGGGATGCCGCATATAACGCGCGTCGATTAGCCGGTCACGCACCACAGTTGCGGCAGCGGCGGGGGTAAGCCCGACGACTTTCACGGTGCCGATGCCAGTCACTGTGACCTCGCCGGCATCGGTTACGCGCGGGTGCTGGTCCATTTCTGGCGTATCGGCGACCTGGATATACAAGCGGTCGCCGGGGCCGATCAACAGTGTCTCTGTTGCAGCGGCGGACGCGGCAGTGGCTAGGACAGCGCAAAGAGACAGACAGTAAAGCGACTTACGCATGGGAGTCTCCATGATTGCCGATGCAACTGAAGCGAAGGTGGTTCGCAGCATAAACAAGAAAGACGAAAGCAGGGTGAGCGTTTTCAAGCGAGGCTCGCTTTGGGAGTGCCATAGTATGCGGACTCCGAGTATCCGTAGTAGTCGTAGTAGGAACTCCCTGTACGTTCTACTGCGTTCAGAACGACACCAATGTTCTGCTCAGGACGTGACTGCGCTTCAAGCAATTGATAGCTTCGCTCTAGGGATTGGCGCTGAGTCAGATTAAAGCGCGCAACCAGTAGTGTGGAATCCACAAGTTCACTCAAAATTACCGAATCAGTTACAGGTAATACGGGAGCCCCATCCAGGAGGATGAAGTCGAACTGTTCCCGCCAGGCAGCCATCGACGTTCGCATCTGAGCAGAACCGAGGAGTTCGGAAGGATACGGAGGGGGTGGTCCCGAGACCAAAACCCGTAGTCCCGGAACGCTCTCAATCGCTACCAACCCGGGAAGTCCTTCGGGTGGCGTCTGACCTGAAAGAAGCGAGCTGAGCCCGGTGCGGCATTCGATGCCCAGCTTCTTGTGCAGCATCGGACGACGCAGATCGGCGTCCACCAAGAGAATGTTCTTCCCATGCTGGGCAAGAATAATCGCAAGATTCAGAGCGAGCGTGGACTTGCCTTCAGCGGCGATGGAACTCGTGACGAGAACGACCTTCGGCGGCGCCCCTCCTCGAGAGAGAAGCAGTGACGTGCGGAGTGCACGAAGTGCCTCGACGTAAGGAGCGTGGGGCTCATCCAATGCAATCGGTTTCTTATGCGCGGTGGACGGCACGGATAGATGGTTAGCGTCCCCGGCAGTGATCCGCAGTTCTTTTACCGCAAACTGCGGGAGGACTCCAAACGTCATATGTCCCGTTTGCGATTCAAGTTCCCCAAGATCACGGATCTTGTTATCGTGAATGTCCACAAGGAAAGCACCTCCGCAGCCAAGGAACAGGCCTAGTACGACGGAGGCGGCGAGATAAAGTGGCACATTTGGCTTGGCCGGCTTCGACGGAACACGTGCCGGGTCTACAACGGTAATGTTAGAGGATCGGAGTCCTTCTAGAACACCCGCTTCCTTGAGATGGCTCAAGAGGCTCTCATAGAGCGTGCGACTCTGCTCCGCCTCCTGGCCCACAATCGTGTACTCGATCGCCTTATCGTTCAAGCTGTCGGCCTGCTTTTTCTCTTGGTCGAAAACCGCCCGGGCGCTCGCCTCAATGGACTGGGCAACTGTGTAGTCGGACTTGGAGCGTTCCGCAACACGTGCGATTTCTGACTTAATTGCAAGATCGATAGCGCCCAGGTTGCCACGAATCTCGGCCAGCTTGGGATACGCGGGGCCAAATTTTGCGGACAGCTCGTCGAGCTGGCCCTGCAGCGTCGCTTGCTGCAGACGCAGACTTTGGATGAGTGAGAGGGAATTCCCAAGGCCTGAGGATGCCCCGGTTAGACCGGCATTTCCAGCGAGCCCGGAAATCAACTCGGCATCGCCTGACTTTACTGCCTGGTAGACCGCGCCTTTGAGAATGCGATTGGATTCCGCCTGAGTGAGCGAAGCCGTCGACTGCTGGAGACGGTCCAGGACGCTACTATAGACGCCGGTACCGCCCTGCGTTTTGCCATCCGTCTCCGTTCCACCTCCTAAGGTATATACCCCTGAATCACGCTGTAGGTTCACCACCCTCGCCTGCAGATCTTCGCTCTGCTTGCGCAGATCGGACAGCTGACCGCTCAGCCAATCCGAGGCTTGAGATGTGGCGTTGTATCGAGTCTGAAAGCTGTAGTCGGTAAGTGCCTGAATCAAATCGTTGACGACAGCTGCCGCAAGCTTCGGGTCTGAACTGAGATAGGTGATCTCGATGAGACGCGTGCCCGCAACTGGCTTGACCTGCAAATTTCTGGAGAAGACCAGCGAAGCACGAGTTCTCCGCCCGGGAGCGTCCTCCAGCGAAGCGTTGACAGGATCTTGAGCGCCCCTGGGTGCAAGAAACCCAATCGCCCAGCCGAGCGGACTGAAGTGCCGCCTGAAGTCACTGGTCGACTCCAGGTTTAGATCCTTAATGACCTTCAGCGCCAAGGTATCCGATTGAAGAATCGTTGCCTGCGTCTGGATGGTAATGTTCCCCTCGAGCGCATCGGAGGCCCCACCGGCATCGCCCATCATGCTGGAGAGGCCAAGGCCATCCATTGATTCCTTCTGCACCTGGAGCTGTCCAGAAGCCTCGTAGCGGCGCGGACTAAGGATAGAGGTTGCCGTCGCCAACGAGAACATCACCAAGACGGAAGCAAAGATGATTGCGCGGCGCCGCGTGAGTATCTTCCAAAGATCATTGATGGTGAGTTCACGGCCTACCCCGTTGGGTGCAGATCTTACCGTTTCAATCGACGTTTTCAAGGGATTCCTAACTCTAATTGTGGTACGTTGTGGTACCCACTTCAGACTACTGGCGAAGCATGCCTTCGGCTGTACAACTTTGGGTTGCTGGGAGTCTCTATCAGGTCGCAGGCTCGGAACTGCTTTCAAGAGCGTCCCGCCCTGGTTAGCTCACATCTGAAGTCTCCATTTCGCGACGCTCCAGAGAAACTCTGCATTACCGACCAGGTATCGCTTCCAAAGACGTCTGGGTTCCTGACGGAGGCGGAATGTCCATTCAAGGCCGCTCGATCGCACCCACTGCGGAGCGCGTTCGATGGAGCCCGACAGGATTTCGAAGCTTCCGCCTATTCCAATCGCGATGGGAACCTTGAGTGGCCGGATATGTTCATCGATGAGGAGCTCCTGCTTGGGGGCTCCCAATCCGGCGAAGAGAATATGCGGCTTGGCCCGAGCTATCTTTTCTAGGACTGGGTTCAAAGTGTCTTCATGTTTCTCAAAGCCCCAATTAGGACAACTCACTCCGGCAATCTTCAGGCCGGGATATCGCCGGCTTAAGTTACGTGCAGATTGGTTTGCCATGTCCGGGCGGCCACCGAGGAAGAATACTGCCAACCCGTCGGCTGCGCCGAGCCGACATAGATGTTCGATGAGATCGACGCCAGCGACTCGCGGCACCTTCAAACCTCCGAGACGGTCACACGCCCAGACTAGTGGCATGCCGTCTGCACAGAGATAGTCTGCCGTGAAGAGGCATTCGCGATAGCGCGCCGATTTCTCAGCAAGCACGTAGATTTGCGCGTTGACGGTCACGATCTGACGGGTGACGGTGCCATGCAATGCGTGATCCAAGACTTCCGTAATGAGAGCCGCCTGCGAGTAGGTGTCCATACCGATGTGGCCGATCGACACTCGCGGGACATTGTGCGGGGCTAAGAATTCGCCGCGAGCGGTCATCGATCTTCGAGTGTGATAGTTCGGGACTTCTTCGTTGACGACCATCAACTCTCCTTCCGGTATTGCAGCTTTGAGCGGGGGCCGTGCTATCTCGTTTTCCTATGTAGCAGTCAGGAGCCTTTGTTACGTTCCGGTCCCCTTGAGAACTACATTTACGGTACGCAGGATGATCTTCAAATCCAGCCAGAGCGACCATTCTCGGACGTACTTGCTGTCGAGACTGACATAGGTCTCGAAGGAAGGATCGTGCCGGGCCTCGACCTGCCAAAGACCGGTCATACCCGGAACTGCATCGAGGCGACATAGATCGGAGATCTTATACTGGGCAACTTCCGATTGAATTGAGGGCCGCGGCCCGACCAGGCTCATATCGCCACACAAGACATTCCAGAGTTGGGGAAGCTCATCGAGCGAGTATTTTCGCAACACCTTCCCTATCGGGGTTAACCGTGGATCCTTTGCGATCTTGAAGAGAATGTCGCGTCTCTCGTTCAGATGAGCATATTGATCCCTCATAGAATCGGCATCTTGGATCATGGTCCGAAACTTGTAACAGTTGAAGACCCTGCCCTTATAGCCAACCCGTTTACTCCGGTAGACCACCGGGCCGGGGGACTGGAGTTTGATGAGAAGAGCGACCAGTAGGAAGGCCGGGGACATCGTAATGAGCACGGCGACTCCGAGGCCGACGTCCGTCGCGCGCTTCATGAGCTGGGACATCGCGTGCTTCTCGCGACTATTAAGGGCGATGGTTGGAAGGTCACCAAGGTATTCGACATCCGCACGTCGCTTGAGCTTTTCGGAAATACCAGGTATGAGCCGAACGTCGATTCCCGCAGGCCCCGCCTGGCTCAGCACGCCAGAAAGGATGCCCAGTGTGGTAGGTCGGTGAGAAAAGATGATCTCGTCAACAAACAGCGATTTTGCCAGGCTGATTACGTCGTTGATGTTGCCGACCGTATCCGCCTCGTCCGCGTTACTCGCATCTTCGTCGCGCTCGTTCAGAGTGACGAATCCTTTGAAGCGATATCCCGCATAGCGCAGGGATTCGAGATATTTCCTGACATCGCGGCCAATGGGGTCGTTTCCGGCAATGAGAATGTTTCTCGCAGCTACGCCACGCACATCGTGGTTATCCCGGTGTCGACGCCATAGCAAGCGGCACAGGAAGAGTGCGCCACACGTCAGACCAAGCTGGAGCATCTCGCCGGCGGGAGCGGGGAGCATCCAGAAGCGCAGAACACCATCCTGTGCAAATGACGCCAGGGAGACGCACAAGACAATCAGGGACAGTTCGGATGGGATGGTGCACCTGTTACTAAATGGCTGCAGGCCGAATAGCCGCGAAAGGACTGCAACGCCAGTCGCAAACAAAACAACTCCGACAATGAGGACTACACACGGGTGGGACGTTTTCGGACTTAGCGACCCAGAAGTGAGCAGTGATTTAAGGGGGGCGCAATGGGCTAGGACAACGATGCTTCCACAGCAAGAAGCCACCGTAAAGTCCAGGGTGGTCCAAGCCGCTCGAGATGCCAACAAGTAGGGACGCGGCAGCAAGGAGCCCAAAGTTCGGTCCTGGGCCGTAGAGTGAGAAATGCTCTCAAAAGAAGAGCGCTCTTGGCGATTCCGGCTGCGACGATCGGGCCTCACATGCAAAGCCCGCCCTCCAATACGCGTATATTCAAGAAATGTCTTGCTGGGCGGGCACGTGGCTGCATTCGGGGTGCTGTTCTTGACAAGTGGCTTGATTTGACTCGCCGCGCCGGCAACTTGATTTTGTTCTTCAACGACTCTGCTTGCATTGTGATAAGGCACGCGGGTCCCCGATACGTATTACGCAATGACGTTTGCTGGCTAAGCAGCGAGAAGAGTCGGCGCTTTGCCACTTGCTAAACATAAACACCAAGACGGTACTTGTAAGTACCTAAATAGGGCCATAGAATTTTGGCGCGGGACGATTTGGGGTGCACGGCGGCTGCGGAGTAATGATGTTGTGATTTCCGGCCGTCGAGCGAGCGAATTGGACTACAGATCGCGAAGTACGCGGCCATCTGTGTGGCAAAGACTATGCCTTTGCCATATGACCGTGCGCAATGGCGGGCGCCCTTTTTCTTGAGGATGCGTTTGCAGAATCGCACGCTGAATGCCTGAGAAGCGGCGGTCATCCACGCGCGGAGCGGCTGTGTAACCACTTCCAAGACTTCAAACGGAAGACTCTAGAGCGGGGCGTAAAAGGCCTACCGATTATCAGCTTCTGCGATCAACATTCATGGGGGCTAGTGATAGTCGAAAGCAATATGTCCCTAAGGCACTGCGAGTTAATACAGACAACGCAGGCAGCCATTCTCGCCACCGCTCACAATCACGCTGAAGACATGGCCGAATGGATCGAGGGCCTTGTCGCGGCCGAGACTACAATAGAGCGGCACTGGAAGAAATTTCCAAGACCATGGTGTGCATTCTTACGCCAAGGTAAAGTTCATACAAAAGGGTAGAAGAAAAGAAGAAAACGCCTAAAAGAAACCTGGTGTCCTGTCACGGTATCCCCCATCATGGTTAGGCCGCACCGGAAGTCATGCTCCGCCGCTCAGATGCTACCAGCGAGACAACCTTAGCTTGGACGGCGAGAGGGTATATCTCTTCTGCGGTGAGATGCACAACCATTGCACCCTCATAGACCACCCTAATTCCCCTTGCCGACCACGTTACATATGAAATATCTTTGCGTCGCACTGGCTGCTTCAATGGCTCCTGCACTGTGTTGTCGCCTCTGCCATGAACCATAATCTACAGTTCAACACGAAGTTGGTATGGTCGCGCACTTAGTGGTTGCCCTGCGTGACAGCGGTCACACTTCCTCTGGTTAGGCAAGCATGTCATTACCGATTATTTTGCGGTCTCAACTATACTGAGGCTGAAGTTCCAACTCCAAGAAGTTGTTTGCAGCGCATTGGAGACATAGGATTCGATTGCATGCGGATCCGAGTACCGCTCGGCGACCTCATTGCGAAACAAGTCGAATCCTCCTCCAATAGCAAAAGCATCTTCAGTCGAGTCCCGGATATGCCCTCATGAAGCAATCCACCGCGTCAACTACATGAGTTTTCATCGACTCCGAGTTCCAGATGTGATGCATTCCGATGGAGGTTGTCAGGCGCGGCCGAAAGGTGACCAGTGCCAAGTAATGCTCGGCGGCTTGAAATGTATCGAGCGCCGCCATTTTGGTAGAAGGGATGTGCTGCGAGAGCAGCTTAGAGATGAGAATCGTGCGGCGTACGGATCCATTTTCAAAATACACAATCCCGATCAATGGTTGGTTAATGGTTTCCGCAGCCACCAGTCGTGTGAGGACGCTCATCGCAGCCGACAGGAGTTCGTTAACCAAGGTCAGGCCAACGATCTCCAATCGCTTCTGAAGCGAGGGCATACGCTGCGTACGATTAATCGTCTTGATAATATTGGAGACTTCCGCTTGCAATGCTTCGCTCAGGGTGGCGATCAGGAGTGCGTGCTTGTCTGGAAAATGGGCGTAAATATCGCGCTTCGACACCCTCGCGCGGCGCGCAATTTCTTCCGTAGTAGCATCTTGAAACGAAAACTCGGTGAACACCTCCAAAGCAGCAGTGATGATGCGGTCCAGACGTTCTTCTTTGCCATTTCCCGATGTAGACGGATTTACAGGCGCGCGCTTCTTCATGGAGTCATCCCATCTTAGCCAAGAATCAATCGCTCAGCGCGATTGGGTTTTCCCTGCATGTTGATGATTTATATACAACAAACCCGGGGCTAGGTGATCTGAACGAGGATGGCGCTGAAAACTGGCACATAACAGGTGAGCTGAGAGTTGGATGCATCGAGATTGAACGCGGCGGATGGGTTGAAGTCGCCATTCGCAGCGACCGTCCCGCCTTGGATGGCCATGCTCGCAGCGCCCGTGGTGGTCGATGCATCTTTGGCGGCGAGTTGTGTAAGGGCTACCAGCGACGCGGTATTCGCCGTCTGCGGCAGCTCCACGGTGAGTTGGAGGTTTTGCGTAGCGTCTTTATTGATGACGACCAGGCTCATGCCACCAGCCTGATTATTGATGGCATAGGCGGTGACGTTGAGGTCGCCAGCGGACACCTGAGTCTTATAGAGGGCGCCTTGTCCGGCGAGGTTGAAGAGGAGGATGCCAAGGTATTCGGGTCGAACACCGAGTACCGAGCTAGATTGGTTGGTGATGGGGGTGTAGCTGCATAGGCCGCCGCCGTGGAAGTTTACGCCTGAAGCTCCACCTTGGGCGCAGCTAAAGAGAAAGTCGAGAACCCAAAGCGCAGACGCAGGGGAGTCGCTGACACCGGGCGCCCCGCCGTCATAGTAGGAGTTGCACTCCGAGAGGCGGTATGGGACGCCGATCGACTGCGCACCTGCATTGAGCAGAGAGAGGGAGTGGACCAGGTTTGGGTCGGGCACGAGAAGATTGGCGGCGGTAGCGGTGGAGGCTAGTCCGTCGCCTCGATAATAGTGCTGGCTGAGCTGCGAGATACCGCTGCGGGTCACGGACTCGCCAAAGGGGATTGTCCACGTCGCCACGTTGCTGCCGGAGGCCGGACCGGTGATAGAGATACCGGGTGTCTGGGCAAGGATGGCAGTACGAAACTGGCCCCACAGTGCCTGAAATGCTGAGAGCGACCATGCGCCGGCGAAGTAGCTGCCCGGTGCGCCATAGCCGTCGCACTCGTTGCCGATCTCGATGCCGATGAGGGAAGAGCCAAATTGCTCTGCGGCATAAGCGACCTCGGCCGCGGCGAGAGCGGGTGTGGTGGCGCCGGTAGCGGCACTTCCGAGGTTGACGCCGTAGATGCACTGCCAACCAGCGGCCTTGACGAAAGCGGCGAGTGACGCCACATCTGAGGGGGCAATCTGTCCCGCAGTCGCGCCGTGGCCATTTGGTGTCCAAATGCTCTGGTCGACGGAGTTTCCTCCCACGCGCAGGATACTTGGACCGAGTCGCTGGAAGAGGCCAATTAGATCGCTGTTGGAGCCGGAGAAGAGCGATTCGCACAGAGATGACTTCTCATACGAGAGGCCAGCAAAACCTGGGTCAATTGAACCAGAGTTGACAGCGGAGAGGGTGACAGCAGCCAAGGAGATTGGGCCGTCGGGAATAGGTTGCGGATTTATGACGACTTTTGGGAAGGCCGCGGCGGCTGCTGGGGTCAGCAGGGAGGCGCAACCAGACAGAAGCGCGGCGGCAGAGAGAGCCGCAGCGCCACCGAGGAAGTAACGTCGGGACTGGAGGATGGGTAGGTCTACCGCTCGGACTCGGCTCATAAGTCCCATTGGAACCGGAGAGTACCATGGAACTCCAATACTCTTTAGTAACCTGACTAGCTTTAGTTTCTCGCAACACGTAGGCACAGGGCTGCGTGAGCCCGGGCATATGACGAAACCCAATTGAGCTAAAGTTCTTACCTTGCATGAAGGTTGCGTGGCTGACAGACGTCACATAGTTTTTCCTCTGAATAGTGGCTGCGCTACAGCTTAACGAACATCGTCCTCAACGACGGAGCCGAGAGTGCGCCCAGGGTGCAAAGTAGACTGCGATTGGTGAACTAGGAGCCAGACTGGCAGCTCTGCCCAGGACTGCAGCGGATGCAAAGGTGGTCGGAGAGGCACGCGTGCGGCAGGAGCCATGAGTCAATCGCCGAGGTGACCCATGGTGGGACGGGAACGGTAAGCGATTCATCATGGCAGAGTTGAACAGAATTGAAGCGAGCCCATCTGTCTTGATCTGCACGCCACTCAGATGGGGCTCTATTCATGTCAGAATGTGCCTCCTGGTGACGCACTGGGCGGTAGCCTATGTCATTCCGTTAGCGTTGGCGGGCCGTCAATGCCGAGGATGCGAGGGCGATCGCAGGCAGTTCACTGCAAGCGGCGAACCATTTTCAACTAAATTTTGCCTCTTAGCGAGCTATAGAGAGCCCGTAAGCGCTCGATTCGTCGTGACCGTGGTAAGCACGGGCGACGCACCGCAGCTTAACGTGGGGCCATTAAACAGCCCCACGTTTCGCAGCCCAGTGGAACCCGCCTCCAGGTCACTTAGAGCCTGGTTGAGGAAATGTCGGGCCGTGTGTTGGTCGGGAGCGGCCAGCGCAGCGCGGCAGATACTCTCTAGTTGGCCCCGTTCTACATCCGGAAGGATGTGCTCTGGATCGCCGCCCAATCCGGCTGCCGCTGCGCGGTTGCCGTAGAGCACCACCAGCAGGACCGGCGCAGGCCGCCCCGCTGACCGTGCTTTCCATCCGGCGCGCATGGCCTCCGTTGTGGGGCGAGCGGGCGGGCTGGAATTCGATGTTATGGACGCGTGCGGTCACTTTCAATATCTGAGGGCGTTGCATCAAGAGTGTCATGTTGCCGATCGATGCGCCAAGGAAGCCTCCGGCAATCACGTCCGATACCCTGTTTCTCAGTGATATGAGAGGCGGAGGGCGAGTTGGATTGGAGAGCCAAGGTGGAGTTATATGAGCAGATACGTCGGGAGTACGAGTTTGGCGTTGGGTCGGTGATCGGTGTGGCGCGGAAGTTGGGTGTCCATCGGCGCATGGTGCGGGAGGCGGTGCGGAACGCAGTTCCTGCGCAGCGGAAGAAGACGGAACGTCCTGCGGTGAAGATGGCTGCGGCGGTATCGTTGATCGACTCGATTTTGGAGTTGGACCGCAAGGCTCCGCGCAAGCAGCGTCACACATCGCGGCGGATCTATGATCCGGATACGTGCCGAGATCCCTGGATGTACGCCAGCGCAGCGAACGGTTCGGCAGTATGTGGAACGGCGCAAGCAGGCTCTGGGTCTGGCCGAACACGAGCTGTTCGTTCCGCAGAGCCACGACTGGGGCGTCGAGGCGCAGGTCGATTGGTACGAAGCGTATGCCGATCTGGACGGGGAACGGATCAAGCTGCAGGTCTTTGAGATGCGTTCGATGGCAAGCGGTGCGGCCTTTCATCGGGCGTATCCATGTGCGACACAGCAGGCTTTCCTGGAAGCTCATCAACTTGCCTTCGAGTATTTCGAAGGTGTCTTCCGGCGTCTTCGCTACGATACCCTGTCGAGCGCGGTGAAGAAGATTCTGCGCGGTCAGCAGCGCGAGCTGACGGTACGGTTCATCGCGTTCCGTTCCCACTGGCAGTATCAAGCCGAGTTCTGCACCCCGGGTGAAGGCCATGAGAAGGGCGGCGTGGAGGGTGAGGGAGGTTACTTCCGCCGCAACCACTGGGTGCCTGTGCCGGTGGCGAGCGACCTTGCGGCGTTGAACCGGAAGCTACTGGAGGACTGCCGCGCCGATGAGGGCCGGATCATGTCAGGCCAGAGCGAGTGTGTCGGAACCCGGCTGCTGACGGAGAAGGAGCATCTTCTGCCACTGGCTGCCGAGCCCTTCGATCTGGCCGAGGTCAGCTTCCCGCGCGTCGATCAGAGCGGATGCGCGAAGGTGCGGACGAACTCCTACTCCGTGCCGTTGAAGCCGGGCTCGATCGTCGAAGCACGTGTCTATTCCTGCACGGTCGAGTTCCGTCACCATGGCAGCCGGATCGCCAGCCATGAACGCTGTTACGGCCGATTGCAGAAGATCTTCGATCTGGAACACTACCTCGATGTGCTGGACCGGAAGCCTGGAGCGTTGCGCGGATCGACGCCGCTGGCGCAGTGGCGGGCTCAGGGCCGGTGGCCTGAGAGTTACGATCGGATCTGGCAGCAGATGATCGAACGCCAGGGACGCCAGCCCGGCACCCGCGCCATGGTGACGCTGATCCGCATGGGCCGCGAGTTCGGCTATGAGAGCCTGACGGCTGCCGTAGAGCAGGCACTCGATCTGGGCTGCGAAGACGTCGCTGCGATCCGCCATCTGCTCATGTCCGATCAGTTGCAGCACACCGTTGGCGAGCCGATCGAGATCGGTGCGCAGTCCGCGTATGAACGCCCGCTGCCGACCATGATCGAGTACGACCGGCTGTTACAGGCGGTGCAGGCATGAGCCTCCAGATCGCAAGCATCGCACAGAACTGTAAGGTGCTGCGACTGCCATCCGTTGGTGCACAGTTCGCATCGCTTGCCGAAGAAGCAGCCCAGCGCAAGCACTCGCATCTGCACTATCTCGAAGCTCTGCTCCAGTCGGAGATGGAAGACCGGGAACGACGCAGCATCGAGTTGAGGATGAAGGAGGCGCACCTGCCCAGGGTCAAGACGCTAGAAGAGTTCGACTTCGCTCAGTCGCCGCACATCCCCGCCGCCCGCATCCGCGCCCTGGCCGAAGGCGGCTATCTCGAACGTGCTGAGCCGGTCCTGCTGGTCGGAGATCCGGGCACAGGCAAGAGTCATCTTGCCACTGGCCTGGCGATCGCTGCCTGTCGCCAACGCAAGCGAGTGCGCTTTACCACCGCCGCCGCGCTGGTCAACCAGTTGGTCGAAGCGCAACGGGAACAGAGCCTGAGTCGGATGCTGGCACGTTGGTCCCGCGTGGAGCTGATCGTCATCGATGAACTCGGCTATGTCCCGCTTGCCGAAGTCGCTGCTGAACTGCTCTTCCAGGTGATCGCCGAGAGGGCCGAGAAGGCCGCCATCATCGTGACCACCAACCTGCCCTTCTCGGAGTGGCCCCAGGTCTTCACCAACGCCCGGCTCTGCAAGGCCGTGCTCGATCGACTCACCGATCAGGCACACATCATCGAGACCGGCTCGGAGTCCTATCGCTTCCGTAGAACCTTGCGTAAGAAGACGAAAGAGTAAGCCCTGGGAGTTGGGTTCTGCTTCCGCTACGCCCTCCGGGCTACGCTCCAGCAGAACCCAACCCCCTCAACATCAACGTCCCAAGGGGTCGGCCAAAACAAACCGCCGAAGTGGGCCAAGCCAAGTTGCCAAACTCAGTCACAGCCACTCCCAGAATTTTCCCCGAACACAAGGAGGTCGCTGATCGTCCAGATTAGAATCCAGAACGCGCCCTTCTCGTCGGGGATCCTGAGTTCGAACCTAGAGGCCTGTCCGTCTTGGGGGTGGCGGGCAGCGGGGTAGAGGGCGGTTTCGAAAAAATCTAACGTCTGCAGCGACTCCCGGCTTCGGTGGGGACCGGAGCTGCACATGTACCGAGGCACGTTACTCAAGCCATCACACTATGCAGGCAAGTGGATCATTCCTGAACAGGATCAGCGTAACGATCTTCAGCAGGTAAATCTACTCGGCTACGACTATGCGACTTCGCCGGATGGCCCTGAGAAAGAGGCCAAGCTGTTGAAGGTCCTAGAGAAGTTTCATGGCTTCATGTCCAAGTATCTGTGCATGATTGTCCGGGGAACTGTTCCGCCGGCTGGTACTGATGCCGGTAAGGACTCGAAGGAGTTCCTGCGCAACCTGGCGCCGCGGGGCGCCGAGCCATCGAAGACTCTGACCGAGTACGTCTGCAAGACGCTGCATCTGGCGTTCAAGCAGCAAACGACGGAAGAGATCTACGACACTCTGGCGTTCTGCTTCATGAAGGCGGCCAGAAAGTACGATCCGTATTATGCGGACAAAACGCGCAAAGTCTGTGAGGTGATCAGTGAGTTACCGCCGGGGGAATTCACCCGTGAGCTCGTGGAAAGTAGAGTCGATTTTGATTGCCTCGGCATTCTGCGTTCTCTTGTTAGTAAGGGTTTTCTGGCCAGCCACATTGTCAAAAAGAAGGTCATGGGATACTCGCGTGGGTCCAAGTGGCCGGCGCCGCCATCCTATTTTCAGTCGGGTCCGATCGGGTTTGTTTACATGCTTCAGATCTGGTTTAGACACTACTTCAAAGAGGGCCAATCAGGAATCCCTTCCGCCGGATTGAACCCGTAGCCCAACTGATCGTTCTATGGCCTATCTATATGTAGTCGGTCCCGGCCCGATGAGATCCTTGCCGTCTTCATTCGGCCCCGTGCCGGAGCATGTTGATCAGCATCGGTCATCATCGATCCGGCTCTCGCTCGTATTCCGCCCCCGTCGCGCCAAGTCCGGCCGGTTCACCTCCACTCAACACCACCTGTGTTCCTGACAAGATGTAGCGCCACTGATAGGAAAATGGATCTTACTTTATGACAATGAGAAGCTTGACTGAAGAACTAGAAATCATCGATCAGACGATGGCGGAGTTAGACGATCGCCGAGCAGAGATCGTTCGTCGAATTGTAGACGCCCCGGAGCGAAATGACCTGCCTTCAAACGTCCTCCGGTTTCCAGACCGCGTTTCAGTCAAAAGATCACCTCGCGAAGCTGGCGGCGACACCGACTGACACGGCATCGTCCATTGCGTTACCCACTACATGGTCAACGCTAGCAGTCGCGGTCTCATCTAAATGAGCGCGATCCGGGGAACCGTTGCCCCCAGCTTTAGCTCGGTCAACAAACGTGTATGACAACCAGGCGGCCCTCGGGTCGCCTTCTTCATTGGAGAAGACATGAAAATCAATCCGACAAGCACCCGACGCATAATCGTAATCGACATCCAGACCAGAACCACCGATCAGGCCACACCCAACCTGAAAGCGGCAGTCGCCACAGAGGTCATAACCGGCATCCAGATGATCGCTGATGACGGTATCCAGATCAGGGAGGCCAGCCTCTCCGACGCCGCCGAAATAGACTTGCTGCGGGACTTCTGGGAAGCCGTTCAGCCCAATGACCTGTTCTACGGCTATCGTATAGACGATCTCCTGGCCCTTCTCCGCCGGCGGACTTGGGCACTGGATCTCGTTCCCTCGCGCGACCTGGACTTGCGCACTGTGTATGGACACGATACGGTCGACACCGCAATCCTACGATCGAGTACCGGCACCGCGGGGTACCGCAGTGCTCAAGCGTTGGCCTCGGTGTTGGATCTTCGGACGAGGACCTCGAAACCTGGAGAACGTTCTCTTCGTGAACGGCCACAACCCTCGCTCCTGTGAGCCGCTTCCATCCATCCATGAAAAGGGACCAACCCGCTGAGGCATCATCCGCCTCGGAGTTATTGGGGGAGCGAATCGAGCAGGTTGCCAACCCTATTGCGAGGAAGGCGCAGCCTGCCGCCCTTGGATCGAGCAGCACTGGCGGCCGTCGGCCTCGGAGATAGAGCGCGGAGTAATGCTTCAAGCTCCTTCATGGTGGATATAGCCAGAGGCGTCATCCGCAGGAACTCAACGTTGGCTTTTCCCCCGCGCTTCTTGAGGATCTCCAGCCAGTCCGCTTTCTGCAGTTTTGTCGACATCTTGCTTTCCCGCGACTGCTTCCACCCCAGCCCGCTCTGTAACTCCGACCGAGTGGCCCCGGTCTTTCCACTCGCAATTCGAAAGTACTCGGAAAGGACTCGGGGATCTACAGCAGCAAGTTTCTTGGATACCGTTTGTCTCCATGCGGCCCACATCTGGCAATACCGATCTGTTGCGGTCATTGGCTACTCTTTCGTTGCCGATATCCAGGATGGGATATAGCTTCCAAGGGGTTGACGGCTAGTTGATATCCAGGCTGGAATATTCGGCCGCCAGAGAAGTCCTTTGGACGTCATGCGATATGGAATACCAACGAGCGCCCCATGCACGTCACCTGGTGTTCTGGCAGAAGCCCGAACGATGATTCAGCTTTGATCATCGGCCAGCCACAGTATCTGCTGACTATCCATGGTAACAGTCCCACACCGGCACGGATGATCCGTGCCGGTGTAAACCCCAGAAAGAAAGAGGCTAATTCAGGAATAAGGTACGTGAACGAACGCCGTGGTGTACCCGGGAAGGCCGCCAGCGACCCCACCTGGCGGGTCATTCCGCGCCAAACTGTTTGGTTCAAGAACAGCGTCTGTCACGCTGGTCTCTCAAGGGGATTACAGCCTTGGGAACTGAGACCGCCGGAACGCGGGTTCAGGTTGTTATTCAGGAAGGCCAAGCCCCTCCTAGGATGCCCGAGGTGTACCCCAAAACCGGGAGATCTACATTGTCCACCAAACGAAATGAGTACAACGACCGCAACGGCGGTCGTCTGGTGATTGGGAACCGACCCGACGAACTTGAATGGCTAAGGGACTGGGGTTGGAAATACTGGGTGACCTTGACCTCTTCCAGGAATATCGGTCGCGACGAGGAAAACGAACGGGTCGATGACTTCCTGAACGAACTCGAGGCAGCACATCATGACTCTCTCAGCTGCATGATCGGCCAGGAACAGCAGACTATCTCCGGCTGCGGAAAACCGGCCGGCCGAGTTCACTCCCATCTTTTGATCGCCAGTGCGGTAAATCTGTCCGCATCCACCATCACTAACTGGTGGCAGCTTCCGAAGTTCGGAGGAAGCCGGACCGCGGGTTCCGGCGCATTTGTGAAACCGTACGATCCACATCGAGGGGCCGTGAGTTACCTGTTGAAGTTTCGGGAGGATCCTGCATGGGACGTTAGGTACAGGAATCTCGAACTGCTGTGCCCAGACACTCCGGCGAGCGCAGCCACGTCCTCGAGCATGAGGCGGAAGCTCTCGCGCTGCAAACAGCGGCGGCAGGGTGCCGCCGCCACCCAGCCGGTCAGGATCAGCCGGTCACCCTGGCCGCAGACTGACTCGGTGCTAGTGCCATCGAAGCGGGCGATCGCGATAACCCGGGGATGCTTGGCACAGCATAGCGTGCTTGGAACCCTCGGTGTGATCGACAAGGCTGGGGTCGAGGTCCGGGTTCGATATCCGTGATCGGCACTGCACCTCACGGATGCTGGCCGGACCTAGGGCGCCAATCGGGGCAGAAAGGTTCGAGGCCTGCACGCCATACAGGGCGTTCAGACACATGAAAGGCTGGCGGTCGGTCGTATCGCAGCCTTACGGACACCGAGAACGCCGAATATGCTCTCTCTCCGTAGGGGGTGGTTCGCTTCTCTAATGCGGCAGTCATGGTCGAGACGATGCTGCCCGTACTCGGCCACCCAGCACTAACCTGTTTCGGTTATTAGGAGGCCCAAGTCGACTCGGGCGTGTGCCCGGTCTGACCAGAGTGGGCGAGGTCCTGATCCATCCTGTCCGAGCCCGCATATGGCCTGCATCTTGCCGATCGCTTCCGCAGTGATGCACTTCAAGGAAGGAGAGGATTCCTGGTCCGTGGCGATGGCCTCATAGGTGAAGAGTCGTCGATCTGCTACGGAAACGCCGGGGCACTGTTGTCGGATTGATCCCACCCCGCGTCTGATGGGCAGCGTGGCCGTTTAGAAGGTCGTCCACGTCGCGGCGCACCACCAGCGACACTGGCTGCAACGGGGTCCTGCCTCCGGACTCGCCGCAACCGGAGTGCTCATCGCGATGGTCACGCCCAAGCACTTTGGAATGGGCATGCACCCTGGAATACCACCCGGGCTCATTTCTGGCCCCCCGTCCGGGAACCAATCCTAACGCCGTATAGGACCAGGTCCAACATAAGACCGGGGCCGGCGGAGAGAGGTCTGGATAGGTGCCGCCTCCGGAACCTAGTTCACCCGGATTCTGGAATATATAGACACCCTAACCCGGTTGCTCCATTCCCCTTGAGGAGTCTCCCCGTGGAAACTGCTACTAACGAGCAGGAACAGATTGCAACCAGAATCTCCGTAGTTGCACTTCGGAGTAGCGTGGGGCTTCAGCCCCACGAATAT
>Ga0302278_10000509_pt1 | contig 49576 bp, 38 predicted proteins | sample III_Bog_N3_2_FD_194543 | JGI IMG/M metagenome (GOLD analysis project Ga0302278, IMG submission 194543) | Peat permafrost microbial communities from Stordalen Mire near Abisko, Sweden - III_Bog_N3_2 | ecosystem: Environmental > Terrestrial > Soil > Wetlands > Peat | place: Sweden: Abisko...
CCGTGTCTCGGGCTCAAGACCAAAGGGTCTCGCGAATTTCGGCCTCGATTTCTGTCGTCGTTTGCTTTTTGGGCACAATTTGGGCACAAAATAAAATGGCCTCCGTATCTTATTGATACGAAAGCCATATATCTGGTGCCGGGAGGGGGGGTCGAACCCCCACGACCTTGCGATCGGCGGATTTTGAGTCCGCTGCGTCTGCCAGTTCCGCCATCCCGGCGCAGTACGATTCTATCAGCGTGGCGCAATTCACAGAAGCTATCTCAGTCTCGCAACAGGGGAAGACCAAAACCTCAGCCCTACAGCGGATTTTTCCTCAAGGAGGAGTCGCTTTCTGCTCTAAAGAGCCGTCACGCGTTCCGGATTGACCTTGCTCTGTGTCCCCACCAACAAGCTACTGCACCGTGCCCTGCGGTCGTATTCGAGCCATCTCCGTCGCGCACGCAATCGCATTCAGCGCCGCCAGCTTCAGGTTGTCCGCGGCCAACCACAGCCACAGGCGGCTGTAGGGACCGTCGCCCTCGGCGCCTGCACCGATGCGCACCAGAATCTCCGACTGCCCGGCTGCACTCAGGTTGCTGGGCGGATCAGATTCAGCACCCACCAGATCCACGTGCTCGCCATAGGCCGCCAACTCCAATTGCTCCACGGTCGCCGTCCCTTCCAACTCCACCATCACGGACGCCGTGTACCCATGGAACACCGGCGCCTGAATCAACTGCAGCGTCAGCCCGGGACCCGCTCCAGCAGAGAGCGTGCGATAGTGTCCCTCGATGCGCCCCTTCACTTCGGTCAGGCTCACGCGCGCAGCCTCGCCCAGCGCCGGGAGCAGGTTGAACGCAACCTGCGCGTCGTACTGCTCGCGCGGCAGCGTCTGGAACGAGAGCAGGCTTACCGTTTGCTGGTGCAGCTCGTCCATCGCCGCGTGGCCATGCTCGGACGCAGGTTCGAACACAGTCGCCGCAATCGCGCGCACCGGAAACTGGGCATGCATCCGGCCCACCAACAACCGCAGCATCAATGCCGCCGGATGCGCCGCCACCACCGCCTGCTTAGTCAGATCACGTTCCTGCGCCTTGCCTTCAGCCGATCGTTGACCAGCCCATGGGCCGCGCACCACCACTCCCGTCACCGTCTCCAGCGCGTAGGTCATGTCGATGATGCTTGCGCCCGCCTGCCGCGCGGCCATCCAGTGTTTGCGCGTCGTCTCCGGATTGCCCGCGAAGAACACAAAGTCCAGCCCGGCAAAGGAGTCTGCCTCGAGCTTCTGGATGAATGAAATCTCGTCGCCCGCCGCCGTCACACGTCCGGCAGCCTCCTCGGAATCCAACAGCACCACATCGCTCGCTGCCAGGGCAGACTCCGTCAACGCGTCACTCAGTTCCTTGCCCGCCAGCGATGCTGCCCCAACGATGCCGATACGAAATGGTCTACCCGCAATCACTCGATCTTCCTGCTTCCCTTCCAGATTGGTTCGAAACTGCTACGCGGCCCCGGGGCCAGTCGAATGGCGCCGCCTGCGACCCCACGAATACGCCAGCCGCGCCAGCACACCCGACATAAGATAGCCCAGTGCAATTATCATCAACATCGACTCGGACTTCCATGCGATCAACGCCCCCAGCAGCGCCAGCAGCGCCACCAACTGGAACGGCTGCCTCCCGCCGGAGGTGATCTCCTTCGCACTCCAGAATCTCCAGTTGCTCACCATCAGATAGCTGGTAAACAAAAGCAGCGTCAGCCATATCAGTGCAATCCATGGGTTATACACTGGGGAGCCATCGAAGAAGTGCACTACAGCCGCAATCACGCCTGCACCGGCCGGAATCGGCATACCCACAAAGAACTTCTTTCCAGGCTTCCCGGGATTGCGCGGCTGTGGGTCCACGCTGATGTTGAACCGCGCCAGCCGGCTCGCCCCGCAAATGACAAACAGAAAGCACACGAAGATTCCTGCGTGCAGCACATTGTCCCGAAGCTGAGGGTATACCGTCAGCGGCAGCGTCTTGAAGCCCCACAGATATGCAAGCAGACTCGGTGCCACGCCGAACGTGATGACGTCGGCCAGCGAATCCAGCTCTTTGCCGAAGTCGCTCGTCGTGTGCGTCAGCCGCGCAATGTATCCATCCACGCCATCCAGCAGCGCCGCCAGCCCAATCGCCAGCGCCGCATGGTCAAAGCCCGAGTGGTCTACGGCCGATCCCTGGATGCTTTGCGTGATCGCATAGTATCCTGCGCCGATGTTGCCCGCCGTGAACAGCGACGGAAGCACATACATCCCGCGACTCGGCCGGCGTCTAGGCCGAATCCCATCAAAATCGTTGCCCGGCAAGTCCAGCTGTTCGGCCGCCATCAGGACACCTCGGCCGCGGTCACTACAGTTGCGCCCACCTGTTGTGGCAGCACGGCCAGTATCGTCGACCCGCCCTTCACCCGCATTCCGGACTTAACCTTCAGCACCGCGTCCGCCGGCATCAGCACATCCGTCCGCGAACCGAACTTGATCATCCCCACGCGCTGCCCTCGCTCCAGCCGGTCGCCCACCTGCACAGCGCACACAATGCGCCGCGCCAGCAGGCCCGCAATCTGCTTGTAGCTCACCTGGTAGCCGCCTGCATCAATCACCACCAGCGTCTGCTCGTTCACCACCACGGACTCGGGCTTCATCGCATTCAGAAAGCCGCCCTCGCGGTACTCCACGGCAGTCACCGTCCCCGCCACTGGGGCACGATTCACATGCACATCGAAGACATTCAGAAAGATACTCAGCCGCAGCCGGCTTCCGCTTGCCGTCTCAATCCACTCCGCCTGAGTCACCACTCCATCGGCGGGCGAAACAATGTCTCCCGGTCCGGCCGGAACCACCCGCTCGGGGTCGCGGAAGAACCACAGGAAAAACAGCGCCAGAGCTACCGGCAGCAATGTCAGCACGACGACATGCGTCAGCATCCACAGCAGCGCGGCAACCACGCCCAGTCCCAACGCATAGAAGTACCCATCTCGCACCATATCCTTCTCATTATAAAGCTTCGTAGCCCAGCCCACATTGCCGTGGCTGGAATGGCAACGCCGCCCATGAATGCGCTATCGTGGAGAAAAGCTCCAGCAATCGCGCAAATCTCAGATCGCCATCGCAAACATTTGGCTCGCCATCGCAAGGGTTTGAATCGTTGTCGCAAAAATTTTGAATCGTCATTCTGGGCCGCAGGCTCAGAATCTCTGTAGTTAGGTCTTCACTCCACATCCGCATGAATCGAGTTTGCTCCGTGGTCCTAAGCCGTCTTTGCCACGCTCTTGCCTGCGCGTCGCTCGCCCTCGTCGTGGCAGGTCCCCTCGCTGCCCAGCTCACGCCGCAGCAGGACCCCGCCAATCTCGCCGGCGAGCGCGTATCTCCGCCGGACCTCGCCGACACGCTCCCGCTCAACCACGGTGCCCCCGCACTCGAGCAACTCCTCCGCAAGCTCCGCACCCGCGCCTCATTCATGCTCATCGTCGCCCATCCTGACGACGAAGATAACGGGATGCTCACCTACCTCTCCCGTGGCCAGGGCGCGCGCGTCGCCATGCTCACCCTGAACCGCGGCGAAGGCGGCCAGAACCTCATGTCCGCCGACTTCGACGACGCCCTCGGCCTCATCCGCACCGAGGAACTCCTCGCCGCCGACCGCTATATGGCCGTCGACCAGTTCTTCGGCACCGAGGTCGACTTCGGCTTCTCCAAGACCAAGGAGGAAGCCTTCAGCAAGTGGACCCACGACCGGGTCCTCTACGACGCCGTCCGCGCCATCCGCCTCTACCGCCCGCTCGTCATCGCCTCCGTCTTCATCGGAGAGCCCTCCGACGGCCACGGCCAGCACCAGGTCTCGGGCCAGATCGTCCAGGAAGCCTTCAACGCCGCCGGCGATCCCAGCGTCTTCCCCGACCAGATCGCCGCCGGCCTCCAGCCCTGGCAACCGCTCAAGGTCTACGCCCGTTCCCCATTCGGCCGCATAGACGCCCAGGGCATGTACGACTATGCCACCGGCCAATACGTCCCCGCCCGCTTCCACAATTATGTAACCGGAAAAGTTACCGACACCGTACCCAAGGCCAACGTCACCATCCCCGAAGGCGACACCGACTCACTCCTCGGCGGCGAATCCTACGCTCAACTCGGCCGCGAAGGCCGCAGCCTGCACCGCAGCCAGATGGGCGGCGGCGCTGGCGGTCCAGCCGGGCGCGGCGGAGGCGGACGCTTCGACGTCAGCTACCACCGCTACGGCTCGCATGTCCTCGGCCCCGACGGCAAGCCCCAGCCTAACGATGGAGCCGACGACTCCGCCCTCGAGTCCGGCTTCTACGACGGCATCGACACTTCCCTACCCGGCATCGCCACCCTCGCCCCTGAAGCCGCCGACAAATTCCGCCCGCTGCTGGAAAAGATCGACCAGCAGATCGCCGACGCGCAACGCCTCTTCGATCCCGCCAAGCCCGAACTTACCGCGCCGCCTCTACGTCTCGCCCTGAGCGCGCTCGACGAGTTCCTGCACGAACTCGAAGACTCCAACGTCAACGACCTCCCGCCCACCGAAACCTTCAACCTCCTTCACGAACTCCACATCAAGCGCGTCCAGCTCAACAACGCCCTCGTCCTCGCGCTAGGCATCACGCTCGAAGCGATAGTCGAGCCCTCGCTGCAATCCACACAACATCCGATCTTTAGTGACTCCGAGCCGACAGCCGCTAACGTCATCCAGGGGTCCACCATCGGAATTCTCACTAAGCTCGACACTGGTGCACTTGACCTTCGTAAGAACCCCTACCACCCAACTACTCCACCTCACACTGTCATAGTGAAGGAAATGCCCAAGTACTTGGGCTATGGCCTGGCGCATGTTCCTGGTACCGAGCCCACACCCGATGGCGGTCCGCTGCCCCCAACCCGTCCTTACTTCAGCCGACCAGATGTTGAGCAGCCCTTTTACGATCTAACCAACCAAAGCCTTCGCAATGCCCCCCAAACGCCCCCAGAGGAGATTGTGCATAGCTCCCTCGACGACGACGGCGTCGAACTCGATCTCGATGCAATTGTTTCAGCGACTACCCGCCTGCCTTCTGGCCAGGTATTCCGTCAGCCACTATCCATCGTGCCGCCTATTTCCGTCACCGTCGCGCCACCTCTCGGCATCCTTACGCCCAAGCAGCAGATGGTCGCTGTCTCCGCGCAGGTCCGCACCGCGAGCGCCTCCGATCTCTCCGGCACCGTTACGCTCAAACTCTCCAGCGGCAACACTATCGCCTCCGAACACCCCGCCTTCACGCTGAACAAGCCCGGTGTCCCGGCCACCGTCGACTTCGCCGTCGCTGCGCCCGAGCTCTCCAACCAGTCGCACACCCTCACCGCAGTCGCCACCGAGGACCACCACACCTACTCCGAAGGCTATCGCTCCGTCGGCTATCCCGGTCTCACGACGACGAACTACTACACGCCCGCCACGCTTCGTATCGTCCCAGTCGACGTAACCACCGCCCCCAGCCTCAACATCGCCTACATCCCCGGCACCGGCGACGACGTACCCTCCGCTCTCGACCAACTCGGCGTCCATCCGCACATCCTCGCCGCCGCCAACCTCACCGCCGAATCCCTCAAGCCCTACGACGCCGTCATCCTCGGCGTCCGCGCCTACCAGCACTCCGACATCGCCGCTGCCAATGCCGCACTCAACGCCTACGCCGCAGCCGGTGGCATCGTCATCGCCCAATACAACACCGGCCGCCTGCCCGAAGGCACCGGCCCCTATCCGCTCGATCTCGGCGGCAGCGCAACCGTAGTCGAAGAAGACGCGCCCGTGAAGGTCATCGCCCCCGACAACCCGCTCCTCACCTGGCCCAACCAGATCACCACCGCCGACTTCGACAACTGGGTCGAAGAGCGAGGCCATGGCTTCATGGCCACCTGGGACCCCCACTACACTCCACTGCTCGAAACCCGCGACCACGGCCAGCAGCCCCAACTTGGCGGCCTGCTCGTCGCCCGCACCGGCCGCGGCGCGTGGATCTACCTCGGCCTCGCCCTCTACCGCCAGCTCCCAGAGGGCGTCCCCGGCGCGTATCGCCTGCTCGCCAACCTCATCAGCGCATCCCGCAACCCAGGCTTCGCCCAGGCTCCGCCAGATCAACCGACCCCGTCAGCTTCCAAGTAAGCGCAGCCCGCTGAATTCTTAGAGCTTCGCCGCCTTCAACCGGAGCGCATTTGTAATCACCGAAACAGAACTGAAACTCATGGCCGCAGCCGCTATCATCGGGTTCAGCAGCAGTCCTATAAATGGGTATAGGACACCTGCCGCCAGAGGCACCCCAAGCGCGTTGTAGAAGAACGCAAAGAACAGGTTCTGGCGAATATTGGACATAGTGCGTTCGCTCAGCCGGCGTGCCTTCACGATGCCACGCAAGTCGCCTTTCACCAGCGTTATGCCGCCGGTCTTCATCGCCACGTCGGTGCCGGTTCCCATCGCGATACCTACATTCGCCTGGGCAAGCGCCGGCGCATCGTTCACGCCGTCCCCAGCCATGGCTACGATTGCACCCTCCGCTTGCAGTTTCTTCACCACCTCCGCCTTCTTCTCCGGCAACACGTCGGCCTCAAACTCGATGCCCAGTTTCGCCGCAACCGCAGCGGCCGTCGTGTGGTTGTCCCCGGTCACCATCAGGACACGGATGCCTTCCTCCTTCAACTGCCGAATGGCGTCGAGGGTCGTATCTTTGATCGGGTCGGCGACTGCGATCAGCCCGGCGAACCTCCGATCCACCACGACAAACATCACCGTCTGCCCCTCTTTTTGGAGCGCCCCGGCTCTATCGTTGAGCTCGTCGGAAGCGGCACCGAGGTCCGCCATCAGGGCGACATTACCAATAGCAACGTGCTTTGATTGCAATTGTCCGGCAACGCCTTTGCCGGTGATGGACTGAAAATCGGTCACCGAGAGCAACTCAATCTTCTTTTCCTTCGCGGCAGTCAGGACCGCTGCCGCGAGCGGATGTTCGCTCGCCTTTTCGAGGCTGGCAACCATCTGGAGTAATTGTGTCTCGTCGAAACCTTCCGCCGGGATCACCGACGTAAGACGCGGCTTGCCTTCGGTCAACGTTCCGGTCTTGTCCACGACCAGCGTGTTCACCTTCTCGAACGTCTCCAGCGCTTCGGCATTTCGGATCAGGATGCCTTCGGCAGCACCGCGCCCAGTCCCCACCATGATCGCCATAGGCGTCGCCAGCCCAAGAGCGCAAGGACAGGCAATGATGAGGACAGCGACGGCGTTCACCAGGGCATGCGCATAGGTAGGCGGCGGGCCGAATAAAGCCCAGACAACAAACGTCAGTACCGAGCACGCCAGCACCGTCGGAACGAAGTAGGCAGCGACCTTGTCCGCCAGCCGCTGGATAGGCGCGCGAGATCGTTGCGCTTCGCTCACCATCTTCACAATCTGAGCCAGCAGCGTGTCCGCGCCAACTCTCTCCGCCTTCATGACGAAGCTGCCGGTCCCGTTGATGGTCCCGCCAACGACCTTGGCATCGACCGTCTTCTCAACCGGAATCGGCTCGCCGCTGACCATGGACTCGTCCACAGAACTGCGCCCTTCAGTTACCACCCCATCCGTCGGAATCTTCTCGCCTGGCCGGACACGAAGACGATCACCAACCTGGATCGCGCTCAGATCGACGTCGCTCTCGGTGCCGTCTACTGCGACGCGCCGGGCGGTCTTGGGAGCCAGCCCCAGCAGCGCCTTGATCGCGCCGCTGGTCTGGCTTCGAGCCTTCAGTTCCAGTACCTGACCGAGGAGAACGAGCACTGTGATGACCGCCGCAGCCTCAAAGTAGAGGCCGAGATTGCCCGACATATCGCGGAAGGCTGCGGGAAAGATCCCCGGCGCAACAACTGCAGCGACACTGTAGAGATAGGCTGCACCCGAACCGATCGCAATCAGTGTGAACATGTTGGGGCTGCGATGCGTGATCGACTGCCAGCCCCGCTCGAAAAACGGCCAGCCCGCCCACAGGACCACAGGCGTCGCCAGCGCAAACTCAATCCAGCCCAGCACTACTCCAGAAAGCAGATGTTGAATCGGATGCCCGGGCAGGACGTCCGAAACCATAACCGCAAGCAGTGGAAGCGTGAGCGCCGCGCCTGCCCAGAAGCGCCGCGCCATCGAGACGAGTTCGGGATTCTCCTCGTCAGCGGAGACAGTGGTCGGCTCCAGCGCCATTCCACAGATGGGACAGGGCCCCGGCGCATCGCGCACAATCTCGGGATGCATCGGGCAGGTATACTCCGTCCGCGATACCGGCGCCCCAATGATGGCCGGCTCCAGCGCCATACCGCATTTTGGACAACTGCCCGGCCCGGCCTTATGCACCTCGGGGTGCATGGGACAGGTGTAGTCGGCCTTCGGGCCCGCTTTCACCGTCAACTGAATCACGGCCGGTTTTGGCTGGAGGTACTTGCCCGGGTCAGCACCGAACTTCGCCGCACAGCCCTGGCAGCAGAAATAGAACTTCGCCCCTTGGTATTCCGCGGATGCTGACTTCTCCGGGTCCACCGTCATGCCGCAGACGGGATCGGTCGCCAGCGGCTTCATCGGCTCAACCGCCGTCGCAGTTGTAGTATCGTTCGCGTCCTTGTTCGGCTCAGAGCAACAGTCCATAGTTCTCCCCATTCCCGTACCGTTGCATGAGCATGAACAGGTGCAGGTGCAGGTGCAGTCTCAAGTTGGCTTGGCCGGCATGTGCAACCGAGACTCTTGCGCTCGGCACTCGCGCCAACTTCGCAATGGAGTCATCGGACCTCTCTCAGAATAAGACAGGCCCATGGGTCGAGTCGATCCATGGGACGCGCAAGGGGCTTCCAGTAATGCTCGGAACGTCAAGCCTTTACCGGCCGCATTCCTGTCGAGTCGGGTCTCAGTCCCGCCCGCGCTTCTTGATCTCCACATTCAACCGCTTGATCTTCTGGTTCAGCGTGCTCAGCGGAATCTTGAAGTACTCCGCCGCCTCCGTCTGGTTCCAGTGGCAGCGCTCCAGTCGGTCCGCAATAATCCTCCGCTCGATCTCCTCCATCAAATCGAATAGGCTTGCGTCCGGCCGGTGGTCCAGAATATTCGCCGAGTAAGTATTTCCCGTCAGCGATGCGGGCAGCAGCTCCGGCGGTATTGTCCGCGTAGTCGCCAGCACCACGCCGCGCTCCATCGCATTCTCCAACTCGCGCACGTTACCCGGCCACTCGTAGTCCATCAGAATACGCATCGCCTCTGGCGCCAGCGAGGGCACCGGCGTGTCGTTCTCATCGGCATAGAACTTAAGAAAATGCGCTGCCAGCAGCGGAATATCCTGCCGTCGCGCACGCAGTGGCGGCAGCTCCAGGCAGATCACGTTCAGCCGGTAGAACAGGTCTTCGCGGAAACGGCCTTCGCGCACCGCCTGGCTCAGGTCCACGTTGGTCGCCGCAATAATCCGCACGTCCACCTGGATCTCCTGCGTCCCGCCTAGATGCATAAAGCGTCTGTCCTGCAGCACGCGCAGGATCTTCGCCTGCATGTCCATGCCCATGGTGCCAATCTCGTCCAGGAACAGCGTGCCTCCGTTCGCCACTTCGAACAGGCCCTTCTTCGCTGCAATGGCCGAGGTGAACGCGCCCTTCACATGTCCGAACAGCGTCGACTCCAGCAGGTCCGACGGCACTGCCCCCGTGTTCACCGGCACAAACGGCTTGTCGCGTCGCGGCGAGTTCGCATGCAGCGCCTTCGCGACCAGCTCCTTGCCCGTACCGCTCTCGCCCTGCACCAACACTGTCGAACGGCTCGGCGCCACCTGCGCCACCAGATCGAACAGCCGCAGCATCGGCTCGCTCTTGCCCACAATGTTCTCGAAGTTGTAGCGCTGCTTCAGCGCCCGCTTCAGTTGGACAACCTCTTCCTCCGCGCGATGCCGTCCAATCGCCGCGCGGATGTCCGCCAGCAGCTTCTCGTTGTCCCACGGCTTCTGGACAAAGTTCTCCGCGCCCGCGCGGATCGCGTCCACCACGTTCGATACCGTGCCAAACGCTGTAATCATGATCACCGGCAGATGCGGATGCATCTCCAGAATGCGCGGCAGCAGGTCGATGCCGCTCTCGCCCGGCAGCGCCAGGTCCAGCAGCAGCAAATCGAACTCCGCCTGTGCCAGGTGCTCCAGCCCCGCGGCGCCATCCGCGGCCATCGTCACCTGGAAACCCTCCATCGTCAGCAACGCATCCAGCGACTCACGAATCGCCATCTCGTCATCAATGATGATGATGCTCGCCGTACCCGCCACGCGAGTGTCCGATACAGTCACTTCGGGGTCCGGTGTTTCGGCAGTCGTGGGAACGCTCGTTTCAGTCATCGTCATTCGTCAACCCGCATGCAAAACCTCAACTTCGCACATCCCATCACACCTGCACCACGCTTCCAGCATCGTGATCGACCGCATCGTCACTACCATTGCCCGCAGGTCTGCCCGCACTGTACGCAGCAGCCGCCGGAAACTCCAGACGGAATGTCGTTCCTTCGCCAACCTCGCTCTGCACGTGCATCTTGCCGCCATGCTCCTGCATAATCCCATAGCTCACGGCCAACCCCAGCCCGGTGCCCTTGTGCTGCCCATTGCGCGGCTTCGTCTTGGTGGTAAAAAACGGGTCGAAGATGCGGTGCAAATGCTCCGCCTCAATTCCGCTGCCAAAGTCCTGCACTACGACGGAAACATGCCCCGCTGTCTGCTCCGTGGTAATCCGAATCCGTGCGTCGGGAGAGCCATGCATCGCGTCGCGCGCATTCAGCAGCACATTCAGCATCACCTGCTGCAGCTTGCCTTCGTTCCCGTTGATACGCGGCAATCCTGGATTCAGTTCCGTCTCCACCCGTACCTGCCCCGTCTTGAACTGGTGGTCCACCAGCGTCAGCGTGTCCTGCAGCAGCCGGTTCATGTCCACCAGCGCAAACTCGGTGCTCCCCGTCCGCGAAAAATTCAGCAGGCCATTCACAATCTCCGACGCGCGAAACGTCTGCTGCGTAATCTTCTCCAGCACCGGCGCCAGCCGCGCATTCTGCTCCATCATCGGCCGCATCTGCTTGGCCAGCATCTGCGTGTAGCTGGAGATCACCGCCAGCGGCGTATTCACCTCATGCGCCACGCCCGCCGCCAGTAGCCCAATCGACGACAGCTTCTCCGCCTGCGTCAGCTGCGCCTCCAGCTCAATGCGGTCGGTGATATCGTCCACCAGCACAATGCGCCCCACTACCGAAAAGTCGCGCGTCAACAGCGGTGCAATCGCAACGTTCGCCACCCGCGTCTCGCCCGTCGGCAGTGCCAACCGCACCTTGTAGAAGGTGTGGGTACCCTGCTCCTCGCGCACACTGTCAAAACGGGCCATAAACTCCGTCGGAAAGATCGACTGCAGCGGTTGGCGCAGCGCCTCCGCCCGCGACTTCGCGTACATCACTTCCATCTGCGCGTTCCAACTCTCGATCCGGTCCTCCAGATCGACCGCGAAGATTCCCACGTGGATCGACTCCACAATATTTTCGTGGAACTCCTTGAGCCGCTCAAACTCCGTAATCTTCAGTTCCAGCCGCCGATAGAGCTGCGCATTCTGGATTGCGATGCCGATGTAGCCCGCCAGCGATCCCAGCACCACCATGTCTTCGCTGGACAGGAAGTCGCCATTGTCCGTGCGTCCCAGCCCGATCACGGCCACAGTGCGCGTTCCGCCGCCCACGCGCTTCGCCACGCGGCAGGGAAGGTAGTAGTTCAGGTCCAGCAGTCCCGCGCTGCGTTGCTGCGCATTCGGCAGCCGTAGCACCTGTTGCGGATTCTCCAGAAAGATGTGGTCGTTGGCGTCCTCGCGGTCAAAGTCGAGGAAGCGGACGTCCAGTGTGCTCAGATCCCCCACGGCAAGATTCGTCAGCCCGTGCGAGGCAGCCAGCTCAAAGTGCCGCTCCCCGGTCGCAGGCAATCCGTTGTCCTGCCAATCAGGGGCCTCCGCCGCCAGAAACACCGCCAAGCGCGTCACCAGCAGCGTCTGCGGCAGCCGCTCCACGATCGAGTCCACCAGGGCGCGCAGGTCCGTCTGCGAGTTCAGGCTGCGGCCAAAGTCGATCAGCGTCTCGCGGTAATCGAAGCTCTTCTGGTCAAAAACGCGGTCCACCCTGCCTTGGATCACGCGCTTCAACGGGTCAAACGAGAGACCCACAATCAAGATGGCCACAATCGGTCCCCAATATCCAAACGAAGGGAACCGGGCGTGCACCATCTCCGACGTAACTCCGACCGCCAGAAAGTAAATCCCCACCAGGGCGCCGGTGGCCAGCGTATAGGCCACGCCGCGCTTGAAGATCAGGTCCACGTCCATCAGCCGGTAACGCACAATCGCCCAACTGAAAGTCAGTGGAAGCAGGATCAGCGCCAGCAGAACGATCTTTGCCAACCAGCCCGGAACCGTCAGTTCACTCATGTACACAATCGCGTACACAGTGAACGGCCCGACGGACAGCATCGTTCCCCGAGTCAGCCACTTCAGTTGCTGGCGTTCCAGTGGCGACTCCGCCCGCCTGTAGCGCGACCAGAAGACCACCGCCGCCATCACGTAGTACAGCGCCATGTAGCCGATGCCGATCTGGTACAGCCGATGGCTCAGCACTCCGGTCGCAGACCATTTCTCGATCGCCCACACCTGCAACCCGGCCAGGAACCCACCCGGCACATAGAGCAACGCCGCCAGCAGGCGCTGGCGAAGCAGCAGCGGCATCTCCGTGCCCTCGCCGGCCGGGCCGGCATCCGCAAAGCTCACCGCAAAATGCAGGAACAGTGCCGGCTGCAGCATGTTCGCCAGCAGATTGCCCCAGTAAATCACCTCGTCGAACAGGTTCGGTCCATTCGTGTCCCGGAACGCGTACAGCACAAACGACACCAGGCAGAAGACGTAGAAATGCGTCGATTTAGGCGCAGTCCACCGGCGAAGTAGCACATACAGGCCAATCAGAAGGTACACCAGCGCAATCAGCCGGGAACCCTGCTCGATGCTCCGGTCTTCCGGCTCCAGGTACACCTGCACCGGAAATGCCGCCGCACTGACGGGCCCATAGGCTCCAGCCATCGGCCGGTAGATCGAGTATGTCGCTGCATGCTCGTAGATCCCATTGCGGTAGATCGCCCGTTCCTGCTGGCCCAGTCGCACCGTCGGCTCGCCGTTGATCGACTCCAGGATGTCGCCCGCGCGAATCCCCGCCTTGCCGGCGCCAGAGTCCGCCGGTACCCGGTCCGCGCGCAAACCCCCTTGCGCCTCCACCCACACCACGCCATCCGTCGGGAACTCCGTGCTCAGCTCCTGCGACAGGTTGTACCCAGCCAGGACGCACACCGCCAAGGTCGCAAGAGCAAGGGCGACAGCGAGGATGCGCGTCTGAAAGGCGTTTCTCATGATCTCTGGTACAGCGTAGGGCGCGAGTGCGAGAACCTTCGACCACTGATTCCGGAACCGAAATGAATCGACGCCATCAATTAAGCAACTCGGTCGCCAAATGGGAAGGTATCAAATTCAACAGATGCCCGGCTATGGGCTTTCGCTGGCCCTACGGATAATCATAAACAGTTCCATTAATTGGGGAACGCCGCCTTGCAGATTTATTCACAGACCGCACTACTGCCCACCCGCCAACACCCGCCGTCCGCGTATCATCTCGTAAGGATAGGGCCACCACCAATCGGCTCCTCTCGCACACCAGCATGACGACCACCACCGCACTCGCGCTGCCCACGGACTTCAACGAATTCCTCGGCAATACCCCCACCGTCGAGTCCCTACGCACGGCCATCGCAGCTGGTCGCCTGCCCCACTCCATCGTCCTTTCCGGCCCCGCCGGCGCCGGCAAATATACCCTCGCACTCCTGCTCACCATGGCCGTCGAGTGCGAGCGCCAGCCCCGCGACCTCTGGTCCAACGGACAGACCCTCGCCAGCTTCTGCGGCCACTGCAGTAACTGCGTCCGCATCCGTGCCGCCGCCAACCTCGAAGAGCAGGTCGCCGCCGCCGTCGAGGCCCGCGAAGAGCTGCGGGAAACCGACAAAAAAGAGACTCGCGTCCTCATCCAGCCCCACCCGGACGTACTCATCCTGCCTCCTGACCCACCCCAGCTCCTCATCAAGCTCGGCCAGGTCCGAACCCTCATCCAGCGCGCCCACTACCTGCCCGCAGAGGCGCCCCGGCGCATCTTCATCCTCACCGCCGCCAACATGATGAAGGAGGCCGCCAACTCGCTGCTCAAGATTCTCGAGGAGCCACCCGACACCGTTCACATCTTCATCCTTGCGGAGAACCCCGGCGAGTTGCTGCCCACCATCCGCTCCCGTTGCGCCATGGTCCGCCTCGGCGCCCTGCCCATCGAGGACATGGAGATGATGCTAGCCGACCGCCGTGCGGACGTGCCCCCCCAACAGCGCTCCCTCATCGCCCGCCTCTCTCAGGGCGCCGCCGGCCGCGCCCTCAGCTTCGACCTGGACACCTACACCGCCGCCCGCGCCGACGCCCTCGTCTTCCTGCGCAACGCTGCCGCCACCGGCTCCAGGGCTGAACCCGATGACACCGCCCTCTTCAAGATGACCGAGACCTACCGCGCCGGGGCCGACGGCCAGCAAAAGACGTCCGCCCTCCTCCGCGCCTTCTCACTCCTGCTGGAGGATCTCCTGCTGCTCGACTCCGGCACTCCGGAACTCCTCCGCAACATCGACCTCCGCCCCGAACTCGAACGCCTCGCCGCCGCCCTGCCCTTCGCATGGATCGAGCGCGCCAGCCATGCCGTGGATCAGGTCCAGTCCGGCATGCGCCGCAACCTCCTCCGCTCCCTCTCCCTGGACGCCTTCGCCGCCCAACTCACTGACCGCGCCTGACCGCGCCTCACCGAACGCGCCTGCCCGGCCTCACCTACCTCCCTTGTCATTCTGAGCCAAAGGCGAAGAATCCCCGCATTGGTCTTTGCACTTGCCCCTGCCGCAGTCCAGCAGCTCTACTTCGCCCGCGCCGCCTTCTCCAGCCGATCCCGCAGCGCCTCGCCCAACCCGCCTTCCATCGTCGGCACCGGGCACACAATCACCTTCACCCCGCGCTCGTCCAGCAGCCGCAGCCCAAAATACAACAGCCGCGCCAGCACCTCGGCACTCCCCCAAGGCCCCCAGCGAAACTGCACTGCCGCCGCGCCAAACTCCCAATCGTCTGGCAGCATCACCCCGACCTCTGCCCCTGGATGCCTGGCAATCTCCTCCAGCAACTCCAGTTGCCCATCCACCAGCACCACCCGCGCTGTCGGAGCATAGTGCCGAATCCCCACTCCTGGCGAAGGCAACGACTCGGGCGCCGCACCCTCTTGCGTCTTGCCCGCCGCCACCCGCACCTCCGCTCCAATCACCCTGGCAATCATCGCCGCAGACACCGCTCCCGGCCTATAAATCGTCAGCGCCCCCAGGTTCAGTACCGTCGACTCCACCCCAATATCCGTCGGCCCGCCATCCAGCACCGCGTCGATCCGCCCATCCAGGTCCGCCAGCACATGCGCGGCGGTCGTGGGACTCGGCCCGCCAAACCGGTTCGCGCTGGGCGCCGCCACCGGCACTCCCGCACGCCGAATCAGCTCCAGTGCCACCGGATGTTTCGGCATGCGCACCCCGACCAATGGCCGCCCCGCCGTCACCGTCTCCGGCACCTCCGCCGTCCGCGGCAGCAGCAGCGTCAACGGCCCCGGCCAGAAAGCCTTGATCAGCGCCTGCGCCTGCACCTGCAACTCAGCCGGAATTGCCGCCACCCGCTCCACCATCGCAACATCCCCAACATGCACAATCAGAGGGTCCCATCCGGGCCGTCCTTTGGCCAAAAATATCTTCGCGATCGCCCTTCGATCCAGCGCGTTCGCGCCCAGCCCGTACACCGTCTCCGTGGGAAATGCCACCGTCCCGCCATTGCGCAGCAACGCCACTGCCCGCGCCAGACCCGATGCTCCACCTATCCCCGACGGCTTCAGCCGCTCGGTCTTCAGCAGCCCTGGCTGGCCGGCATCTCCGCGCTCTCCATTATGTTGGTCACTCATCAACCGCGACGCCCCCTCCCCCATCCTACCGCTATCGCCGTATACTCTTCGCATGCAGAGCGCCGAGATCGAACTCAAGTTCCCCATTCACGATCTCGCCCACCTGCAGTCGCGCCTCCCCATCCTCGGCTTCCAGCTCGACACGCCGCGCACCTTCGAGCACAACACCCTCTACGACACCCCCGAGCGCACCCTCCGCCTATCCAAACAAATCCTCCGCCTCCGTCGCTACGGAGAGATCTGGACCGTCACCCACAAGCGGCAGCCCAACTCCTGCGCCGCAGGCGACCCAGCCCGATACAAGATTCGCCTCGAAACCGAATCGCACCTGGAAGACGGCCCCGCCCTCGGAGCTATCTTCGAGCAGCTCGGTTACGCGCCTGTCTTTCGTTATGAGAAATTCCGCACCGAGTGGTCCCAGTCCACGCCGGCCATCGATGGCCCACTCTTCTCCGACGCCGCGCTCTGTGCTGAAGTCGCCGAACCCATGCCGCGCTGCCACCTCGTCATCGACGAGACACCCATCGGCGACTACGCCGAGTTGGAAGGTCCGCCCGCTTGGATCGACAGCACGCTCACCAGCCTGGACATCGATCCCGCCATCTGCCTCACCGATAGCTATGGCCGCCTCTTCTCCGCCTGGAAAGAGCGCACGGGCAGCCCGGTCGAGAACCTCACCTTCGACGAAATCCCCACCCCCGCCCCGCTACAACTCCAGCCCGCCCACGGCTAGCGTCCTGAGCTTAGAGCCAAGGCAAACAATCGAGCGATGATCGGAATTCGGCGAGCCGAAACGACTCTACCTAAGAGCTCTATGACGTGCTAGTGACGTGCTGACGCAAACCCCACAGGGCAAGCGCTGTAAATCTATATTGTTTTGAGGGAGTTATGCTGGGCACAGCAGGATTCGGACCTACGACTTCCACCGTGTGAATCTGACTAATATAAATAGATTCATAGAGTTACAAGGAGTCTAAAGGCATGAAGAGGCTCACAGAGGAGCGTTTGGATTCCTTATCGTGCCCTCGTCTGTGCCCGTGTTTAGGGGAAAGCGAGCGGTGATCCCCAACCCTCACCAAGCTCAGACGGGCTGGCACCCGTCCTGAACTTCCACTTCATATGAGAACAAAAGCTCGCTCTTCACAGCGTGTACCCACTTCCGTGAGTGGGAAGGCGATTTTGCATTATTCCAGAAATACTCTCAGACACTGATGCATTTGTCGTTCCTTATCTGAGTTGGAACATCTTTATGCAGCGAGTCACGAATTGCTTTGCGAATCGCCCTAAATTCAATTGCGATTCAGGAACTGTGACTTATTGAGCTTCTACCCCAATCCAGATCTACATTGGGGTACCCGGCTGCGGCGCGGCCATTTGGGCACCATCATTGACAGTCGGGAGGGCCGCGCCTACACTGCGAACAGTTTGCACGTTCCCCCCAACCGGCAATCGGCTCCCCGTTTTTTTTGCGTTGAATCCCAGGCAGTTTGTCACCATGCCGCTTCAATCGACTGCATCGCCAGGCGCGTCCAGAATGATCGCATTCGCATGCATCGTGCTGGCCGCGGTGTGCACGCTTCCAGCCTTTTCGCAGCAGGCTGCTCCCACCGGCGCGCAAACAAACCTCGCCCTGCCTCCACCGATCAGCGAAAAGCTCGATAAGCTGCACACTGATCTTAAGGCAGCACAGCTTAGATCCGACCCCGAGGCCGAAGCCGCAACACTTAACTCCATTGGCGATCTCTACGTTGGCGTCTCGTCCATCCCCCAGGCGCTCGAGAACTACGGTGCAGCGCTCGAACAGGCTCGCGCCGCACACGACCCAATTGCCGAAGCAGCGGCGCTGAACGGTGAGGGGCATTGCTACGCCGGCACGAATCAAAACGGCAAGGCGCACGACGCCTTTCAGCAAGCGCTCGATCTGGCCAGGTCCTCTGGCGACCTGCGCGACCAGTCCGCCGCGCTCAGCGGCCTGGGATGGGTGGCTCTCATTCTGGGCCGGTCCCCAGACGCAATCCAGTTCCAAAACCAGGCGCTGCCGCTCGCACAGCAGGCAAAGGATCCCCATCTCGAGGCAATCATCCAGCGAATAACCGGTCTGGCTGAGCTTTCCCTCGGAAACAACAAATTGGCACTGGATTCAATGATTAAATCGCTGGCGATGAGTCACGACGCAGGCGACCAGGAAGACGAAGCGAGAACGCTAAACGCCATTGCTAATCTCCAATACGCGCAAGGCGAGAAAACCCAGGCTTTCGATACGGAGAATCAGGCAATAACGCTCTATCGTGAGACGGGCGACCACAACGGTGAAGCGACTACGCTGCTGGGATTGGCCGAGGCCCACAATGCCGACGGTTCTACTCAGATGGCGCTCGATCTGAGCAACCAGGCGCTAGCGATCTACCGGCAAGTTGGGGACCGCACCGGCCAAGCCAAAGCGCTGTCTGTTCTCGCCGCTCTCCAATACACGCAAGGCGAGAAGACACAAGCCCTCAACACCGAGAATCAGGCAATAGCGCTTTACCGGGATGCAGGCGACCACAACGATCAGGCGGCCACACTGTTTGCATTGGCCCAAGGTTACTATGGCACCGGTTCTGTCCAGAAGGGGCTCGACGCCGACAACCAGGCGCTGGCGATCTACCGGCAAATCGGGGACCGCAGCGGCGAAGCAAAAGCGTTCGCCGCTCTCGCCAGCATCCAATTCGCGCAAGGCGACAAAACGCAAGCTCTCGACAACGAGAACCAGGCGATAACGCTTTATCGGGAAGCGGCCGACTACAACAACGAAGCGGCCGCGCTGTTCGCATTGGCCCAGGCTTACTATGCCGCCAGTTCTGTCGAGAAAGCGCTCGATGCTGCCAACCAGGCGCTCGCGATCTATCGGCAAATCGGGGACCACAACAGCGAGGCCAGCACGCTGAGCGGCATCGCCGGAATCTACCTCGCACAAAACGAGCCCCGAGAAGCGCTCGATTACTTCAACCAGGCGCTGGCGATCTACCGGCAAATCGGCAACCGCGGCAGCGAGGCTTCGGATCTCCAGTCGATGGGTGAGCTTTACGGCAATATGGGCCAGCCACGGAAGGCACTCGACGATTACAATCAGGCGCTTGCCCTATTCCATGAGTTGAAAGATCAAAGCAGAGAGGCCGGGACGCTTCTCGACATCGGCACTGCCTACTCCGCTTTGGGCGAACCGAAGAAGGCGCTCGATTCCTACAATCGGGCTCTCCCTATCCAGCAACAGAGCGGCGACCACATGGCCGAAGCCATGACTTTTGGCAAGATCGGCGGGTTTTACTCCTCGCTTGGCGACACCGAAAACGCTCTCGACTACTACAACCGCGCGCTGGTGATCGTGCGAAAGGCGGGCAACCGCGCCGGCGAGGCTCAAACGCTGTACTTCATCGGCGGCCTCAATTCTCGCCACGGCGATCAGGACAAGGCGCTCGACCTCTTCGATCAGGCCTTGACCATCTTCCGCCAGACAGGCAACCGGGATGGTGAGGCAGAGGCCTTGGGCGGAATGGCATGGGCCTGGTTTCTGCTGGGCGAGGAACAGAAGGCGATGAACGACTACACTCAGGCGCTATCGATCTTCCGCCAGACCAGCAACAGCGGTGGCCAGGCCGTGATCGAAGGCCTCGTCGGCAGTGTTTACCTCCGATTAGGGGAATACAACAAGGCGCTAGACGCTTACAACCAGGCGCTTCCCTTCTTCCGGCTGGCGGGTATGCGCGATGGCGAGGAGTGGACCCTGTATGCAATCGGGCGTGTCTACTACGAAAAGGGCGAGAAACAGAGCGCGCTGGATTACTACAAAGGAGCATTGCAAACTTTTCGCGATGTGAGCGACCTCCACGGCGAAGCTGCGGTGTTGATGAGCATGGGGAAATTTTACTTGGACCTGGGCAACAACCAGGAGGCCCTTGACACTTTGAATCAGGCGCTTACCATCTGGCGGCAGCTCGGCGATCGCGGCGGCGAAGCCGAGACGCTGAACCATGTAAGCATGGTCTACTCCGGCATCGGCGATCACCAGAAAGCACTCGACGCGCTGAACCAGGGTTTGCCATTGGCAGCTGCAGTGCATGATCCGACCCGCGAAGCGCTCATCCTGCACACTCTTCTCAAAGCCGAGCAGAGCACGTCGCCAGCGTTGGCAATCTACTACGGCAAGCAGGCCGTGGACCTGCTGCAGCAGGTCCGCACCAGCATTCAGGGCCTGGACAAAGCCCTGCAACAGAGTTTTCTCAGCTCGAAAGACGACTACTATCACGACTTGGCAAGTTTGCTCATCGACCAAGGCCGTCTGCCCGAAGCGCAGCAGGTGCTCGACATGCTGAAGAAGCAGGAATTCGAGGACTACGTCCGGGGCGATACATCGAATGAACTTAGCCCGCTCGCGCTCACTCCCGCCGAGCAGCAGGCCGAGGAAGACTACCAGAAATCGACTGTGCAGATTGTGGCGCTGGGCGAGCAGTTGACCGCACTCCAGAAGATTGCCAAGCGTTCTCCAGAACAGGAGAAGCAGTATCAGCAGCTCTCTGACCAGCTCGATGCGGCCAGCACCGGACTCAACGACTTTTACGCCCGGCTCTTCAAGCTCTTCAGCAAATCCGGCGATGCCAACAACCGGCTTGAGGATGTGAAGGACCGAGAGATACCGCAGTTGCAGGCCGCCATCGCTGAAACGCCGCACACCGTGGCGCTTTACACGCTGGTCAGCGGCGACCGCTTCAACGTCATCGTCATTACCGGCACTACGGCTGCGGCGCGAAAGTACATGATTGCCGAGAAGGACCTGAACCAGAAGGTCGCGGCCTTCGAGCAGGCGCTGCGCAATCCGCACAGCGACCCCAAACCGCTCGCCCAGGATCTCTACAACATACTCATCGGGCCAGTGAAAGCCGACCTCGATCAGGCGCAGGCGCAAACCCTCGTCTGGTCGCTCGATGGCGTCCTGCGTTACGTTCCTATCGTCGCACTCTACGACGGCAAGCAGTATGTTGTGGAGAAATACGCAATCGCGACCATCACCCCCGCGAGCGATCCCTACCTGGCCGACAAGCCGGACTTCACCAATCTGAGCGCCGTGGCCATGGGCATCTCGCGGCAGTACGAGAGCAAGCTGCCGGCGCTGCCCGCCGTGGCCGGCGAGCTCGCCGACGTGATCGACGACTCGCAGAGCACGGACGCGCGGGACAAGAACGCGCGGGGCGTGCTCCCTGGTGCCATCCTGCTCAACGGAGCCTTCACTGAAACCGCCATGGAAGATGCTCTCGACACCCCGCACACGGTGGTACACATCGCCAGCCACTTTGTCTTCCGTCCCGGCGACGACACACAATCGTTTCTGTTACTCGCAGGCAAGGATCAGGACACGCAGGGCTATCATCTCACGGTCGCCGATTTTCGCGACAAGAGGCGCATCGCCCTGAAGGGCACTGACCTGCTCACGCTCTCCGCCTGCGAAACCGGCATGAGCGGCAATGCCTCGAACGGCCGAGAAGTGGACGGCCTGGGCATGACCGCGCAGATCAAGGGAGCCAAAGCAGTGATCTCCTCGCTCTGGGAAGTGGACGACGCAAGCACCGGCGCGCTGATGGCCGACTTCTACAAACGCTGGGCCGGCGGAGCCGGAAAGGTCCGAAAGGTCGAAGCACTGCGCCTGGCGCAATTGGATCTGTTGCAGGGCAAAGTCGCGCCGCAGTCGAGCGCTGCCGACCGCGGCTTCACAGCTGAAGAGAACAAGCCGAGCACTTCAACTCCTCCGGCCGGCTACGCGCACCCCTTTTACTGGGCGCCCTTCGTGCTGATGGGCAACTGGAAGTAGCGAGCTCCATTAGCAAGCGCAGAATCGCCAAAGCTCTCGCCGAGGCCGAATAGGCCCCTTAATGCGGCCAGTGTCCAGCGATCTGCCGCGGCGAGACTTGCGAAGGTTCCAGTGAAATAATCGCTCTGCTTACGGCGACGCACGTGGATTGCTGACCTTGCCGGCTGTCCCCGCTGCCCATTCATCGGTGCGGAACGGCGCCAGGGGCAGGTCGTCTTTGCTCGACACGCTGAAGACGGGGTTGTCGGCCCACGCATAGCGCACGGCCACCGGCTCCTGCACGCTGGGGCTGGAGACGATGATTTTATCTCCAGCAATCCTGGCCTCGGCCCAAACAAAATTCTTGTCTGCTCCAGCAATGGCAAAGCCCTTCAAGCCATCCGGGTTCGTAACCACCAAACCTCTGCCGACATGGTCAAAGGATAGGACCGCCGTGCCACCCTTGATTTCCATGCTTTTGAAGAATGGTCCCTGATAAAGCACGTCCTTTTTTCCGTAAACTTCGTTGAGCGCGGCGGCACCGAGGCGCAAGCCGACTTCTTTTTTATTGGGCGCATGCACCTTTTCGCCCCCGCTGATGTCGAGTAGAACGATCATAAAAGTGTTTTTCACACTCAGCGCTTTTTGCTGGGATTCACGCACCCTCGCCCATGCGGAATCCGTCGGGTCCGGATATTGTGGCTCGGAGGTGGGCAATTGCACAAAGATAAAGGGGAAGTCGCCCTGTTTCCATTGCGCGCGCCAGTCTTTAATCATCGCTTGCAACAAAGTGGCGTAGCGGCCTGCTTGGGGAGCATTCGCGGTGTCGGCTTCGCCTTGATACCAAATGACGCCTTTGATGGCGAAGGGCATCAGGGGCGCAATCATGCCATTGTAAAAGACTGTGGGAGTGTAGCGGTCGGTCATGGGGCCGCGCTGGGCGATCCGGGCGTCCAACGCGTCAATCTGCGGCTTCAACTCCGGTTCCGCTAGCAAGGCTTCGCGCCGGGTGAAGGACACTCCGTTTGCCCCGCCATAGTAAGCGCCCACCAATCCGATGGGCACGCTGAGCCTTTGGTTGAGTTCACGTGCGAAAAAATACGCTGCCGTCGAAAAACCACGCATGGTTTCCGGCGTGGAGAGCACCCACCGGCCCTTAACTTCGTTCGCCGGCTGCAGGGACATCACGCTGCTAATTTTATTGAAGCGAATGGTTGGGTGGTTGGCCGCAGCCACTTCCTGCTCGCGCGTGGCATCGGGCAGGCCTACGTTCAATGGCTTGGCCGGGGGCGGCGTCCCTGGTGGCGGCGGTGGCGCGCCCGCCGAAAGCTCCATGTTCGACTGGCCCGAGCACACCCACACGTCACCGACCAGCACATCTTGAATTTCAAGCCTGGAGCCACCGTTGACGATTAGTGCGCGCGATTGCGCCGATGCTTTCATTGGCGAGAGTTTGGCCACCCATTTGCCATCCGCGTCCGCCGCAGCAGTAACGGTTTGGCCGGCGAAACTCACGGTAATTTTGTCGCCGGCGCCGGCGGTGCCCCAAATAGGCACATTCATTTCGCGTTGTAAGACCATGTGATCGCCAAAAATGGCATTGACCGTAACGGGAGTTGCCGTTGCGTTCGCCGGCACGGCCGCCGTTGCAGCAGCACCCTGGGCGCGCAAACTCAAAGGCAGACAAATTGCCGTCAGCAACGCGATGCATTTGAATGAATGTGTGGGGTTCATTTTGGCGTGGGGTCGTCTTTCTCGTTTTATAGAGTTCTTTTTGCCCGGCTGAAAGCCGGCCATGAAGGCCAGTAGTGTAGTGTGAGTTTTCATGGTGTACTGATGAGGACTCGGGTAGGCTTCATTGAATCCCCTACCTCTTGCCATTTAGTCCTTCAGCTGATTCTGGATTACTTACCCGGAAGCGTTTTATTACTCGGGACTATCCCACAGACAGATTATCCGCTCGTGCTTATTTCTCAAAGTCTTAGCTCAAATGCACCAATCTGTTGAGTACCAGATGGGCTTTCTTCCTAAGGTGCCAAACGACCTAAGATCCGTTGATCCCACAGTGCAGACGCCCCGCGCTGAGACAGAGCAAGACACTGTTTCGGCCTTATTTTTGGAGCGCTTGCATGTCAACCTGAGCTAATTATGGAAATAGACCTCGCTCATGTGCCAAATGTTTATCAATCCTGAAACGTGAGAGGGATAAGGGTGACTCGAACTTGACCGCAAAGCAAGCTATTATGTCATCTATGCTGAGGAGTGGAACGCGGAATGGTGTGGGGCGGACGGAAGTCCGTATGCAGGAGAGGTAGATTGCCGAATCGCTGTTCACGTACCATCCGGCCACCGGCCTGACCGTCAGAAAACTTCTCGCTGAGAGCCCATCATGTCACTCGTAAGTGCCGACAAGATGACCGTAACCATACGAATCGAACGCAAGCATCCGCTCGCAATTCGCTGGATGCACTGGGTGAATTTTCCAGTGCTGTTCACTATGATCTGGAGCGGCATCCTGATCTATTGGAACGATTCGGACAACGCCTATCGGCATCCGCACGCCATCTATCGCATCGGCATCGGCAAGGTTACATTGCTTCGCCTGTTCCCTGAGTGGGTCTATCGGCAGATGAACGTTCCATACCATGTCACCGAGGGCCTCGGCTATCACTTCTTCTTCATGTGGATCTTCGCGCTGAACGGCATTGCCTATGTGATCTTTCTCGTTCTCTCTGGCGAATGGCGTTTTCTGGTGCCGGAACGCCGCAGCCTGCGCGACGCGATTCAGGTGACGCTCGTCGACCTTCACCTCCGCAAAGGCCTACCGGAGCAAATAAAATATAACGGTGCCCAGCGCATCGCCTACAGCTCCGTCATCCTGATGGGAGTGGGGATATTGGTCACAGGCCTGGCGATCTATAAGCCGACGCAGTTGCACTGGCTCACGAGCCTGCTGGGCGGCTACGAGATGGCCCGCTGGTTGCACTTCTGGATCACGATGAGCTTCCTCGCGTTCTTCATGGTTCACGTTGGGCAGGTCGTACTTGCAGGATGGAACAACTTTCGCGCCATGGTCAGCGGGCGGGAGATCCAGAGCGCGAATGATCCCTCAATTGAGTTGGCACGCCGGAGTTGGAAATGAGCGAACAAGACCCCGTGCCAATGGAAGACCAAAAGCCAGCGTCAGACTCCACGCCGGCTGAATTGGCCCCTTCCACTACATCAGAGACAGAGGCTGACAAGCGTGATCCAGCACCTTCCGTGTCAACTGTCGCGAAAGCTGAACCGGCGATTGATCCGATTGCGCTTGAAGCAGTGATCGAGACACGCGTCGAAGAACCAGACGTGATCGATGGGGTCCAGGTGAAAGCCGCTAATGAAGCAGTCCTAGCGGAATCGCGCAAGCATACCCGTCGAACTTTCGTCCTAGCCGCAGCAGGCGCGGCGGCGGGCTACGGTTTCTACCGCTGGATTGATCAGAGCCCCGGTGTTGCGATGCAACTCCGCCCGTTGCGCCGCGCATTTCAGGCAAATGCCGCCATCGCACGCGCCGTGTTTCGTGATCGCGCGTTGGCGCCCACCTACTCACTCAAAGAGGCAAAAGACCTCCGCGTCAACGGCGTGTATGGCCTCAAGAAGATGCTCGTCCCGGAGAGTTGGCGGTTGCAGTTGGTCGGCGTGCAGGATGCCGCGAGACATCCACAGTTCACGAGCGACGTGACAGTCTGGGAGTATCGCTACGTGGATACCGCGAGCCATGAGGACCAGGGCCACGATACGAAGATTGATCCAAATGCGAGAACTGCTGAAAAGATGGCGCCAATGCCAATGATGGATCAAGCCACGGTGGAGGAGAATCGTGCCGAGCGCATGCCTCGCGGCAAGGAGGAGGCCGGAGAGAGCTACAGCACTCTGATGCCTCAGACTCCGGGCCTGCTGCTCACCATGGACGATTTGCTAAAGCTACCCCGTCACGAACTGGTGACGCAGTTCAAATGCATCGAAGGCTGGAGTGAGATAGTGCATTGGGCGGGGGTACGCATGGCTGATTTTCTGGAAGCCTATCCGCCGGCCTTTATCGACGGAAGGGAGCCAAAGTATGTCTACATGGAGACTCCCGATGGAGACTATTACACTGGCTACGACCTGAATGTCTGCCGCCACCCGCAGACCCTGCTGGTCACCGAAATGATGGGTGCGCCGCTTACGCAGTATCACGGTGCACCGCTTCGCCTGCACATGCCAACGAAGTACGGATACAAACAGATCAAGAGAATTGGCCTTATCAGCTATACCAACCGAAAGCCGGACGACTATTGGACCAAGCTTGGATATGACTGGTATGCAGGGCTATAACCGTGCGGCGATGTGCCAACTGATCGCAGCCCAAGTGGATCAGTCCAGCCGGAGCGCCGTCTGAATGCCCTACCCGATCCTTGATCCTGCAATCCGCGATCCCGAACTCGAATCGAAATGCGCCCTCACGGTGATGGCCAAAGCCCCACGGCCCGGCAAGGTCAAGACACGCCTGTCGCCGCCCCTGACCGCTGAACAAGCTGCTGCCTTGAACACCTGCTTCTTGCGGGACACGACGAGAAACATCGCTGATGTGGCAGCCGCCAGCGAGGCTTCCGGCCTGGTCTCCTATACGCCTGTTGGCGATGAAGGCCTTTTTGATGGTCTGCTTCCTGTCGGCTTCAAACTCGTCGCGCAACGCGGTGATGGTTTTGGAGAAAGGCTGCTGGCCGCAGCAGAAGACATCCTGGCCTGTGGCTTCGGCGCGGTTTGTCTTATCAACTCCGACTCGCCTACCTTGCCCGCTGACGCACTCCGTCATGCGGTTGAGGAATTGAATCGTCCTGGTGACCGCATCGTACTCGGCGGCGCAAGCGACGGCGGTTACTATCTCATCGGAATGAAGGCGCCTCACTCTCAACCGTTCACAGGTATTCACTGGAGCACTTCAACGGTCTACGCCGAGACAGTGGCCGCGATCGCTTATGCCGGAGTCGAACTCGTAGAACTTCCCGTCTGGTATGACGTGGATGATGGCGAGACATTGACGCTGCTCCAGGACGAATTGCTTCGAAGTATCCCACCGGCGTTCGCGACCGCACCCGGATATCCGGCTCCCTATAGCCGCAGCTTCCTCCTTGAAACCGCAGGGGTGAGCGAGTGATTCTTGCTTCATTACGACGTTGGATTGGCCCGCAGCCCTGGCAGACAAATGCCACTCTGATTCTGGTTGGGACGGGCCTGCTTCTTCTCACACAGCAACTCATCCGGGAGTTTCACCACTTCGCGATTGGCTTCTCCGAAGTGTCCGGCTGGTCGGCGATTCTCTACCTGGTCGCCGTGGTCGCCATCCTCACCATGCCGGTCAACCGCTACACCTTCGCGATCATCCTGGTGTTCGCCGCAGCCTTTCGAGTGACCACACTGTTTCCTCATCCTTATCTGTCAACCGATGTCTACCGCTACGCCTGGGATGGTGTGGTCCAGCACGCGCATATCTCGCCGTACCGTTATGTACCGGGCGATCCCGTTCTCAACTTCCTGCGCTTGCCAAATCAGGATCTATTCAACCACATCAATCGTCGCGACTACGCCCACACCATCTACCCGCCCGTCGCGGAGTTTCTCTTCTACCTCATCACCTTTATCAGTCCTACGGTTACCTTCATGAAGGTAGCGATGGTTCTGTTTGAAGGAGTCACTCTGATCGCGCTCGTAAAACTGCTGCGCGAGTTTGGAGTCCGCCGTGAACAGGCCCTGATCTACGCATGGTGCCCCCTGCTCGTATGGGAGTTCGGCAGTTCTGGCCATCTCGACTCGATCGCCATGGCCTTCATTGCTCTGGCGCTTCTCGCCCGATACCGCATGCAGCCAATTCTTACCGGCCTGTTCCTCGGCCTTGCGATCATGACCAAGATGTATCCGCTCGTTCTGCTTCCCGCGCTTTTTCGTCGCGGTGAATACAAGATGCCCGCAACCGCAGCTGCCGTCATCGCCGTCGGCTATGCCTGCTACTCCAGTGTGGGCATACTTGTCTTCGGCTTTCTCGGCGGCTACGCAAAAGAAGAGGGCATCGAAACTGGAAGCCGCTATTTCCTGCTCGAACTTGTGCGGCATGCGCCCGGGTTCCACGACCTCTCAGCCAACGCGTACTTCGCAGTCGTTGCCATGGTCTTTGCCGGGCTGATGCTCTGGTGCTGGCGAACTTGCTGCAACCCGACGTGGCTTGCATCGGGCAGCGGACAAACGCGTCTCTTCGGCCTCCCTGCGAAGGCCGGCTTTTTCGTCCCGGCCTCCGCCCTCGCATTGGTACTGATGCTGCTCTTTTCTCCGCACTACCCGTGGTACATTGCGTGGCTAGTTCTGTTTCTCACGATCGTCCCGGATATCACCGTCTTCGCCTATGTCTGCGGCCTGTTTTACCTCTGTACCACCGAGATCGCTGTTGGCTACGGGCCCCAGCAGTTCCTTCTCAACAAGATTCTTTACGGGGGACTCCTGGTCGCGTTGCTGTTGGACATCGCCCTGCGCAACTGGCCCATCCGGCACAGCCTGGTCCGCCCAGCCTCGGAGACCGCATGAGTAGTCAAATCTCCGTCATTATTCCGGCACTCAATGAGAGCGAGTCAATCGGCCACGTCGTCGCCTCCATGCCCTGGCCCGCCATCGCCGAATGCATCGTCGTGGATAACGGCTCTACCGACGGCACGGGCGAGATCGCCGCTGCGGCCGGTGCTCGTGTCATCACATCGCCCCGTGGGTACGGTGCCGCATGTAAAGCAGGCTCCGACGCCGCGCTCTCAACCAGCACCATCCTCGTCTTCATGGACGGCGACGGCAGTGACATCATCTCTGACCTTTCCCGCCTCGTCGCTCCCATCGAAGCAGGGGCCGCCGACTTCGTCATAGGTTCCCGCACTGGAGGTAATCGCGAACCGGGCTCCATGTCTCTTACCCAGATACTTGCAGGCCGCGTCGTAGGTGTACTCCTTCGCGTCCTGCACGGGGCGCAATACACCGACATGGGACCGTTTCGCGCCATTCGCCGCTCGTCTCTGGAGCAACTAGAGATGTCAGAAATGACCTACGGATGGAACTTGGAGATGCAGGTCAAAGCGGCCAAACAGGGCCTCCGCATTCAAGAGATTGCGGTTGACTACAAATGCCGAATCGGCGGCGTCAGCAAAGTGTCTGGCAATTTATGTGCATCGATCAAGACGGGGATACGAATTCTGGCGGTACTGCTTCGCACATCGCGCTCAGAATCAAAACTGTCCGGACATCACTGATTTACTGCCACAACCTGTTTAAAGGAGACAACGTTGACACCACATCAAACGCGAGCACTCGTCACCGGAGGCGCCGGCCTCATCGGCTCACACATCGTCGACCTGCTTGTGCGTGAGGGCTGGACGGTCCGGATCCTCGATAACATCGAACCGCAGACGCACAAGAACGGCAGGCCCGAGTGGATCAACTCTGCCGCCGAGTTCCGCCTGGGCAATGTACAAGATTACGAGACGATGCACTCAGCTCTGACCGACATCGACGTCATCTTTCACGAAGCTGCTTACGGTGGCTATATGCCGGAGATGGCGAAGTACGTCCTCGTGAACAGCTTCGGCACAGCCCAGATGCTCGAGATCATTCGGGATCATAGCCTGCCCATACGCAAAGTCCTCGTGGCCAGTTCGCAGGCGGTCTACAGCGAAGGCGCCGCCAACTGCCTGCAACACGGTCACGTCGCGCCCTTACTACGTCCAGTCGAGCAGCTCCGCGCCGGAGACTTCAGCGTGCACTGTCCCACCTGCGGCAAGCCAACTACATCGATTCCAACTCCGGAGGCTACACCCGGCGGCGGCGAGACCGTCTATGCGCTCACCAAGGTGGATCAGGAACGACTCGTTCTGCTGTGGGGCAAGCAGACCGGCATCCCGACGGTTGCCCTGCGCTACTCCTGCACCTACGGTCCGCGCCAGTCACTCTTCAACCCCTACACTGGCGTCATCGCAATCTTCTGCACGCGCCTCCTGAACGGACAGCCCCCCATCCTCTATGAAGATGGCGGCCAGACCCGCGACCTCTGCTTCGTCGAGGACATCGCCCGCGCCAATCTGCTCGCAGCCACGACCGACTCGCTCAATGGCCTCCCCGTCAACGTCGGTAGCGGACGCGCCACCAGCGTACGCGAGTTGGGTTCGATCATCGCAAACCAACTTGGGGTCAACCTTGAACCTCTTGCGAGAGGTGAGTTCCGCCCCGGCGAGATTCGTTCTCTGGTCTCAGATATAACCCGCATCCGTGCCATCGGCTACGAGCCACAGACCATGATCGAGGAAGGAATTGCGCGGTACGTCGACTGGATCAAAACCCAGGGTGCCGTTGAGGACTACTTCGCGAAAGCTGAGGCAGGCCTGCGCTCCAAGGGCATCGTCCAAAGCGTGAACTCCTCGCAGCGCCAGTCTTGAGCCTCAAGCCATTCCGAAGAGTGCTTGCAGTGGTGCCGGGAGCTGATCCGTAGCTCCTAGATCGCCACTTGCGTGCTGCTCTTTTCACAGACGGCGCATTGGTAGTCTCCATACATGCGGATCATCACGCCGCTCCACGGCTGAGAATGCATAAGGTCTTCAAAATCCCGGGGCGCAAGAACCTCAGCAGCTTGTTGAAAAGTTTGCGGGCGGGCTGATCTCGTGAAATAACTCGCCAGCCGCATCGCCGATAACGGGAGTTGCGTCTTGAAAATGGCCGTTGGCTCCGCAAGAAAAAGACGTCCACCCGGCTTCAGCACACGAAAGATCTCGGCGATCGTGGCCTCGCGATTCGCAACTACAAGAAGAAGGCGGGAGCTAATGACTGCATCCACTGCTTCCGCGGAGGCAGAAAGGCATTCGACATTTCCCTGTTCGAATCTGCAGTTCGCCAGTGCCTCAGAGGAAGCACGCCAACGCGCCCATTCTACGAGGCGGGACGACCGGTCAATCCCCAGCACCTGCAAGGCAGGATAACGTTGCGCTAGGCGGCGCGCGTAGAATCCGGGGCCGCACCCGACCTCCAGCAAAGAGATGCTTCCCGGAGCGACGCCGTCGGGAAATAGAGCCTGCGTAATCTCTTCCGTATGGTCCCGAAACAGGTGCTCACGACAGAAGGCATACAGCCACGCGCAGTCCTCGAAGAGATGTCTTGCATCTCTCTCAACGGCATTCCTTCTCAGGCTGCACGCGCCATCATCCATGCTCCACCTCGTTCTCCTGAAAACGTCTTCTGTTCTTCATGAACGCGGCCCAGCAGTCATAACCAAGCTTAGTCTATTTGGTATGCTCGACTCTTCTTACCAGTTGGCTTGTAAGTTTAGCGCAGCGATGACGAAACGAGCCCTAACCTGTGTCTTAGGCAACGAGTGCTGCGCCTCGGCTTCTATGATTCGGTTTCAGTGAGTTGCGTTCATTTTAGCCATTGGCCATTTGGAACCTAAGCGGTCTCGCGGGCTCCCAGTTTTTGCAGCACCTACGGCTCTGGTGATTGCCATTTCGGTGCACTTCGCACCCCGACAGTCACCTGCGCATCCAAGGCTATGTACATGGGGAGATGCTTACCAGGTCTCCCGGTGTGAGCGAGGCTACTCCCCGATCTGATGCACGGGAAAGCGGAGAGCCACCAGCAGAGCGCGTGTCACACCAAAGACTTCGGTTCCCTCGCCATTCGTCGCGATCGAGGTGGGGAGGCCGACGGAGGTCAACACGTCCTCTACGGATTCGACCGACGGGAAGCGAGTGATCCACATGCCGGGATCGGACAGCAGTCGCGCAGCGTCCGCGTCGCTGGCTGGCCTATAGGTCAGGAGCGTACCGTGGTCGCGGAGGTGGCAGGTGGATGTTACTCGGTAGGTCATCTGCGTTTTATCTTACCGGTTGGCTGCTATGAGCAAGTCAACATGGAAGGGCTCGTCGTCGTTTGGAGACCCCCCTCGCCGAGACTTGGTCGCGAGACTTTCCAGGAAGTTCAATTGCAAGTTTAGACACGCGGAGGCCACACGGTTCACGAAATCGCGATTTCGCGTGACTTGAAAATGAGCGCTGGGATTCCAGTTCGGCTATAAATTTTCCCGCGATGTCCTATATTGGGGGGACTCAGGACACTCATACTACGAACTCCTACGGGGTGCGAGCGAAGCCCGGAGCGTTATGGACAGAACCTATTTCCGGGAGGAACTCGAACGGATGCATGCGGCCAGCTTTGGCTGGGCGCTATGGTGTTGCGGCCAGCGGCGGGAAGAGGCGGAGGAAGTCTTGCAGAGCGCTTACCTGAAGGTTCTTGACGGAGCGGCGACGTTCGATGGGAGGTCGAGTGTACGCACGTGGTTTTTCGGGGTGATTCGCCGAACGGCGGCGGAACAGCAGCGCCGCCAATGGATTCGTCGTCAACTCTTCGACCGCTGGCTGGTGAGCGAGCCGGATGCGCTGCCCGAGCCCGGGCCCGAGGCTTTAGCGTGCGAATCGGAGATCAGACGCAATCTGCTACGCGCAGTGGCGGAGCTGTCGACCCGGCAACAACAGGTACTGCACCTGGTGTTCTATCAGGAACTCACGATTGAGGAGGCATCAAGCGTCATGAATATCTCCCTGGGCACAGCGCGGACCCACTTCGATCGGGGCAAGCGTCGTCTGCGGGAGATTCTCGTCGAGCAGGAGGCGCACCATGTCTAACGATGACCGGACCAACGATGACCACGACCTGCACGAATACTTTGCGGCGGTGCGGCGAGAGGAAGTAGCCCTTGCTCCGCCCATCCCGATCCTCTCGCTGACCGCCTGCGGGCATGGCCGCCGGCAGCTGCCCGGCAAGCTGGCCGTTGGCGCTACGTGCCTGGCGACCGTGATCGCAGCCGCCGTTTGGCTGCTGCCCGGACTTCGTGTTGCGCACGAGGGTTCGAACCCCGTGAGGGGCCAGACAGATGCTTCGATTACATCGTGGAAGCCGGCCACCGACTTCCTGCTCGACACTCCCGGCCGCGAGCTGCTGGAAGGTGTGCCGGACATCGGAGGGTGGCATGGAGCGTTGAATCCGTCGGGTCATGGCGAGAGCAATCGACCTTTGAAAAAACGGATTTTGCCATAAGGAGGAACCATCATGAAGCGCTATCTCATCCTGCTTTCGTTTGCGTTCGTATCCGCGCTGTCCTGGGGGCAGTCGCCTCAAGCCTCGGACGATCCCATCGCCGGGCAATTGTTTCCGCCCGAGTTGGTCATGCAGTACCACCAGCAGATTAGCCTTACCGCGGACCAGTCGAAATCGCTCCGCGAAGAGACCCAGAAGGCCCAGACAAAGTTTCTGGACATGCAGTGGGATATGCAGTCGGAGAAGGAAAAGTTGGTCCTGTTGTTGAAGGCGCGCCCAGTCGACGAGAGCGCTGTACTTGCTCAGCTCGACAAAGTGCTGGACCGCGAGCGGGAGATCAAGAAGACTCAGATGTCTCTGCTCATCCGCGTCAAGAACCAGCTCACAGTTGAGCAGCAGAACAAACTGACAGAACTGCGCCGCAATCCTTGATGTGCGCAATTTGCGCGAAAGAAGCCTGAAGTGATGGACGAAGCCGGTCTTCGGGGGGACCGGCCACGTCGGCACCATGCAGGAACAACTTGCAGTTCTTGCAGCGAGAGGCCGAAGGCTGCGCTCGCGAATCTCGAAAAGGCCGCTGCTCCCGAGGGATGCCATGAAATCTCGCCTCTTCGCCCACTGTCTTTGGTTGCTTCCGCTGCTTGTTCTGACCGGCTGCGGCGGAGCAGCAAGCACGGTCGCAACGGTCCCAACGACAGCCGCCAAACCCCAGATTGTCTTCGAAGGCCCTGGCATTCCCGGCACCACGAGCGTCCAGGAGCTCTTCACCGCCAACCTCGACGGCACAAATCTCATCCAGATCACCCACGACGGCGTGGCCAAGTTCCTCGCCCACTTCTCACCCGACGGCACTCATCTCATCTACACCAAATTCCTGACCGGTGAGTATGGCGACCCTGCGCCGGAAACCGACATCTTCTCCTACAACTTCGCCGTCGCCGCCGAGACTCGCCTCACCACCGTGGGCAGCGCCTTCCAGGCAATCTGGTCGCCCGATGGCCAGCAGATCGCCTTCGGCACCTATGGCGGAACCGGCCTGTATCTGATGAATCCCGATGGCTCCAGTCCTCATCTCGTGGCCAGGCCCAGCGGCGCGCTCGATGATCTCCGCTGGAACGACTTCGCCTGGTCCAGCGACAACTGGATCCTCTTCGCGGTTGGCCAGAACACCAACAACTGTTTCAAAGTCCGGCTCGACAAGATCCGCCCCGACGGCACCTCCCGCACCCAGGTTACCGACGGCGGCCCCAATTGCACCCCCGCCGGCATGGAGCAGTACGGCGACTCCGACCCCGGCTTCAGCGCGGATGGCCAGACCATCTACAGCTCGCGCGGACTATCGCCCCTGCCCGCCGATCCGACCCAGACACTCCGCCACCTCTACGCCTTTTCGAGCGACGCCTACACGCCCGGAAAGATCGAAACCGACCTTAGCATCGCCTCCAAACCCGACTGCAAAGCCGGCGTTCCCAAGGGATCTCCGGATGGCACCCAGATCCTCCTCTTCCTCTTCTGCCCCAGCGACCCGCAGCACGTCGGCGTCACCCTCACCAACACCAGCGGTTCTTCGTGGACCTTCGTCGCCACCGGCTTCGGCCCGGACTGGAATCCCACCGCGCAGCCCTGAAATCGACTGTCGCCAGTGTCCTTGGCGGATTTGAACATCTTCCATTCTCAGAGACGCCAATTCCGCTCGTCGTAAGCCACAACCCAACAGGATTGCAATCATCGCCAAGTCGCGATTGCTCCGAAGACTCTCGCCGTCAGACTTCTCCAGTAGCGATTGGCACTGTTCGAGATTCAGCCAGTTGCGCTCCAGTCTGGCGCTGAGCGCTTCCGTACAGCGGGATGGTGTCTGGAAGACTCTGCCTGCTACGCAACTGGTCTGCGGCGACCTGGTGAAGTTGTCGCTTGGCGGCGTCGTGCCTGCAGATGTTCACCTGATCGATGGATCTGTCTCGCTGGATCAATCGATGCTGACGGGAGAGTCGTTGCCCATTGAGGCAGGTGCTGGCGCAGACACGTATGCCGGAGCGCTGGTGCGGCGCGGAGAAGCTACGGCCCAGGTTACAGCTACAGGGTTTGGGCGAACTGCGGAGCTTGTTCGCACGGCTCACTCGGTGAGCTCGCAACAGACTGCTGTGCTGCGGATCGTGCGCAACCTTGCCATCTTCAACGGCGTCATCATCCTTCTGATGGGTGCATACGCGTATGCGCACCATATGCCGTGGAGTGCGATTATCCCTCTCCTGCTCACAGCCGTTCTTGCAGCGATTCCGGTAGCGTTGCCGGCAACGTTCACGCTGGCGGCGGCACTCGGTGCAAGTGCGCTGGCGAAGATCGGTGTGCTTCCGACGAGGCTGTCTGCGGTGGATGAAGCAGCGACCATCAATGTTCTCTGTTCGGATAAGACGGGCACACTAACGCTGAATGCGCCTACGGTTACCAGCGTACGGCCCACGCAGGGGTATGACGAGGCCCACGTGCTGGGTCTGGCAGCACTTGCCAGCTCCGACGGAGGAGATGACTCGGTGGATGCTGCGATTCGCGCTGCATCGTTGAGCAAGCTGGTACAGGACCTTCCAACGCTGGTCAAGTTCGTGCCGTTCGATCCTGCGAAGAAGACCTCCGAGGCGACGGCAACCGATTCCAAAGGGGGGACGGAGAGGATTGTCAAAGGCGCCTTCATCGTCGTCTCCGGCCTCGCGGCGCCGGCACCAGAGGCCGCGGGTATCGCCAACGAGTTGGAGAAGCAGGGCTTCCGCGTGCTGGCAGTAGCTGCCGGACCTTCGGCGGCGTTGCAATTGATTGGGTTCATCGCGCTAAGCGATCCTCCGCGGCCCGACTCTGCTGCGCGGATCTCGGAGCTGCACACGCTCGGTGTGCGCACGGTGATGGTGACGGGCGATGCGCCGGCAACTGCGGCGATTGTTGCGCACGCCGTTGGACTCGACGGGGCGGTGTGCCCGCCGGGACCGATTCCCGATAGCGTCAAGCTGCAGGACTTCGCTGTGTTTGCAAGCATTCTCCCCGAGGGCAAGTACAACCTGGTCAAAGCATTTCAGAAGAACGGACACACGGTCGGGATGTGCGGTGACGGAGCCAATGATGCGCCGGCCTTGCGCCAGGCGCAGATAGGGATTGCTGTATCGACTGCAACTGATGTGGCGAAATCGGCGGGCGTGGTTCTTACAAAGGCCGGTCTGGGCGGAATCGTCGCCGCGGTGAAAGAAGGAAGAACGACGTTCCAGCGCATTCTTACGTATACGCTGAACTCCGTGATCAACAAGATCGCACAAGTGATGCTGCTTGCGATTGGCCTGATGATTACAGGACAGGCCGTGCTCACACCGCTGCTGATGGTGCTGGTGATGATTACCGGCGATTTCCTGACCATGTCGCTGACCACGGACAGGGTGAGTCCGTCGGAGACGCCGAACTCCTGGCAGATTGGAAGGATCACGGGGGGCGCGGTCATCCTTGGTGCATGTCTGCTAGCGTTCTGCGCGGGGATCCTGTTTGTTGGAAGATTTGAGCTGCATCTCGGCATCGATGCGCTGAGAACGCTGTCGGTGGTGGCGATTGTTTATGGCAGTCAATTCACGATCTACGCGATCCGAGATCGCCGGCACTTCTGGGGTTTGCGGCCGACCATGTGGCTGTTCCTGACCTCGATAGCCGACGTGTTGATCATTTCCATTTTGGCCGGCCGCGGTATTGCGATGACTCGTCTGCCGGTGCCGGTTCTGCTGTGTGAGTTTGGAGCAGCTATTGCGTACGGGTTGCTGCTTTGCGGAATTAAGATGCCAGTGTTCCGTCGGCTGAGGATTTCGTAGGTGGGCCGACCTGTACCAATCGACTCATCGTCCGGCCCCAAGGTGAATTTCAATGGTTGCCAACCATCCGATGCGTGTTTCCAAGGCAGCAACGCTTGGAAATGCGCTAAGGAGACTCTGAACAAGTCTCCGATTTGAAAGGACCTGGCTTTAGCCACGTCGCAAGCGGTGCAAAATCAATCGGGCTTCAGCCCCTGAGGGAATATCCGATGACTTGTTCAGACCTTCCCTAACGCGATTTCGCGTAAATTGAGGGTTAAATTCCATCGCAAGGGCGTGAGGCTCCTCATGCTTATCAGTCTCGTACAGGGGCAGATTCAAAGTGAGTCGCGCCCCGCCTTCAGGGCGATTGGTGGCCGTGACGCTGCCTCCGTGAACACGGACAACTGCTTCAACGAAAGCAAGTCCAAGCCCGTGCCCCCGGGATTCGCGTCCTTTAACTCTTCGCTCAAAGAGGTGGCGAGCAACTTCCGCATCAAAGCCCGGACCACTATCTTCGACGATGAGTGTGGCCAAGCCACCTTCCGTACGAAGGGAAAAACACACAAGAGAGGAAGCGGGCAGGTGCTTGAGTTCGTTGTCCAGCAAGTTGGCTATAACACGGTGGAGGAGAGCAGGATCGGCCAACACTTTGACTGAGCCTCCGCTCCGCAGCTGAACGCCTAGCCCTTTGTCATTCATACACGGCTCGTAAAGGTCGATCATGCCTCTTACGAGTTCATCGAGATCTACCTCGGTGAGAGACAGTCGGAGTGCATCTGCTTTGGCCTCTGCTACGTCGAGTGAAGTGTTGAGGAATTCAGTCAGGCGGTCAAGTTCGTCGATTGCGGAGACAATCGGTTCGGTATGTTCCGCTCCGACATCGCTGGACAAGGCCGTTTCCAACTTGCCACGAATTGCAGTTAGAGGACTCCTCAGGTCGTGCGCGAGGGAATCTGTCATGGTGTGTAACTGGTGGACGGTGTTCTCGATCCTGTCGAGCATGTGATTCAGTGTGCGAGCCAGATGCCCGATTTCATCATTGCCTCTTGTGTCGGGAACTCGGCTGCTCAAATCCGATTGACCGATTCGCGAGGCTGCTTCGGTAATCTCCCGAACCCGGCCTAGCATCCTCCGCGTTGCAAAGAACACGATGACGAAGCCAAGCAAGACGATAGCACCCCAGAGACTGAGAAACCGCACACGAAGATTTCTCAAGACGTGCCGTTCGTCACGTTCAGACAACCCGAGATAGATGTTGCTTCCGTCGGCAATGCGAACTGAAGCGACTCGGAATGGGGCTCCGAATCCCTCGACCTGCACATCAAAGGGAACGTCGGACATTATCCTTGTGGAGCGAATGGCGGAGAGGTTGGCGGCACCATCTCCAGAACCGACCCAAAGCTTAGCCGCTCCGCTGTCCGCTGCCTCAAGGAAGAAAACGGCATCGTTTTCGTCGCCGCTGGATCGCTGACGGTTCGGAACTTCACGACTTGCAAGTTCCGCCACTTCCCCCACAACTCGGCGATAGAGACGGTCTTTCGGAGTTCGTTCAGCAACGTCTCCCAGAACTTCTACCTCACCTGAGAGCCATGCATCGCTTCGCCGCTGAATGTCGTCCGCAACAAATCTGTGAAGCATTGCGAACACCAGCATGCTTCCGATGGCAAACGCCAAGCTTGCCCAGAGCGAGATGCGCCATGCGGCGCTTCGCATGAACGGATTAGCTGCCTTTGAGGACATATCCAACACCTCGCAATGTCTTGATCAGCGGCTCGCGCCCTTCGGTATCAATCTTGCCGCGGAGACGATAAATGTGAACATCCACTACATTCGTGTCAGGCTGAATCCGCATTCCCCAGACCTCGGTCAACAGCATGGAACGGGTAACAACTCTGCCAGCATGACGGCAGAGGTACTCCAATAAGACGAACTCTTGCGGACTAAGATTAAGGACCTCGTCCCCTCGGATCGCCCTTCGCCTAATCATGTCGAGTTCCAGATCGCAAACTCGCAGGTGTGTCGCGTCTTCTGTCTGGATTGAGTTACGTCGGAGGAGATTGCGCATCCTAGCTAGCAATTCGGCTATTGCAAAGGGCTTCGTCAGGTAATCGTCCCCTCCGAGTTCCAGGCCCTTCACGCGGTCGTCTACCGACCGTCTCGCCGAAAGAATGAGCACAGGACAACTCACACCCGACTTCCGCAACTGGAGAATGAGGTCGATACCGTCCTGGTCAGGTAGTCCAAGATCAACAATCATGCCGTGATAAACCTGCTTAGACGCAAACAGTGCCGCCGTATTCCCGTCTCCGGCTGTGTGAACATGGTAGCCTGCGCCCGTCAACGATTGCTTGATGAAACTCTGAATCTCGAGTTCATCCTCGACTAGTAAGAGTCGCATCATTCCATCCTATTGTGCGCCGATCACTCCCGGTACTTCCAGGGCTTTGCAGAAGCGCGGCAACCCGAACTTGCGTCCTGTAGACTTCGCCCTCTAGGCTCGTTGATCTGTAACTTAGCATGTCAATCCATGGATCACGCCGCATTTGCGCCGATTATCGCCCCATGAACGAATCGTCATCCCTCCATTCTTCGCCGAGTGCTATCAAGAGAACAAGGAACTCGTCTTAATGGGTAGTCTTGTATTTAGAACTCGGAGCCTGTTCTATCAAGTTTTCGACAGTCGCCGGATCGTCGTCTCTTCGGGGTTCAGTTTTCCCCAAGACACACGCGACATCTAAACCAATCCGGCTGAGGGCCTAACTCGCTTGACTACGTCTTACCTAAACCGCATCGCGACTGCCGTACCGGACCACAATGTGCATGAAGCCTTCGTCCTCTTCGCAGAGAAAATGCTTACAGACCCGCGGCTGCAGGCGGTCTTTCGCCGCATGGCGAGTCGCGCCGATATCTCCCATCGCTATTCATTCCTCGATCCGCAGAAACGGCCCGGCCAGATTTCGTCGCATGACGCACATGAGTTTTATCGGTTAGGCAACTTTCCCAACACGTCGCGGCGTATGGAGCTGTTCGAGCAGAGCGCGCCCGTGCTAATGCGAAAAGCCGTAGACCGGCTTGCGCTGAGCGAGGAAGAACGGTCTGGCGTCACGCACGTGCTGGTGACCTGCTGCACCGGGCTCTATGCGCCGGGGCTGGACTTTGAGATCGTCGACCACCTCGGTCTTTCCGCCGACGTGGAGCGCACAATGGTTGGATTCATGGGATGCTATGCCGCGATCAACGCGCTGAAGCTGGCGCGGCATATTGTGCGCTCAGACCCGAAGGCGGGTGTGCTCATGTTGAACCTTGAGCTGTGTACGTTGCACTTTCAGGAGACGCAGGATCTGGAGCAGGTGCTCTCGTTCCTGGTGTTCGCCGACGGCGCAGCGGCGAGCCTGATTACCGCGCGCGAGCAGGGTCTCGCACTGGACAGCTTCAAGGCGGTGATGGTGCCTGGGACACGTGGGCTAATTACGTGGAAGATTGGCGGGCTGGGTTTCGACATGCTGCTATCCGGACAGGTGCCGGGAGAGTTGGGCCGCGCGTTGCATGAGGACGAACTGATGGCGGAGCGCGAAAGCATTGACCTCTGGGCTGTGCATCCCGGCGGACGATCGATTCTGGACGCGGTGGAGCAAGGGCTGGAACTGCCGCCGAATGCACTGACAGCGTCGCGCGAAGTGCTATCGTGTTTCGGAAACATGTCGTCGGCAACGGTAATGTTTGTGCTGCAAAGAATCATGCAGCGAGCGCGTCCGGGACAGCGCGGGTGTGCAATGTCGTTTGGCCCGGGCCTGACAGCGGAGACGATGCGCTTCCGTGCCGTCTAGTGCACAGATCGACTTTAGTCGACGGGCCTCTCCGCGTGAGTTGCCGGAACTGATGGATGGTGACTGTAGTTATGAGGATTTCCGTGACTGCCTGCGCAGTCTGGAAACGGTCAATCGCTGGCTGCTGGGTTATCGGCCGACGCTTGCTTGGCTGGACCGGTTGCCGCATGGATTGCGTGATCCGGTGCACATTGTAGATGTGGGTAGTGGCGGCGGAGACTATCTGCGGGAGATTGCAGGCTGGGCACGGAGACGGAGCATTGCAGTGCAGTTAACAGGGATCGACTTGAATCCTTATGCTGCGCGTGCAGCAGCGGAGTCCACCCCGAAGGAGCTCAAAATCGAATGGGTGACTGGCAACGCTCTGGAGTATCGGCCAAATAAGCCGGTCGATATCGTTGTGAGCTCGCTGCTCGCACATCATCTCGAGGACGAGGAGATTGTCGAGCTCCTGAGGTGGATGGAAGCGACAGCTCAGGTGGGTTGGTTTATCAATGATTTGGAGCGGTCGGAGTGGACTAGCCGGATGTTTGGGTGGGTGCGTTGGCATTGGTTGGTGCGGCATGATGGGCCTGTGTCGTTCCGGCGAGCCTTTCGGAAGGAGGATTGGCTACGCCTACTGGAAGCAGCTGAGGTCCCGCCAGAGAAGACTACAGTGGAGCAGTGGCGGCCAGGACGGTTGTGCGTGGGACGGTGGAAGTGAGATCGGTGATTCTTAGGGGTCTCGTTAGACTGAGAAATTTGAAGCCAACGCCTCCGCCCTCATGGCGGACCTCATCACGTCTAACCATCTGAGAGGCGAATGATGCCAACTACCAGTCTGCTAGCGCCCAGATCCTCCGGTTCCAGATTCAAGACTATTCTCTGGGCCTCCCTTGGTCTCACGGTACTCTTCGTCTTCATTACCTCAGAGCTGCTCCTCGTCACCGACTATCCGATGTATCACGCTTACCGTCTGCAGGTGATCGCCGACCGCCATCTCCTCATCCCGCATACACTTGCCGGAACCTTCGCTCTTTTGATCGGGCCCATCAACTTTTCCTCGCGGATTCGTCAGCGTTACCTCCAACTCCATCGCATTCTCGGCCGCGTCTACCTCATCTCCGTCTTTGTTGGCTCTTTCACTGGGATCGCTCTCGCATCTGGCCGCCCCGGTCTTCCCGGGACCTCGATGCAGGCTGCCGCCTGGATGGTCTGCACCACCGCTGCCGTGATCGCCGCTCGTAACCGCCAGATCGTAGTGCATCGCCAATGGATGGCACGTTCCTATGCAGTTACGTTTACCTTCGTCTCAAGCCGCGTGTTCAATCTTGTGCCCGCCTACTGGAGCCATCTTGGCGACGTGCTGTCGGCGGTCGGGGTTATTGCCTTCACCTTGGCTTCGATTCTTCTAATCGACCTGGGCCTGAACTGGCACGAGCTCACCGTGCGCCGCGAGTAATGGCTGGATAGAAATCTGTGAAGTTCTGGAGGCACCCTCATAGACGCAGGTGATCGACGTCTCTCCCCTGTGATTTGGGTTTGCAGAATGTCCTATTTCCCGAAGTTGGTTCCTTCCAGATCCGAGCTGACCACAGGCCCGTAACCGCCCAACTGTCCGACGATCCGCACAATCGCAGGGTCCTCGCTCTCGTGTACCCATACCATCACATCTTTCGGTTGAAGGCCGAGCAGTCGCGCAATCACTCCAACAATGCCGCCCAACTCCGGATGGATTCGGAAGACAGTGGCCTTCAGCGTCTGTCCGCTCATCTGGAACGGCTGCACGCTTTCTGGCGAGATCAAGAGCCGAACCAATCGCCCGCCGCCGACTGGCGCCAGTATTCCCACCCTGAACGGCGTCGTATTCTGCGGCACATTCAGCAGCAGCGTTCCAACAAAGCCATTCGCCAGATCATCGGGCAGATCCATGTGCTCGCTCTCGACGTGTATCTTGCCGTATTTGTCGGTAGTGCAGGTGGTCGCCATGCCCGTTGCGGCTTCCACCGCAAAGTCGACCGGCTTTGCGAAGAATGGCCCCTTTTGGATGTGGTGGTCGCGAACTAACCGAAACGTGCCCTTTTGGCGGAAGGTCGTCGTCTCTTCGTCAATCGACCCATCCACAAAACGATATGTCAGGCGCAGAGATACCTCATCGCCTTGGACAACCTGCGAAAACTCGGTTCTGGCGAGGACGGCACCGGTCTCGGATCCCGCTACCATGAACTCATGCATCGGGAGTTGGACGTGTCTCACTGGAATTGGTTCTGCCTGCGCGGCGTTGCCCAACGCCATCGCCAAACAAGCGGCTAGAAAGAAATTGCTTCGTTTCACTGAGTCCCCCGTTCCGAAGTTTAACCTTGTGAGACGCAATATTGCCCACTCCGGTAACTGGCTCGTTGCCTGCCAAAAATGACGATTCGTACAGAATGACGTCTCAGGCTGTTTTCCTAAACGTCTATAACGTTAGATAGATGTAGAGAGTTTCGCTACAAATTGCCGAATCTTCCAGTAAATCAGGAGCAATGCCTTGCAAGATGAAATCCTCGTCCTCGGTGGTGGAGTGGCAGGCTGTGCCGCTTCGATCGCTCTTGCCCGCAAGGGACGGAGCGTCACGTTGATCGAGCGCGAGCCCACACCGCGCCATAAGGTCTGCGGAGAATTTCTAAGCGGGGAGGCGCTTGAAGACCTGCACACACTTGGTATCGACGTGGCCTCTCTTGGCGCGGTGACTATCAATTATGTCCGCCTTGCCGCAGCCAGACGCGCCGCGGAGGCTCCATTGCCTTTTCCCGCGTCCTCGCTCACGCGCAGAGCCCTGGATTCAGCGCTCATCGCCGCGGCCATCGCTGCGGGAGTCCACGTTGAGCGTGGTCGAAGTGTGCAGTCGCTCAGCCGAGCGACCCCGAACCTCTGGCGGGCTACCCTCGACGACGGCACCACCTACGAAGCTCCAACCGCCTTTCTCGCCACTGGCAAACACGATCTGCGAGGCCATGGCCGCCCGAAGGACCCTCACCAATGGGTTGGCTTCAAGATGTATTACCGGCTGTCTCCCTCCCAGACCGCCGACCTGGCCGACGCCTCCGAGTTGACCCTATATTCCGGAGGCTACGGCGGTATCCAACCGGTGGAAGACGGCATTACGAATTTCTGCTGTGTGGTGCAACGGCGATATTTTACACGTGCGGGTCTTCGCTGGGAGGGCCTGCTTGAGAAGATGCAGCAGGACTGTCCCCACCTCGCGATGCGGCTTCGCGGTGCGCAGCCGCAACTCGACAAACCGATCACCATCACTCATATCCCATACGGTTACCTCCGCCGCTCGACCGATGAGGGGCTCTACTGCATCGGCGACCAGGCGGCCGTAATCCCCTCGTTCACCGGCGACGGCATATCCATTGCCCTGCATACTGCCCGCCGCGCGGCCGCCGCTTATCTTGCCGAGGAATCGGCACCGGTGTTCCAGCCAAAGTTGCGCTCCGCGATGCTGCCCCAAATGCGTCTTGCCGAGGTCGCCGCCAACGGCTTGAACAATGCGCTCGCACGCGCGGTACTGCCGTTCTGTCTCAGGGTCTGGCCACGCGCGATGCGCGTTACGGCCAGGCTGACACGCGTCACCCAGCCAGCCGCTGTTACTCCGCAGGCGTTTGCCAACTGAAAACGAGCCGCGCCGGAACAGACTCTCGGTAGTCAAAACCATCCAAGAAGGAGATGCAATGAAGTCCTTCGCAGTCGTAGCTCTCGCGGTCATCCTCGCTCCAGTCGCACTCGCCCAACATCAGACCTTCGCCGTCAATCCCGATGCCAGCGAGGTCAAGATGAAGCTCAACACGACCCACGAGGTCGTCAACGGCACGTTCCACGTACAGTCCGGATCGATCAATTTCGACCGCACCGCCGCCTATATCTCGGGAACAGTCAGCGTCGCGGCCGGCACCGGTAAGACCGGAAACGACAGCCGCGATAAGAAGATGAACAAAGATATCCTCAAGGTGGACCAGTTCGCCACCGTCTCTTTTGCGCCTAAGGCTTATACCGGAACGATTGCTGCCTCGGGCGACTCCACAATTCAAGTGAGTGGAGTATTCACTTTGCTTGGGACGCCCCACGATCTGACGATTCCGATGCAGATTCATGTTGATGGATCAAAGGCGACAGTTAGGGCGCAATTCGTCGTCCCCTATGTGCATTGGGGTCTCAAGAACCCAAGTTTCCTGATCTGGAAGGCGGAGAATGACGTTGCGATCGATCTCAATCTCGTGGGCAAGATATCAAACTAAGGAGTCTCTCGCCGAACATGAACCTGCGTGCGATTGTATTTGCTACTCTTTGGCTCATCTCAACGCCTGTCCTGGCTATCGGTCAAACTGACGAGATTCAAGTCTACGACGGAGAGATTGCGCCACCTGGAATCTTCAATCTGATGGTCCACAACAACTTCACCCCCGAGGGACGCAAGGCGCCCGACTACCCAGCGTCGATCATCGCCAATCATTCGTATCAAGTCACTGCCGAATGGGCGTATGGCGTTACGCCGTGGCTTGAGCAAGGTCTTTATTTGCCCGTGACGTCGCCCTATTCCGAGAACGATGGCTCGACGATCAACGGCTTTAAGATTCGCGAACTGTTCACGCGACCCGACGCTCACGACCACACCTTCTTCTATGCCGCCAACTTTGAGTTCAGCGTCAATCACCAATACTGGGAGTCCAGGACGATTACCTCGGAGATCAGACCGATCGTGGGACTGCACTTGCACTCATGGGATCTCATCTACAACCCGATTGTTGACACGGACTATACTGGCGGACTTGGAAACCTGCAGTACAACCCCTCTGGCAGAGTGGCCTACAACTTCAACGACAGGTGGGCACTTGCCGCAGAAGAGTATGACGGTTTCGGCCCGCTACATGGTTTCTTGCCACTCTCCAAGCAGTTTCACGAGGTATGGGCGACAACGGATTACTCGGGCACCAAGTTTCTAGGTTTGAGTGTTGAAACCGGTGTAGGGTACGGTTTGACCGCGGCGTCGGACAAATGGACGATTAAATTGATGCTGTCACGTAACCTCAACGTCCATCCGTGGCGCCCCTGAATAGGAAAGCCCGGAAGAACAGTCCATTCTTCATTTTGAGCTTGTCCAATGGGCGGAATGCAATCAATTACTAGTTCATGTTTGGCTGGAGACAACGGGGACTGAGGTCAGAGGGGCAGCGGGCTAAAACCCGACGAATCGCTACAACCTAGGGCTTGTCATTAAATGAGCCAGATAGAGTAAGCTGCAAGGTGGATAGCAGCAAGGAAGTTTCTTGCGGTTTTCTCGTAGCGTGTGGCGATGCAGCGGAAGAGCTTGAGCTTGGCGAAGAAGTTCTCGATCAGGTGACGCGCTTTGTAGAGTTCTTTGTCGTACTGCACGCCCTGACAACAAATCCATGATCCGATCCCACTGATCGTCTCGCAATCCATACCGCCGTATCCCCATCCGCTCAAGATAAAATCACACCAGCAGCAGGCATATAGCGAATTAGATGACAGGCCCTAGCTTCTAAGTCTCTTATTATGATTGATTTGGAGTTGGTGGGCACAGCAGGATTCGAACCTACGACTTCCACCGTGTGAAGGTGGCACTCTACCGCTGAGTTATGCGCCCGGCGCCACGTTTGCAGCGGCAACACAGTACCCGTTAAGCATACACGGAGTCGGTCTTCCAGGATCAGGCAATTTTGCACCGCCCTTGCAGCAGAAGATGCCCCATCATCCGCTTGCCCAAGCCACCACCCATCCGGTGCCTTCGCCGAGACTCCAGCCACGCTCTTTCTCCGCTGCCAAAGTACAATAGCCAAGCCAGATGCCTCCGCGCCCAAAGAACGCGCAGTCCCCCCCGCCGGCGGCGCCCAACTCATCCTGGACGGCGCCAGGCGGTGCCGCTGACCCTCAGGAAATCCCTCCCCCAGCAGACGAAAGCCTCGACAACAGCGAGAATTCGGAGGAATTAGACGATTCCGCGCAACCTCACGAGCAAGATGGGGTTATGGAGGATATGGCAACGCTGGCCGTCAATCCCGGAGTCCTGGAAGGCTTACTCCCGGCGGGCGTGCCGCAGGGCTCGGCACAGTTTCGCGAGATGGAAGACTCAGCCATCATGCTGGAGCTTCGCGCCGGCAACATGGCGGGCTTCGACTATCTCCTGCAGAAGTATCGCAAGCCGATCATTAACTTCATGTACCGCATGGTGCGCAACCAGGCGGTTGCGGAGGAGCTTGCACAGGAGGTCTTCCTCCGCGTCTACCGTTCGCGCGAGACCTATCGAGCGGAGGCACGGTTCAGCACCTGGCTGTACCGCATTGCCACCAACCTCGGCGTGAATCATGCGCGCGACACCCGGCACGAGCGCTCTGCCTCCACGGTCTATCTGGACGAGCCGGACTCCGAGACGGGGTCCACGCCAGACGTCGCAGACTCCGCCCCGCTGGTGGAAGCCAGCATGCTCCGCCGCGAGCGTATGAACGCCATCCGCCAGCACGTACTGGCCCTGCCAGAGCGCCAGCGCACCGCCGTGCTGATGCATAAGTACGAAGGCATGGACTATAAGCAAATCGGCGATGTATTGAAGCTCAGCGAGTCAGCCACAAAGTCATTGCTGTTCCGCGCGTACCAGACCCTGCGCGAGAAATTGAAGGAATTTGTTTAGGAGAAACACGAAAGGATTTGTACCTCGCAAGGCGCAACCGGATGGAAGACAGAAAACAACGCGCCGGAACGAGAAAGGATGGACCCCGATGAACTGCAAGAATTGCCAATCCGATTTTCCCACTCTGCTCTTCGCCCCTGCTGCGCCTGCCAATGACGCCGCACGGGCCCACATCGCCACCTGCGCCGCCTGTGCCCGGGAACTCGCCTCCTTCGAGGCCACCTTCGCCCTGCTGGATACCTGGGAGACGCCTGAGGTTTCGCCCTACTTTGACCAGAAGCTGGCGGTTCGGCTGCGCGAAGAGCAGGCTGCTCCTGCCCCAGGCTGGTTCGAGCAGCTCAAGACTCGCTTGCTGCTGAATACCGGGCGCCAGTTCCGTCCCGCACTCGCAGGAGCCATGGCCGTGTTGCTGATCGCCGGCGGCGGAAGCTTTGGTATCTCCACGCTGTCGCACCAGCCCGCTAACCACGCCGCTACCGTATCCGCGGCCGTCAACGATCTGCAGATCCTCGACAAGAACGAGCAGGCGCTCCAACAGATGGACAAGTTGCTTCAGGACGACGCATCTGCCGATGACTCCAGCGGCCAGCCACAGAGCTAGTTACTTACTTTGGTTACTCCGAGTTCCACTCTTTTGGAGGTGCAGAATTTTATTTCCTGATCTGGGCCCGTCAACGTAAACTTCAGACTGTCGAAGTGGGCCTGGATACTTCCAGAAGGCATTGTGTCGAGTTTCCCTCTCTGGAATCACTGCAACAGCCGATAGCTTCAATGGTTGCAACTGCGGCTATAGAAAGCGCCGCATACATCAATGAGATTGCACTGTCCATCCCGGCTCTTCCTTAGCGCGGCCATCTTTTTGCTGCTCGCTGGGCCGGCCTTCGCCCGCCGCCGGGAGCCTTCCAACCCGCCGCCGGCGGCCAAACCCAATCGAGCGGAGCAGCGGGCAGAACAGCGGACGGAGCAGCGCGCAACCCAAGCCAGGCCGCCTGTCAACACGCCGGGCCGACCCATCCAGAACCAGGAACATCTGGCGCAGTGGATGGAGAACCACAAGAATCTCTCTCTCGCCGACCAGCAGCGCGCCCTGCAAAACGAGCCTGGCTTCCGCGAACTGCCACCCCAGGTTCAGCAGCGCGAACTCGATCAGTTGGGCCGCCTCTACAACATGAATCCCCAGCAGCGCAGCCGGATGCTGGACCGCAACGAGATGCTGGAGCGCCTCAGTGTGCCGCAGCGTCAGCAATATAACCTTGCGGTGCAGCAGTTGACCGCGCTCCCACCGGCACGCCAGCGAATGATGGCGCGCGCCATCATCGATCTGCGCATGATGCCCCCGGAGCAGCGCCAGCAGGTGATCGATTCCCTTGCCTTCAGCGCACAGTTCTCTGAGAATGAGCGCTCCGTCGTCCGCACCCTGCTGATGGCCGAGCCCTACGCGCCCGCCGCCCCCCAGTAAGCCTCGGCTCCGCGTCCCCGCTATCGCCGCAGCAGGTTCCGCGCCAGAAACACCACATTCGCTGGCCGCTCAGCCAGCCTTCGCACAAAGTACGGATACCATGCGGTTCCGAACGGGATATACACCCGGACGCCGAATCCCTCCCGCACCAATCGTCGCTGCAGATCGCGCCGAATGCCGTACAGCATCTGGAACTCGAAAGCATCCTTGGCAATTCCCTGCTCGCCCGCGAACCGCCGCATCTCGTCCACAATCGCCTCATCATGCGTGGCAATCCCGCAGAACACCCCCGATTGCGCCATCCGCTGCATCAGCTTCCGGTAGTTCGCGTCCACGTCCTTCTTCGCCGGGAACGCCACCGACGCTGGCTCCTTGTACGCGCCCTTGCACAGCCGAATGCGGATCCCCTCCGCCAGCAGCCGCTCCGTGTCCGCCTCCGTCCGATACAAGTACGCCTGCACCACCGTGCCCACGCTCCCCGGAAACTGCGCATGCAGCCGCTCCGTCATGGCGATGGTCGCCTCGGTGTACTGGGCGCCCTCCATATCGATGCGCACGAAACTGCCCACCCTGGCGGCGTGGCTCACCACGTCGCACACAATCCTCTCCGCCAGCGCCGGGTCGATATCCATCCCCATCTGGGAGAGTTTCAGACTCACATTTGCATTCAGCTTCTTCGCCGCAATCGCATTCAGCAGCCGGTGGTAAATTTCCGCCGCCGCATGCG
>Ga0302278_10000513_pt1 | contig 49518 bp, 44 predicted proteins | sample III_Bog_N3_2_FD_194543 | JGI IMG/M metagenome (GOLD analysis project Ga0302278, IMG submission 194543) | Peat permafrost microbial communities from Stordalen Mire near Abisko, Sweden - III_Bog_N3_2 | ecosystem: Environmental > Terrestrial > Soil > Wetlands > Peat | place: Sweden: Abisko...
CGACTCACACTTCACCGGCAGGTGGCCGGGTGCCCCACATCTCGACTCTGAGATGTGGGAGACGATGAACCTCAACCCGCCGCCCCCTCGTCCAGAACAATCCGCGCGCAGTTTTCCTATTGACAAACGATTGAGAGAAGCGCAAAGTATCAACTGAGCAGTTGAGGCGCCGGATTACCACGCTACCCGGGCGATTCTGCTCTTTCTTATTGGAAGAATGCCACCCTAACGGGTGGCATTCTTCTTTGTGCTGTGATCTTTGCCGTCGCCCATGGGTATGACTGTGCGAAGTTCGGGGTGCGGCAACCTTCCGTGACACTCAAAGACAGCTTCATCGCGAATGCTCCTCCCGGCATTGTTCACTCTGGTTTTAGGGCTAACCAAAACAGTACTCCATCCAGGTGCGACGTGAGCCCCGTCATTGAAGGCGGCGGAAATCATCTCGATGACCTCATCGACGGTGTATCCATCCTCAATGCAACGGCTTTGGTACATGTGGCGGCCATCGAAAAGAACTGAGGCGACGACTGGCGGCAACTCTTCTTCCTGTCGCTGCTGGTTGATCGTTATTAGCTGCGCCTCGCTTAGCTCGCCAATCTGAACGATGGGCTGTCTTGTCCTCGCTGTCCGCTCAAGAGCAAACCATTTGGCCGCAAGCTCAAGATTCGAACGAATAAGGTGCTCGGCATCTTGATTAAGACCCATGTTCTCAGACTACTCCGCCGGGTGCTGTGTGCCCCACATCTCGATTCTGAGATGGGTGAGAAGATGAACCTCAACCCGCCGCCTTTCCTCCCGGACAGAGGAGGTATACAATGTGTACACGAGGTTGAGTAATGGCGAGCAGCATGGTTCATATCCGTGTGGACGGCGAAATCAAGGAGCAGGCAGCAGGAGCGCTGGCGACGATGGGCCTAACCGTTTCCGACGCTGTGCGAATTCTGCTGACGCGCATCGCCGCTGAGAAGGCCATGCCGTTTGAGGTACGCGTACCAAACCGCGCCACTCTTGCGGCGATGGAGGCTGGAGACCGTGGTGAGGTTTTCCGCGCGCCGACCGTAGCGGCAATGATGGCCGAGCTAAATGCGGACGATTGAATGGACTTCCGCCTTCAAACGCGACTATAAGCGAGTCAAAGCGACACCCCGGCACAAAGACCTTGAGAACCTATTGGCCGGAGTTGCCGACCTGTTGGTGGACGACGCGCCACTCCCGGAGAAGCTCCGCGACCATCGCCTGGGCGGCAACTGGAAAGGCCATTGCGAATGCCATTTGAAGCCGGACCTGCTGCTGATCTATCAACTTCCAGACGCAGCGACTCTTCGGTTTGTCCGCATGGGCTCGCATAGTGAACTCTTCGCCAAGTAAGTTGCCATGAGCCTCAACCGTTCGTTTCCCTTTCTCCCTCCAGCCGTTCGCGCCCCAATCTCGACCGCGATCAGCCTTTCAGTCTCCGCATCAACTGCGCATCCGTCAGAACCTCGATCCCGCAGCTTGCCAAAAAGATGGAAGCTGGCGGAGTAAAGAAGTTCCGATCGCCGGTGCAAATCAGATCCGCCTCACCGTTCAATGCAGTTTGCAGAACGAAAATGTCGTTGCGGTCGCGTATGGGAGCACGGGTAAAAGGATCGAGCGCAACGATCTCCGCCGCATCCCGCAGCCAGCCCGTGAAATTGTAGACAGTTTCTTCGCTCTCTCCGTGAACCGCTATAAGGCGGGGATAGCGAAGCACCCTCGCCACTTCGGAGAGCATTTCATTCGAGAGAATCAGCGTGTGGCCGCCGGATAGAATCGCCAGCAACAAATCATGCGCAAGTCCCTGGGAACTCACAAAGGACCGCACAAGAATATTGCTATCGAGGACGACTCTCACGGAACAGGCGTGTACTCCGACCGCTCACTGCGAAGGGCTTCCAGGAGCGCGGCCTCACGTTCTTCATCGGAGACGCCTGCGCGTGGACGATCGCTCTTCTCCAGAAACATGCGTAGCTTCTCTGCCGCGGCCTCCCGCTCCGGCAGGGCGACTGGAGGCGCAAACGCGCGAAGGCTGATGGCTTCGGCCTCCAGAATCTGCCGCCCCAGGATCTGTTCGATCACGGATTTCTGCGCAGGCGATAACGCCCCGGCATTCAAAATCATCGGCAATCCGCCCTTCCGTAGCAGGCCAACCTGAATAATTGTATGCCGATTTGTCCGACGGAACAAAATGTTCATGAGCAACTCGCCGGCTGTCTGCCCCATCCTTTCGCGCACTCGGCGAAAGGGTGGGAGACCAACACCCCCGGGACCGCCGGACCAGCAACCCTGCAATCGCTACACCGTCCACGGATCGAGCAGCTTCACCGGAATCCCCCGAACATCGCGAACGTTCCGAGTAACCAGCGTCAGATCGTGCAGCACGGCAGTTGCTGCCAGCAGCGTGTCCACGACAGGCCGCGGACGCTCGCTGGACCATTCTCCCCATAGCTTCGCAGTTGCTGCGTCGATGCCCAAAATCCGGTCGGCAAAGCTCAACTCAAGGCCATCCACCCACGCAGCCAGCCGAGTCGCCGCGTTGGGATCAGGATCTCTGAGCTTTTTGGCGGCGACGCCCTTGCGTAGTTCGCCTATGCTGAGAACACTGATAAACGCAGTATTGGGGTCGTTTGATTTGAAGAAATCAAGCACACCCAGGTCGGGTCTTGGCTTGCGGGTCTCGCTGACAAAGTTAGTGTCGAGAAGGTAGCGGACCAGCCCGCTCACAACTCAATCTCCCTACCCGTGTCGCGGCTGTACTCGATCTCGAAGTCGTCTACCTTTGGTCCGCTGAGTAAGTATTCGAAAAAATTGGGCTTGTGAGCCACAAGGGCGCGGTAGTCCTCGATGGAAAGGACGACAGCCCGTTCAGCGCCGTGTCGAGTAATGATCTGCGGTCCCCGGGTGTGGGCCTCTTCGATCACCTCGCTGAGGCGGGTTTTCGCTTGTTGGAGCTGCCAGGTCATGGGAACCTCCCATTTCAACCAGAATTATAGTCGTTATAGTTGAAATAGTCTATTTGGGCGCGTCCGTGCGCAATTGCCGCGCCAGCGACCACTTCAGCTCTTCAATCCCCTCCCCGGTAACCGCGGAAATCGCATGAAATTCCAGCTTCTTCCGTTTGATATGCGCCGAGAGTTTCTTCAGCTTGTCCGGATTGGCCGAATCGATCTTGGTGGCGCAGACAATCATCGTCTTGTTCACCAAGGGGTATTCAACCCGCGGCCCCGGATTGTCGTCCATGGGCTGCTCTGGAGTTTCAACGGAGAAGGCGGCCAGCTCCTTGTTGATCACTTTGAAGTCTTCCACCGGGTCGGGACGGCCCGATGCGTCGGACACGTCAACGAGGTGAAGCAATAGCCGTGTCCGCTCAATATGGCGCAGAAACTGCGTGCCCAGCCCTGAGCCGAGGTGCGCCCCTTCAATCAGTCCCGGCATGTCGGCAACGACGTAGGATTCCTGGTCGGGTTCCTCGCCCACGGTGACCACTCCGAGATTAGGTTCAAGCGTAGTGAACGGGTAGTCGGCGATCTTCGGCTTGGCTGCGGAAATGCGTGAGATCAGCGTAGACTTGCCGGCATTCGGGTAGCCCACCAGGCCCACGTCGGCCAGGAGTTTCAGAACCAGCCGGTAGTTGCGTTCCTCGCCGGCTCGTCCCATTTCGTGCTCGCGCGGCGCCTGGTGGACGGGGGTGGCGAAGTGCTGGTTTCCGCGTCCGCCGCGCCCGCCTTTGGCGACGACGACACGCTCGTCCGGGGTCTCGAAGTCATGGATAAGCTCACCGGTATCCTGGTCGTAAAGCGCTGTGCCGACAGGGACTTGCAGGACAATAGACTTGCCGTCCAGCCCGGTGCAGTTGGAGCCCAGGCCGTGTTCGCCCCGCTGCGCCTTATGTTCCGGGTTGTAGCGGAAGTGGATGAGGGTATTGTGGCGCTGCGAGGAGACCATGACGACGTCGCCGCCGTGACCGCCGTCGCCGCCGGAGGGACCGCCGCGGGGGACGAATTTTTCGCGCCGGAAGGCCATGCAGCCGTTGCCGCCGTCGCCGGCTTTGACGCGAATTCTTGCTTCATCGATGAACATGGGGAACCAGTCTTCGGTTGTAAGTTGACAGTCTTCAAATGGACCGGAATACGCTGTCGGCCACGAAATGCACAGGCCGTCTTTCCAGTTTACCGAATCAGGCCTACAATCGTTTGCAACTTCACTTTTGGGAATTTGAGACGCGGGAATCGGGATTCTCTCCTGTCTCAGCGATTCTGTCCCATCCGGACCTGTCACGAGAGCAGGCCGTGGAAGTGAGGGCGTTGAACCTATCCACCAGTTCTGTCGCGAGCGGGTGCTGCGATGGCAAGGGCAGAACGAAATTGGATGAGGCCGGCATTGCTGGCTGTGCTGCTGGTGAACGCGGGCGCTGCCGCTGGTGCGCAGACGGCGCTGGTTGGGACGGTCCTCGGCAACGGAGCCAATGGGACGAACGGGTCAAACAGTCCCAGCGAGACAAACGGATCGCTTGCAGGCAAACTAACGGACTTGCACTCGACGCCGCTCAGCGGCGCGACAGTGATCGTCCGCAACGATGGTACCGGGGTTGAGGCGCAGGGAGTCACCAAGAAGAATGGGAGCTTCCGCTTTACCCGGCTGGAACCGGGCTCGTACACCGTTGAAGCCGCGAGCGATAGTCTGGGCCGGGGTCGCCTTCTGGGCATAGTCGTCTCCGCGGGCCGCGAAGCGCAGGTGCAAGCGTCCATGGCGTTCGAGGCAGTTGCCGGCCAACCGGTCAACGCCGCGTTAGCTGCGCCTACAGCGGACGCGATGAAGGCGCCGCCAGTGCCGGCCGATCCGCCGCGGGAGTTGGCGCTTTTGGAATACAGAGCTGCGGAATCAGCGCTTGAGAGCCCCCAGACCGAGACGGAAGTTGTTACGGAACCGCTGGCCGCGGAACCGATTCAGAAACTGAACCTGAGTGGCCGCGACCTGTGGCGCGAGTCACGCCCGATGCCGGCAACTGCATCGCAGGTGTTGACTTCCGAGCTAGGCAGTGAGGTGTTGCAGACTTTGGATCTGAGCGGCCATCTGGAGTCGGGCCCAGCCAGTTCAGACACTCGGGCTGTACCGACTGCGGAAAAACTCACTTCAACCGGGATTCTCGAGGGCTTTCCAACAGGGCAGGACTTCAGTCGTGCCGCAAACCCTGCAATATCAATGTGGGCTTCAGCCGCTGCGGGGCGCTTCCTCTCAGTCTCACCCGAACCTTCAAGTTCTTCCGCAAACTCTATAGTCCAGATCGCTGCGCTGGCGCCTGGCGGCACCCTGGTGGTCAGTGAAGCGGCGGCCTCTGCCGTGCTTGCTGCCCTTGAATTCGAACCGCTCCCCGCGAGGCCTCTTCATGCGGCCTCTGAGCGTATTGATTCTGTCACGGCGGTTGTGGTCTCGACGCTGACGGGGGCGGAAATACAGGCGCTGCCCGCTGTCGGACGGCGCTGGCAGGATTTTGTGCTCGACTCGCCAACGGCGGGGACGGCGGCAGGCGGTTCGTCAGCGACGTCATTGCGCGGAGCCGGCCAGCAGCCGGCCGAGACCGCCCTTGACGGCTCAAGCACCAGGATTGCCTTTGGCGGGCAGGGAAGTTCGGGGCCGGGCTCCAACGGCCAGGGCGGCAGCGAACAGAACGGAATGGGCCAGGCCTGGGCCGGCGGACACGGACTCCAAGTGGCGCAGTCGGCCGTTCGCGAGGTTCAGATGGCCGCAGGGAATGCCGAGGCGGAAGGAATGCGCACGGCCGGCGGGCGCGTGAACGTCGAGACCACGCGCGGGACAAACGGTTTGCACGGTCAGGGATTCGCCTCGGATCGTCAAAACACATGGGGCGCACAGAATCCATTTACCCAATGGGTGAAGCAGACGGCCCCGGCAACGCTGATCGCGCCGCCCGTCTTTACGGGCGAACCATATACACCTCCAGACCACGAATCGGTGTGGGGTTTTGGCATTGGCAATCAACTCCGCCGCGATAAGCTGTTCTGGTTTGGAGCGCTGGATAGCTACCGCCGCAACGATCCCGGCCTGGCCACGGTGAAGCATCCCGACAAGTTCTTCGCCCAACCCTCAAACGACCAGATGCAGGTGCTGAGTGCGCGCCTAGAGTTGCCCAGTAAGAATCCCGTAGCCGAGGGCCTGAATGCCTATTCGCAACTGCTCACTAGCTTGGCCGGTCTGCTTGGCCCGGCTCCGCGTACCGCGGCGCAGTGGGTTGGATTTGGCCGCCTGGATTGGGACGCATCGGAACGCAACCGATTCACGTTGGAAGCGACGGGCGCGCTCTGGAATTCTCCCGGCGGAGGGTTGACGCGAGTGTCGGAACCCTACGGAAGCAACAGCTTTGGGTCCAGCAAAGCCAGCGAAGAGCTGCTGCTCGGACGCTGGGAGGCTTTTCTCACACCAAACCTCCTCGCTGTCTCGCAGGGTTCGGCGGGCCGCACCATCCAGAGCGCGCATGCTGAGACGCCGTCGGCCTATGAGCAGCTATTTCTCGCCCCAAATCCGTGGGGGCAATTGCCGCAGATCGTGGTGGACAATCGCTATGGCTTCACCATCGGAAATCCCTCGCGATTTAGCACGGGGAGCTATCCCGACGAGCACGTGTACCAAGGCCAGGAGACTGTCGACTGGGTACACGGGACCTTGTTAGTGAAGGGAGGGTTTGAGCTGAGCCACAACGCGGATGCGACCAGCCTTTTGCGCAACCAGACGGGCACCTATACCTACTCCAATGTGGAGAATTTCGCTTCCGACGCGCTGGTGTTCGCCCAATATGGGCTCCAGAACCCGAACGACGCTGACATCCAGCACAACTGCGACCAGACAGGCACGGTGTGGCGGGACTCGTCGGGCGGCTTGCGCGGGCTAGGCAATCTCCCGTGTTACTCCTATTACTCGCAGATGATTGGACCAACAAACTGGTACTTGAGCACCAACGACTGGGCGGGATTCACGACCTTCCAATGGCAGCCTGGCAAGTTGATGGTGGTGAGTGGCGGGTTGCGGTGGGAGCGCGAGCAACTCCCGCCGCCCATCGCCGCCCTTGCCAACACGGACCCGCTCACGTATCTGCCGCTGACGCAGAAGCTGCCCAGCCTGGGGAATGACTGGGGCCCGCGCATCGGCATGGCGCTCGGCAACGCGGAGACCCACTGGCCCGTGCTTCGCTTGGGCTACGGAGTGTACTTCGGCCGCACCGAGAACGCAACCATTGAAACCGCGCTCACCCAGGCAGGCAGCCCCAATGGCGACCTGAATTTCTTTATGCGTCCGACAGATGACCTTCTCGCAGGCGGAGGCGGAGCGCCTCCGTTTCCCTATGTATTTAAAGGGCCTCCCGGCAGCATGGTGAAGCCGGGCGCCGTCGAGTTCGCGCCAACCTTCCGCAATCCCGAAGTACACCAGGCCGTGGCAGCCGTAGAAGAATCCCTTCCGGGCCATGTCAAAGTGACCGCCAGCGCTTTGCTCAGCCTGGGCCGGCGTTTGCCCATTTCCATCGACACAAATATCGATACCGCACCCGCTGATGCGGGGAAAATAACCTATGACGTGGTGAACTGCCCGGAGACCTTCCCCAATGTAGTAGTGACCTGCACTGGCGCCGGCCCCATCAAGGCCACGCAAATCACGGTTCCCTTTTACGCTTCATCGTCGCAGTCGACCGGGTCTTCCGGAAGACCTGATCCGAGCTACCAGCAAATCTCGGAAATCATGAGTCGGGCCAACTCGACCTATGAAGCGGCAATGCTGAAAGTGGTACGCTATGGCCGCCACGGGCTGAGCCTGCACGCGCACTACACCTATGCGCACGCCATGGACTGGAATCCCAACGAGAGCACAACCGTTGCGGGAAGCGATGTGCTTGATCCAGCCGACTTCGGCCAGGAATACGGCACCGGCAATCTGGATGTGCGGCACTCGGCGGCGGTGATGGCGGTAGTCGAGGCTCCGTGGAAACTGCACGGCTTGGCGGGTCAGTTCGCGAACGGCTGGATGGTTTCCGGCATCGGGCAGTTCCACAGCGGCCTGCCCTACACCATGAGGGTTTCAGGCTCTTTGCCAAAGTGCGTCGTGAGTGCGGGCGTAACTCCCTGTACTTCGCAGGACACGGGGCTGAAGGAGGCCATCGGCGACGCTATCGTAGGGCTCGGGCCGAGTATGAACGGCTCGGGAGGCGATAACCGGGTTTACGGCGTAGGCAACGACAACGTAGCCTACAACATTGGCCGCAACACCTATCGCTATCCCGCCACCTGGAAGGCCGACATGCGTGTGGGCAAGAAGATCGACCTCGGACGTATGCGGCAGTTGGAACTGCTGGTAGAGAGCTTCAATCTCTTCAACCACCAGAATGTTACGGAACTGGAGACGACCGGCTATTACCTTGAGTCGGGCACTGCTTCCAGCCCGCCGAAGCTGAACTTCCTCAACACGTTCACCACCAAACCGCCCCTGTCCGGCGATGTAACCAGCGCAAGTTTCGGAAAGCCGCTGAACGTGAACGCAACCAGCTTCTATCGCGAACGGCAAATCCAGGTCGGAGTCAGAGTGCGCTTTTAATAGACCCCAGAGCTATATAATAAGCGGCTTTGAAAGGGCACGGCTTCAGCCGTGCCGCAAAAGACCCAACAAAACTGCGGGCTTTAGCCCCTGAGGGCGCCTTCGACGATTTGAAGTGCATTGTTGAGATAGTTTCTGGTGTCTCGTCTCCAGTGTTCATATAAAGGAATAGACCCGTCATCCTGAGAGAGGCGCACTTCAGCGGAGTCGAAAGCCTGCCCTGAGCGTAGCCGAAGGGGACCTGCTTTTCGGGATCCAATGACCAGAGAATCCACGAGGCTCTTAATTGCAGCGGCAGCATCGAATTGACCTAGGGAGCTACCTCGTCAAGTAAGACAGGGTAGCTTCTTTTCCGGGTCAGAGATGGGCCTATTTTTTGTTAAGTCCCTTCACTGTACCCAATCCCACGCAGACAGTCTCCAATCCCTTCCCGGAGTTTGCAGATTAATTCGCGAGAACGCGCACAATCGATTCATGACATCGAGAGCGCCCGAAATCTCCCAGTTCCCCCCGGACAATTCAGTCTTTCCATGCTTGATTTACCCCACTCCTCCCCCCTTTTCGTTCCATGCATATGAAAATAATGAGGTTACGTTGATATTGGCCAAAAGCGGCTGCGAAAACAAACAACTTACGTTCCCGGTTCAATACAAGCCCGTGATATACACTCCGGATCAGGTCCTCTGTTTCTGCAATTCTCAAAATCCATCATGCGTCCAGTCATCGAAGTATCCGGAGTCCGCAAGACCTATGGCCGGACGGTGGCCGTCGCCGAAGCGTCCTTCGAAGTCAACCAGGGCGAGATCTTTGGCCTGATCGGGCCCAATGGAGCGGGAAAGACCACCACCATGGAGTGCATTGAGGGCCTTCGCAAGCCCGACACGGGCTCTATCGCAGTCCTCGGTCTCGATCCCTTTCGCCAGGTGTATAAACTGCAGGACCGCATCGGAGTTCAGCTCCAGCAAGCGCAACTCCAGAAACGAATCAAAGTGTGGGAAGCGGTTGACCTCTGGGCATCGCTTTACAAGAAAAAAACGATCGATGGCGAACACCTGCTCGAACAGCTCGGCCTGTCCGAAAAGCGCGGCGCATGGTTCATGGACCTCTCCGGAGGCCAGAAGCAGAGGCTGTTTATCGCGCTTGCATTGATCAACGATCCAGAGGTGGTGTTTCTCGACGAACTCACCACCGGTCTCGATCCACAGTCCCGCCGGGCAATCTGGGAACTGGTGCGCGGCATCCGCGAACGAGGCAAAACAGTTTTCTTGACGACTCACCTGATGGAAGAAGCCGAGCGGTTGTGTGACCGCGTAGCCATCATGGAACACGGCCGGATCATCGACATCGACACGCCGGAAAAGCTTGTCGCCCGCCACTGTCCCGAGCGCACCGTCATTATTGCCACCGAGGACACAAACGCCGCCGCCGCCTTCGACAAGATGCCGGGAGTTGAGTCCGTTGCCTGTACCGGCAAGCAATTCACAATTCGCGGCCGCGGCGAGGACCTGGTGACCGAGGTCATTCATTGCCTATCGGAGAATCGGATTCGTGTCACGGATTTCCGCACAATTCTTCCCAACCTTGAAGACGTTTTTCTCAAGCTCACGGGCCGTTCCATTCGCGAGTAGGACATGACAACGATGCTGCATGGCCTCTTGAAATTGACGTGGATTGAGATCAAGGTATTCATGCGCGAGCCGCTTGGCGCATTCGGGACCATCGGTGTCCCTGTCCTGTTGTATGTTGTGCTGGGCCGCATCGTCACCTCCAGACCGGCATCGCCCGCTTTTGCCAACAGCGGTTTTTCCCCAGTTCATCTTCCTGTTCTCATCTCGCTTTTCATCTCAATCAACACGGTGCTCTCGCTTGTCACCATCGTGTCCATCTACCGCGAGGGCGGCATCCTTAAGCGCCTTCGCGCCACGCCGCTGCGGCCGCAGACCATCCTCGCCGCCCACGTGATCGTCAAGCTTCTGCTCGCCGCGGCTACATTGGCCTTGATGTTCCTTGCAGGCAAGCGCTACTTCCCGGCCGGCGCCCATGTCCCATGGTTCTCGTTCACCATCGCACTGCTCATCAGCACCTGGAGCATCCTGTCCATCGGCTTTGTCATCGCCAGCATCGTTCCCACGGCACGCTTTGCGCAGCCCATCGGCGCTGTAATTCTCTACCCCATGCTCGCTTTCTCGGGACTCTTCGTGCCCATTGAAATTCTGCCGCCGGCGCTTCACGCCGTAGCCAGAGCCCTGCCGCTAACCTACGCTGTGAACCTGCTTCAGGGGATCTGGATCGGCGACCCATGGTCGGCTCACATAGGAGACGTAGCCGCGCTGGGCCTAGTGTTCCTCTTTTGCACAGCTCTCTCCGCGAAGATCTTTCGTTGGGAGTAGCGAGGTTATTCGATTGCCGCGGCCAGCTTCCTCGCCTTCGCAGTCGTGATCGCTACCACCCGAATCTTCCGCCCTCAGCGAGTGTTTTCGAGCCGAACGGGCGCATCTGCGCAGAGAAAACCGTTGTGCCCTAATGTCCTTCCGGGTTTGGCCGAAGGAACAGATAAGGGAGTGAATCTTTCCTCTCGGCAGAGGTAAAGTGGATACGGCAGGGCTAGCCGGCAGCAATCGTGGGTCAGCCACCAGCATGAATGCGGGCGGGCGCGATAGGCGTGCCGATGAACGCATTGACCTTGACCGCGCGCCGGGAACCATGATTCACAAGGGCGTGAGCATTCCGTGCGAGATGGTCGACGTGAGCCTGAGCGGTTGCCGCCTGCGCGCTCTGCACCCATTTACCGCTGGTGCTTTGGAATCAGTCAAGGTGATTCTCCCCATCCAGGGCATGGTGCTGAGCATTTGGGGCGTGACGCAATGGACCACCTGGGATCAACTGGTCGGAGTCCGCTTCATCCACCCCACGGGCCGCACGCGCAATCAGCTTGCCGGCCTTCTGACCTGTCTTCTGGACGAGAGTGCGACGGATGTGGTGAAAGCGGCATTTGCGGCAGCGTCGGCGCAGGCGGGTAGCCCCATCGTCGCGCTCGAGCATCCGCTCGTGGTTCAGTTGCAGTCCCCGCCTCGCGAGGTCGTGGAAGAGGAGTTTCAAGAAGCGCCACCTCCGCCGCCACCGCCAAAGCGCCCCGAACTCCGCAGCGAGTACAAGGTGTTGAGCCTGGAGGAAGGCGACTCGCCCGCCGCATTGCACCTTGTCGCTGAAGACTCGATCCTCCCGGGAAATGTGCTCGATGTAAGCCAGGATGGCTGCCTGATGCGTTTGGCGCGACCGATTCCCGTGCGCATGAATGCCTATGCGGAGGTGGACTTTCGCCTGCGCGGCTTGTCCTTTCGCCTTCCGGGGACGACGACAGAAATGTACGGCGGCCAGATGCTTGAGATTCGATTCACTGAGATGAGCAGGCGCAAGCGCGAAGACCTGTCGCAGGTGATTGTGGAATTGATTGAGGCGAGCACGGCCGCTGAAAAAAGTGCTTGAAGCAACTGTCGAGTTGACGTGAATCAGGTTAGGTCCCGCAGAGATCTGTCAGCATTGCCGCTCCATGGGACGAGAACGCGTTATGGCGATCGCTGCCATCCACAAAACGGATCCGCGGTGACGGTTTTCCCGTTGAGCATGAAGCAGGCAGCGCCGTTGATGTCCGTCGAAAAGGTGCGCACGTTAGCAGCCTGCAGCGCTTCCAGCACCTCCCGCCGTGGATGGCCATATCGGTTATGGAGTCCGCACGAAATGACCGCCCACTGCGGCGCGACGCGGGCAAGAAATTCGGGCCGCGTCGAAGTAACGCTGCCGTGATGGCCAACCTTGAGCAGCGTGCTCTGAAGGCCAGGCTCGGCCAGCATAGCCTGCTCGACAGGAGCCTCAGCATCGCCCTCAAGCATCACCGAGGTTGCGCCATAAGCCATGTGCAGGACCATGGAATCGTTGTTGGTAGGTTCGGGGCCGGGCCGATAGTCGCGAAACGGCGCCAGCACCGCAACTTGCGTGCTGCCGAATTGAACTGCATCTCCCGCGCGGAGAGAACGAATGCGCACATGCAGGTCCGCGGCTTCATTGAGCAGGTCGTTGTAAGCGCCGAAGCGCGGATTGTTGCCCACCCATAACTCAGCCGGATGAAAGTTTCGCAGCACGGCAGGTAGGCCGCCCATGTGGTCGGAGTGGGCATGCGTGAGCGCAACCGCGTCGAGGCGCCGGATACCTCGCGACCACAGAGCCTCGGAAACAACTTCTTCGCCGATATCGAAATCCTGCGGAGCCTGATGGGGGCCGCCGCCAAATCCACCCCCATCCACCAGAAGAGTCTTGCCATCAGGGGTAATCAGCAAGAGGGAATCTCCCTGTCCTACATCGATGGCTTCCATCAGCAGCGCATCGTGTGGATGCTGGATGGGCCGCGGAGCTATGGCTGCCAGCGCCGCCAGCAACAATGCGGCCCAGGCTGCGCGCCTCTGCCACTTTGCGCCGCGTGCTAAAACCATGGCTGCCGCGAGCAGTGCGCAGAAGGCGGCGGACTGGCCGAGGAGCGGCGCGGAGATGCGAAAATCGCCCAGCGTGAGGGAGCCGAAGAGATGCACCAGACCGGTTCCGAAGTGCAGCGGGACAGCTACGAACACGGCAGGAACCACGGCGGCGGCAGGCCATACCCATGCAACGAGAAGCGTGACCAGCGCGGCTGGCATGAGAAGAAGCAGAAGTGGCAGTATGAACAGATTCACGGGCAGGGCAAGGATGGTAATGCGGTGAAAGTAGATGGCCATCGGCAGCGTCATCGTCAACTCCACTACGCATGAAACCGTAAGCAACTCGACCACGCGCAGAAAAGACCGCACAGAAAAAGGAACCATTCGCCCGGCGAACCGTTCGAACGCTGTATCCCTGAATGCCGTGGAAAACATTCGCAGTGTTTCACGAAACTGTGCCTGCTTTGGAGGCAGCTTGCCATCGATTGCAGTGAGGCGCAGGTCGCGCGTCGCGGTGACGTAAGGGTGAATCGTATTCTGCAACAGGGGAGCGGCGATGCCGGCAATCGCGACAACAGCAAGCAACGTCATTTGCAGGCTCGCGTCAAACACGCTGCGCGGGCTCACAACAAGCAAGCAAAGACCAGCGAAGCCAATGGTGTTGAGCGGGCTGCGTTCCCGGTACACGAGCCGTGCAACCAGGTAAAGAGTGACCATCCACAGCGAGCGTTGCACAGGCGTGGCAAACCCTGTGAACAGCGCATATGCAAAGGAGCCGGCGATCGTGAGCAGCGTAGCCGGAACCTGCGGGATGCGCAACCGTCGCGTCAACCAGAAGATGCAGCCGGCGACGATAGCCAAATGAAATCCTGACACGACCAGCATATGAAAGGAGCCGGTCCGCTCAAATCCCACGCGCAGGGAATGAGTAAGGTAAGTGCGGTCGCCGGCCACCATGGCGGAGAGCATCGCGGCGTCCTCCGGAGTAAGCCGCAAGGCCGCGGGAAATCGCTTCATCGCCCCCGGCAAGGCCAGCAACCGTGTCGTTGAGGCGTGCTGCCAGCCGCTCAACCGGCAGAAGACGGAAGCTTCCGGCGAGCCGCCCAGCCGTTCCACCTGATCGAAGCTCACAGTGGCCGTCGAAGTGATGCCCTGATCGAGGAGAAAATCCTGACGGCTCCATACGCCTGGATCGCGATAGACCTCTGGCCGCAGCAGTCGGGCGACAGCCCGCAAGCGATCGCCGCAATGGAACGGCTGCGGCACGGTCTGAGCATGCGTATCTGAAATGCCTGGAAGCGGCCACCGCACAGTGAGCCGCACACCGCCAGATGCCGCGATCTGCGCATCGGTATCGTCGGTGACCACTTCGAGCGTGGACACGCGGAGATCGATCCGCTGCGACGGACGCTGCCGCTCTGTTGCGGCAGTGGGCTCATCGAGATTCTCTTCGATCTCAATGCGCTCCGGGCCGGCATCCACCACCGTTCCTTCCAAGGTGCGCAGCAACCCGTCAGACAGCGCGGCCACAACAGGCGCGGCTGCGGGCTGCGGTTCCATCTCTCCACACCACGCCCCCAGCAGGCAAAACAAAACGGCTAGCGCAAACCACCGAACACGCTGAGCGCGAAATGCAGCCAGGGAATAAAGAATTGCCAGCAGGATCATCGCAACCAGCATCAGGCTCGGCCGGAGCCAGAACCAGTGTGTGAGAGCAATTCCGGCCGCGAAGATCCATGCGGCATGAAACAGCGGGACCTGCCCCAGCCCCCCGCTCGGCAATCCCGAGGCAGGGTCGTCGAAGCTTTGCCCGAAGTTGGGGGATTCGGTCTGCATCGCGAATGAACGTTGAAATGCTATGGGCGTCAAGCGTAATGCATTTTTGCCATCGATGTAAGGACGTTTGACACAGCTTTTGCAATAATCTTGACGTGACCTGTCTGTTCTTCGGTCAGTAGGAAAGGAAACCTGAATGCCCAAGATCGCACGGCGTGCTCTCATACGCAAAGCCGGCCTCGCAGCCTCGGCCGCAATCCTTCTCCCAGCCGCCCTCAACAGTGCCGCCTCAGCGGAAAACCAGCCCACGGCCGTCTTCCACGTATTCGCATTCCAGTGGAAGCCCGACGCCTCCGAAGAGCAAAAGGCCAAGGCCACGAAAGACATCGCCGCCTTCCAGGGACAGATTCCCGGCCTTCTTGAGACTCACGTTGGCCCCAACATTTCGCCCCGCGGCAAAGGCTACACATTCGGCGGCATCATGCGTTTCAATGACCAGCCGGCGCTCGACGCTTATGTTCGGCATCCCGCGCATCAGGCCCTTCTCAAATGGCTCGTGCCTCTCATCGACGCAATCGAATTGGACCTTCGTGCCTGAACGCTCCTGCCGGTCAAACGCGCCGCAGATGCACCACAGTTTCCAGATGAAACGTCTGCGGAAACAGATCGGCGAGAGTCACAGTGCCGATCGCGTACCCTGAAGCAATCAGCGCGCGCAAATCGCGTGCCAGGGTTGCCGGGTCGCAGGAAACGTAGACCAGTGCAGGCGCGGCAATTGCGGCAAGCAGCGTGGCAATCTCCGCTCCCAGGCCGGTCCGCGGCGGGTCTGCGACAATCAGGTCGGGACGCTCGCCGGGTTTTATGCCGCGAAGAAAGTCGAAGGTCCCGGTGCGCACAGCGATCCCCGTCGTTCCTATGAGATTGGCTTGGAGCGCGTTGACCGCCGGTGGAGCGGACTCAACAGCAACAACCTTGGCAAAACTCTCCGTCAACTTCCGGCCAAACAGCCCAACTCCAGCAAAGAGGTCCCAGGCTAGCGCGCCACTCTGTCCCGCGGTCACGCATTCCACCAGCCCATCCACCAGCCAGCGGTTCACCTGAAAGAAGGCCCCATGGTCCACGCGATAGTCGAACCCGGCTGCCGGGTAGGACAGGGAAGCGCCGCCCCATTTGGCCAGATTGCGCGCAGGATGGCCTGGCCGTCCATCGGCTGCCAGCTCCGCGCTCTTGAGTGCCGGGATGCGCTCGAAAAGAGCCTGCGCCAGGGGTTCAAGACGAACCCCGGCAGTTTCCGCGGCAAAAAAGGTGACCATCAGCGCAGATTCGGAAGGATCGCAGAACAACAGAATCTCCGCAGGCCGAAGATTGGGCGGAACGCGGCTAAGTATATCCGTCGCAGCCTGCGCGGCAGCCATCAGCAACGGCGCTGCGATCGGGCATTGAGCAATGGGGATCACGTCATGCGAGCGCCTTCCCCTGTAGCCAAGGTTTCCCGCGGCATCGAAGGCGAGGCGGATGCGATTCCGGTACGCCCATGGGTTGGAATGAAGCACGACGATTTTTCCGGGGACCGAAACTCCCCCGCGCTCCAGTGTTTCGCGAAGAACAGCCTCCTTGAATCCGAGCTGCGTCCGGTAATCTGTGTGCTGATAATTGCAGCCTCCGCACGCGCCAAAGTAAGGGCACGCAGGCTTGATGCGCTCAGGGGCAGCTCTGACGATTTCGACGGCTTCCGCAGTCGAGTAGCCCGATTTGCTCTGCGTGATTCGGATGCGCGCCTGCTCGCCGGGAAGGGTGAGGGGGACAAACACGGCTTTGCCTTCCGCTCGCGCCAGAAACGCGCCTCCGTACACAGGCTTGTCTATTTCCACGCACTCCAGGCTCGGCGCATCGGCGGCTGAATCATGTTGCCCCTTGGCCTTTGCCTTCGCGGATGGGCGATTTGGAGGCTTCATTGCTGGCTCATATAAAACAGGCTGAGGCGCGGCAGGTTGTAGTGAACGAGCAGTTGCTTCTGCACAAACTGCCGCTCCACCTGCCGCAGTTGCACAGCCCCCATGCGCGCTCGATAAGGCGCCAGCTCGCGGCCCGCATGGCTCTTGAGTTGAACCAGCAGGTCCACTGGAGCGGCAGCATGGAGGGCGTCGAAGAGTTTCCCTTCGTGTACAGTCAGTTCGATTTCAAGTGCTTCCAAATCCTGAGCCGATCCATGTCCGTCAGGCGCGCGCACCGTGCTGGCAAGTTCCCGCAGCCTCGTCGCGGTCGCAGTGCATGCCTCATGCGCAACAGAAGCCGCATCAAGCGCTTCCGCGGCGGTTTCAAGATGTGCAGCCACGCGTTCGTGTTCAAAGCCCGACTCACGAGGCTCCGTTGGTTTCGTCGCCGTACCGGCGGCCGCCTCGCGCAGTTCCTCGGCCGCCTCCATCACCGCCTGTGCGCACCATGCCAGCCCATTCACGCGACGCATGCGGCCCTTCTTTTGCCGTGCCTCATATTTATCGAACGCGGAGTCGATGCCGCGCAGCGCAGCGTCCAGCGGAATCCCTGCCTCGCGCCATGTTTCAATCAGCGCCCAATCGAGCGTTGAGAGCAGCAGCAATGCCCCCCGCCGCTGCTGGAAGCGCTCCTCGATCTCGGTAAAGTAATTGAAGTAGTTGAGCACGGCTGCTTCTTAGTGCGGCCGGCTGCGTGGCCGTGCCGTCCGGTTGCGTTCGAACAAAATGCGCAGGCCATCGAGAGTGAGCGTGTCGTCGATTTCGGAAATGTACTTGGAGTCCGCCGTAATCAAGTGCGCCATTATGCCACTGGCAATCACTCGTGGCTTCGATCCCAGTTCAGCCACAATGCGGTCGAGGATGCCGTCAACCAGGCCGATGTAGCCGTAGTAAAGCCCGCTCTGCAAATGGCCCACGGTGTTGGTGCCGATCACCTTTGCGGGCCTTCTGATGTCGACACGGCTCAGGCGCGCGGCTCGCGAGAAGAGCGCTTCGGCACTCAGCCCCAGGCCTGGCGTAATCACTCCGCCAAGATACTCCCCGTGCTCCGAGATGACTTCAAACTTGGTGGCCGTTCCAAAGTCCACCACGATGCACGGGCCTCCATACTTCTCGAAGGCCGCGATGGAGTCGCACAGCCTGTCCGCGCCCAACTCCGTAGGATTGTCCACCAGCACCGGCATCCCCGTCTTGATGCCCGGTTCCACAAACAGCGGCTCAATATGAAAATAGATCTCGCACATCTGGCGCAGCGTGGTGTCAATCGGCGGCACCACCGATGCAATGACGATGTGCTTCACCTGCGCCGGGTCAATGCCCTTCATGTTGAACAGGTTCACAAACAGCGCGCCGTACTCGTCCACGGTTTGCGTGCGGTGCGTGGTGAGGCGCCAACTGGCGGCCAACTCGAAAGGCTCCGTTTCGAGCCGGTAAAGGCCGAGCTTCGTATTTGTGTTGCCCACATCGAGCGCTAGCAGCATCGTTTTTTCAGCTCTTTTTTCTCAATTTGCAAGATACTTCCTGCCCGTAAACACTTAAGCTTGGTGCCCCATCCTTGCGCCCTTTTACTGGCGCATGGATGGGAAACCTCAACACGATTTGTGCGCCGGATCGATAGCGGCGCGAAGCCCGCCCGTTTGCACAGTCACCAAGCCAACGCTGGTGCGCACCAGCAGGAATCCGTTATGATCCAATCCGGCTGTTATGCCGGTACACGCTTGCGGCCCATGCACCTGGACACTGCGCCCGCACACCCAAGTAGAAGCTTCCTGCACGCGCCGCGGAATGCTTTCAGTGGCTGAGGAATCGAGCAGTTCCAGCGTCTCGCGCTGCAAGAATTTTAGCAGGGAAACAAGCAGCGGCTGGCGCGAGATGCGGCGATCGGCTTCCAGGTCAAGAGAACTCGCGGGTGTTGACAGGTTGGCGGCAAAACCCCGCTGATGCACGTTGATGCCGATGCCTGCCACGGCAAAGGCGACGCGGCTAGCGTCTGTTTTCGCCTCCACCAGGATCCCGCCTACCTTGCGTGAGCCAATGAGCAAGTCGTTGGGCCAGCGGATGTCGACTTCAAGGTCTGCCGTCTCGCGAACAGCGCTAGCAGCAGCAAGTCCAACAGCCAGTGGCAACAGAGGCAGGCGCGCGACTGGAATCGCAGGCCGCAGCAGGATGCTCACATACAGCCCCTCGCCGGCGGCCGAGTGCCACGCGTGATCGCCGCGTCCGCGTCCCCCCAGTTGCTCGTCTGCAAAGTAGACCGAACCATGCGCCGCACCGGCACGCGCGGCAGCCAACGCAACGGTGTTCGTTGAATCCGTGACGGGAGAAAAGTGAAGCTTGCCGGCGAAGATGGTGCCGGTGAGGAAGGACTCTAGAGTATGTAAATCGAAGCTCACTCGGCAGCGATGCTCATGGAAATGTCGGCGGCCTTGGCGGAGTGAGTGAGAGCGCCGACGCTGATGAAGTCGACGCCCGTCTCGGCATAGGCGCGGATGTTCTCCAGGACAATGCCGCCGCTCGCTTCTGTAGGAATCCAGCGGGGCTTTTCGTCGATCGTCTGCCCCGCGGTTGCTTCATTGACGCGGGCGACGGACTGTTTGACCTGTTCCGGCGTCATATTGTCCAGCAGGATGGCTTCAGCGCCGTATTTGAGCGCCGCTTCGAGTTCCTGCGCGTTGCGCACCTCGACCTGAACGCGTTGATGATGCCTGCGGCGTTCAAGAGCCCGTGTGAGGGCCGCGGGCAATCCGCCGCCGAGCGAAATGTGATTGTTCTTGATCAGAATGCCGGAGGCCAGATCGATGCGGTGGTTGGTCCCTCCGCCGCATTGCACCGCGTACTTTTCCAGGATGCGCATTCCGGGAACAGTCTTCCGCGTATCCAGCACCTTTGCGCGCGTACCTTCAATCGCGTCGACAAATTTCCGCGTCAAGGTAGCTATGCCGCTCAGGTGTTGCAGCAGGTTGAGGATCACGCGCTCCGAACTGAGGAGCACACGCGCATTGTGGCGTATGACGGCCAGCACCTGGCCCTTGTGCACGCGCACCCCATCGAACATCTCCGGATGGTGGATGACCTCAAATCGATTGTGTGCCTGCGGTCGCGGATCGAGCCGCGCAAAGATCTCAAGGAAGCGCGGCACCGCGCCCAACCCTGCCACCACCATCTCCTGCCGCGCAATGATGGAGGCGGTAGCGCGCAATTCCGTGTCGATGGTCAGGTTCGTGGTTGCGTCGGCAACGGCCTGGTCTTCCACCAGTGCCTGCTCCAGCAATGCGTCAATCCGGCTACTCTTCCAATCCATAAGTCAGCTTCTAGCTCCTAGCTTTCAGCCTTCAGCTTAAAGACAACGCTGTCATCATGAGCTACCAAAACCCTGTCATCCTGAGCGAAGCCGAAGGACCTGCTTTTGCTCTTCGTTTCTTCCCCAGCAACAAATGTGGGTGCCCCATCCATTTCACAGCGTCATCGTGAAATGGGTGGGAAACCTCAAATCTCAACTTTCCGGCAACGCATCCAGCGCCGCCCGAGCCTTCTCCAGCAACAGCCGCATCTCCGCCTCCTGCTTCTTCAGCCCTTCAACGATATGCGCCGGAGCCTTCGCGAGAAAGCCATCATTCCCAAGTTGCCGCTCAGCCGCCGCCAACCCTTTTTCATACTTCGCAATATCTTTTGTCAACCGGTCTCTCTCGGCAAGTACATCAACATTGCGCTCATAGATAATGGCGACATCAAACGCAGAGGTCGAATGCTTGGCCAAGCCATCTGTGATTCCATAGTCCATGAATCGAATCTCGCTAACTCGCGCGAGACGTTGGACGATCAGGCTGTTCAACTCGACGAGCGTTCTTACGTGGCGCCCAGTAAATATCTCGAGCGGAATGATCTCCCTCTCAGCAACGCCGATTTCCTTGCGCAATGTGCGGACCTCGGTAATCAGGTTCTGCAACCCAGCCATGTGGAGCAAGGCATCGTCATGCAGATGCTCTACTCCTGTCGGATACCGCGTCAGCGCGATCGACTTCGCCGGCGGATTCCCATCGTAAAGCGCGTGCCAAATCTCCTCCGTGATAAACGGCATGAACGGCGACAGCAACCGCAGCGCCGCTTCAAAAACGGAAACCAGCGTAGTCAATGCCGCGCGCGCGCCCTCCAGCCGGCTGACTTGCTGACTCGCTGACTCGCTGGCCTGCTCAACCGCAAAATCCAGCCGCAGCTTCACAATTTCCAAGTACCAGTCGCAGAAACTCCCCCAGAAAAACTGGTAGATAATGTTGGCCGCATCGTCGTAGCGATAGTTCTCCAGCGCCGAGTTGACCTTGGCAGCCGTAGCATTGAGTTCAGCCACAATCCACCGCGCCTCAAGCGGAGCATCTGCCGCAGCCACTGGCATCCCACCCAGCGCCGCCGGATCGACCGTAATCCCGATCTCCGCCGCACGGTCGACGTTTTGAAACAGGAACCGCGCCGCATTCCAAATCTTGTTCGCGAACGCGCGGTACCCCTCCGTCCGCGCTACATTGAATGCGATGTCCGTCCCCGGCGACGCCATCGATGCCAGCGTGAACCGCACCGCATCCGTCCCGTAAGTCTTGACGATCTCGATAGGGTCGATTACGTTCCCTTTGGTCTTCGACATCTTCTCCCGATTAGCATCCCGCACCAGCGCGTGAATATAAACCTCGCGAAACGGAACCGATTCCGCAAGCGACCGCGCAGAGCCGTCAGGCATGGGCACGTCGCCCGCAAACCAGCAGCCCAGCATGATCATCCGCGCGACCCAGAAGAACAGAATATCGAATCCGGTAACCAGCAGGCTAGTCGGGTAAAACGTGTCAAAGTCCAAACGATTTTCCGCCGTAATATTTGGCCACCCAAACACAGACACCGGCAGCAGCCCCGACGAGAACCAGGTGTCCAGAACGTCCGTCTCCTGCGTAATCTGCTCTGACCCGCAATGCACACAAGCCGCAGGATCGACGCGCGCCACAGTGATCTTCCCGCAGATGCCGCAGTGCCAAGCAGGAATCCGATGCCCCCACCACAACTGCCGCGAGATACACCAGTCGTAGATGTTCTCCATCCAATTCAGGTAGGTCTTCTTGTACATCTCCGGCGTGAATTGGATGTGCCCGTCTTTGACTGCCGCGATGGCCTTATCCGCCAGCGGCTGAATCTTCACAAACCACTGCGTTGAAAGCCGCGGCTCCACAACTGTCTTGCAGCGGTCGCAGTGGCCAATGTTGTTGGTATGGTCCTTGATGCCCGCCAGCAGCCCCTGAGATTCGAGATCGGCAACGATGCGCTTGCGAGCCACATAGCGATCGAGCCCCGCGTAAGCGCCGCCCTCACTGTAGATATGCGCCGTCTCGTCCATCACGTTGATGGAAGGAAGATTGTGCCGCTGGCCCAGCGCGAAGTCGTTGGGATCGTGTGCCGGCGTAACCTTCACTGCGCCGGTGCCAAATTCGCGGCTCACCCACTCATCAAGGACGATGGGAATCTCACGCCCTACCAGAGGCAGGCGGAGCTTTTGGCCGTGCAGATGAAGATAGCGCTCGTCCTCCGGATGAATGGCCACCGCTGTATCGCCCAACATTGTCTCTGGACGGGTCGTCGCAACGGTCAAAAAGTCCCCGGAATCCTTCCCGTCATCGCCAATAACCGGATAGCGGATTTCCCACAAATGTCCCTTGTGCTCGTCGAAGACAACCTCAAGATCGCTGATGGCGGTCTGGCAGCGGGGGCACCAGTTGACGATATACGCGCCACGATAGATGAGCCCCTGCTCGTGCAGGCGTACGAACGCCTCGCGCACTGCAACAGACAGGTTTTCGTCCATCGTGAAGTATTCGCGTTGCCAATCAACCGATGCGCCCAGCCGCTTCATCTGGCTCAGGATGGCGCCCCCGTAGTGGCGCTTCCATTCCCACACGCGCTCGACAAAGGCTTCGCGGCCAAGCTGCTGGCGGGTCTTACCTTCCTCGGCCAACTGGCGCTCGACCATCATTTGCGTGGCAATGCCGGCATGATCGGTGCCGGGCAGCCAGAGCGCGTGCCGGCCAGACATGCGCCGCCAGCGGGTCAGAATGTCCATCTCCGTCTGGTTGAGCATGTGCCCCATATGCAGGCGCCCGGTTACGTTGGGAGGGGGTAGCAGAATCACAAAAGGGCTGCCGTGCGCAGCACCGTCGTCCGCACTGGGCGTAGGCTGCGCGAAGAGTTTTTCGGCAACCCAGTATTCGGCCCAGTGATCTTCCAGGCCGGTGGGGTCGTACGCTTTGGGCAAATCGTGGGGCATGGGGGTCTTCTGCGAGCCCCCGAGGTCTGCGCGGAACCGTCTTCAAAAGAGGGTCTTTAGCTTGGGGACCACCCCTTGACTTTACCAGATGCAGGGCTCCGGACGGGGCTTGGCGCCCGGCTTGTCTACTGCGAAGACATATCAGGCTTCATCGTGCCGAAGTCCACAGGCACCGACACATGCTCGTGGGTAATCAGCCACTGCCCGTTTATCTTCCTGTAGCCGTCGGTCACGCGAACCGTGACCGGAAATTTCTTGCCCTCTTTGTCTGTGTATGTGCCGGACTGGATCGAGTGGCTGAATGCCACGTCTCCTCCTACCGCTACGTCCAGATCGGCCAATTTCATATCCACCGGACCTGGATACACCGCAAAGGTGTCCTCCCAGTCCTTCTTGTAGGCTGCCCAACCGTGGTATTGACGCGGCGGAACAGCATCGAATACGACCAGGTCGTCGCCGGACGCGTATGAAGCCATGATCGCGTTCACGTCCTTGGCATTGAATGCCGCCACAAAGCGATCTTCCAGGGCTTTGATCGCGGCCTGTTCCTGCGCGCTGGTATCCGCCACGGGCGCCGGGCCGCAGCCAAGGCATCCCACAAACAACAACATAGGCAGCAATGCTGTCTTCTTCACGATGTGAATTTTCCTCCGGGGAAGCTGAGGCTTAAAGATTTGGGGGGAGAACAACGCCTGATTGAACCGCGCCCCCCGCAGCGTTGTCAAGCGTTTTCTGCTTTGGGATGCGCGTTTAGGCAGGCGAGGTTCGGGAGAGGACAATGCACAAAACGTGAAAGGCCGCGCCCGGATTTGGTGCGGCCTTTCTGATTTGTGGATTGGTGGTCTCCCAGGTCTCAACTGAAAGAGCCGGGCTAGAACGGGTTGAGCTTGCTGAGCCCCTTCTTCTTTTTCTTCTTGCTGTCAGACTCTTCTTTGGAGTCGACCTTCGGCTTTTTGGCCTTGGCATTGAGGTCGGTTGCGGTGGCGCCGGTGGATTTCACTTCATTGACCGGTAAGGGCGCCTCGGCCGGCTTCTCAGCCGCGGGCAGGACGGTGTTCACCGGTCCCACAGCCTTGAGTCCTGCGCCAGGATCGGCAGCGGCAGCGCCTGCGGGAGCGGAGACAATTTCAGCGCCGACGCCTGTTCCACCGGAGGGCGGCGCCAACTGCAACGGCACGGTGGACGGCACATCGCTGCGAGTAGGCTCATTGGGCCCGGTGGGGGTCACCCCTCCGACAGGCGCCGCCGGGGGCTTACCGGCGTTCAGAGCTTCACTGAATATGGCGATATTCTGCTTGGTAATATCCGGCGCCAGGGTTCGCTTGGGGTCCTCAAGGGACGGTTCGCCGACGTGGACCGCTTCCACCACCATCGGTCCGTGCTTGATGATGTCCAGGGTCTTGTCGGTAAACCGTAGTGGCTGCTGACTGCGCACTTCGGCGTCGTTCTCTGCGACTGCCTCCGCGGTTGGCTCGGGAACCGGGCGGTTCATCGCCACAAGGCGGTCGCGCGCGTCCTCAACGTGGGGCGCCATCGGATAGCGGGTGATTACCTTGGCATAAGCCTGGGCAGCCCGGTCCATATAGATGGAAGCCAGCCGCTCCTTGACTGCGCCGGGGAGCTTCGCCGTGACCTGAACGCTGTGCGCCTCGCCGGCGTATGCATCGCCGATGCCCAGCAGCGCCTGATCGCTCTTGGAGTAGAGCGGATAGGTGTCGGTGACGGTTTCCAGCCTGGCGATGCCAGCGTTATAGTTTTCGCGGCTGGAGTAGTAAAGGCCAATCTCGGTTTCCCGCTCGGCCAGCACCTCCTGCACATCGCGCAGCTTCTGCTTGGCGCGCGGCACCAGCGTCGAGTCCGGGAACATGTTAATCATGTTGCGGTATTCCATCTCGGCGCGCGTGGCGTTGATAGGGTCGCGGTCAGGCTTTTCCATCTGCTGGTAATAAATATCGGCCACCTTCATCTGCGCCTCGGCGGCTTCAGGGGCATTGGGGAAGAAGGTGATGAAGTCCTTGTATTCGGCTTCGGCCTGGGCCAGGGCAGCGGTGCCGCCTTCCTTGAACCAACTGTCGCCCACGGCCAGCTTGGCGCGCATGCGGAATTCGGACTCAGGATAGGTGTTCAGCATGGTCTGCAAGTCGAGCCGGCAAACGTCGAAACGGCCCTTCTTCATGGCGGCCATCGCCTTGTCGAAAAGCTCCTTGTCGGGCTGCTTGGAGTTGACTCCCGCCAGCGGGTTGGCGCTCAGGTCAACATTCTTCTTTTTCTTGGGCTTCTTGTCGGCATGGGCCGAAATTGTGACCAGAAGGAGAAACGCAAGAGAAGCCGCCGCGATCTTGTTGGACAACCGATTCATACCACCTCATTGCGGCGCCGGCAAGGATACAGGCTCGGCGCCATTTTCCGAATACTCTAGAATCTTACCTTGTTACTCGCGCCTGGTGTCCTGAGCCTGAACTTCACACCAAATCAAATCTGTCATCCTGAGCGAAGCGTACTTCAGCGGAGTCGAAGGACCTGCTTTTCTCGATCATTCCCCCGCTGCCTGCCGCGCCGCAGCCAGCAGCGCTCGCGCATCCTGCTCCGGGTGGCCTGCGCCGAACACGGCGTTTCCAGCCACCAGCAGCTCCGCTCCTGCTTGGACGACCTGGACCACGGTATCGTGAGCCACCCCGCCGTCAACTTCGATTTTAAACGCCAAGCCCAGTTCCCGGCGCAATTCGACCAGTCTGCGGATCTTTTTGAGCGAAAAAGGGATAAACTCCTGCCCGCCGAAGCCTGGATTCACGCTCATGATGAGCACGTGGTGCACCATGGGCAGAATGTCCACAATCAGGTCGACGCGGGTGGCGGGGTTGAGGACTACGCCGGGCTTCATCCCGTGGTGGGCAATCAGTTGCAGCGTCCGGTGCAGGTGCGTGCAGGCTTCGTAATGGACGCTGACCCAGTTGGCTCCGGCATCGGCAAAGTCGGGAATGAACTCGTTGGGGTTCTCGATCATCAGGTGGCAATCGAGGGGCAGGCTGGTCGCCTTCCGCAGGCTCCTGACGACAGGCGGGCCAATGGTGATGTTGGGGACGAAATGTCCGTCCATGATATCCACGTGGATGGCCGTGCCGCCACCGCGCTCAGCCGCGGCTACCTGGTCCGCAAGGTGCGCAAAGTCAGCCGACAGAATGGAAGGAAGCAGTTCAACCATGGCGTTTTCAGGGCGAAACCCTGCCCGGTCAGTGTATCAGCGATGAACACTGCACGTCCGCACGGCGCCTCAATACTGCCGCTGACTTGCTAACTCGCTATCCCCGCGAAGCGGGGGCTAACTTGCTGAATTAATTCCCAAACGGGCCGCCACCACTCGATTTGCATTATTCAATCCTCGACTCCCCCCTGTTGCTTCTCTGACGCTTTTCAAGCCCCAACAGCAAAATGCGGCTTCGCGCGCGCATGGCGGGTGTGCCGCTGCGTCCTTGAATGCGCAGCAGGTCAAGGACGCCGGGCAGCGATGCCGGAGCGTGGCGGATCAGGTCGGCGAGGCCTTGCAGCGCCGCGGTCTTCACAATGGAAGAGGCGTCGTCGAGCCAGGACTCGAGCACCATGGCGGCTCGCCGCGCTTCCTTCGGTGTAAGCGGCAAACGGCCAACCATCAGCGCCAGATTCCAGCGCAGCTTTTTCGGACCGGCCTCCTGCAGCAATCCCAGCAGAGCTTCCTTCGATCGAGAAAAAATGCGCTTGCCGGTTTCAGAGTCGCCGCGCGTTACGCGCTCCAGCACGTCCGCGGCGCGGCTTGCCACGCCCGCATCGTCGTCCCACAAAAACTCGATGAGCCGGCTGGCCTGTCCTGGCTCCGAGAGAAAGGTCTCGGTCAGTGCGCACACCCGTCCCGGATCCATCGGATTCCTGCCTTCGGCGAGTTCCGAGCGCAGTGTTGGAGCTTTCGGCATGGCGGTAGCAATTCCGCAACCATGGTACCGCAGGGAGCGGCGGGCATCTTCAGGTGCGCGCTGAAGCCGTCAGCGATTTCGCGGCAACGCGTCCGATTCCTCGCAGGATGGCTTTCACCGGCCACCGGCCTTCCACGTCAGGGTAGAATATCTCCCCCACTCGCCGAACCTCCGGCCGGTAATACCAGCGCTTCAGCAGCGCCAGGTGTCCCTGCCGAAGAGTCGCCGACTGCACCCGCCCATCCTCAATCAGCGCAGCCAAAGCCTCTTCCATTCGCGACTCCAGCAACCCCCGCGGCAGCTTAGCCGGCGTTGCAATCCCCACTTCGGCAGCCCCCTGAGGTGTCAGTCCAATCTCCGCCCCAAGGTTCGAACTATTCCCTATTCCCTGTTCCCTGTTCCCTGATCCCTGTTCGCTATTCCCTGCGTCTTCCGGTATCGGCTCGATCGCCATGGGCTGCGCGAACAGCGAACTCGACCCCGACTGCTCGTTCTGTATCCTCATACCCAGCGTTGAAAACGGAGCCGGCCCGCGCAGTCTTGCATTTTCATACAGAAAAACCGCCACCTCATCCAAATTGGCCGAGCCTTGCAGAATCACAGCCCGCAACTGACTCATCGGCAGAACCAGTTCCGGGGCCAGCGCGCGAACAGCCTCAACGCGCTGCACCTGTGCGTGGAGCGCGGCCGCGGACTCGAACTTCAACTGCGCCGACGCCTCCTCGCGCTGCGCCCGAAGCATAACCAGCCGGCTCTCCCCGCGGGTGGCCAGAAAGGTCTCCACGGCAGCCGATTCCTCGCCATACCGCTCGTCGGTGCAGCCCTTATAGCAAGGAGCCAGGCACATTTTCATCTCGGAGTAGACGCAGCCGGGATGACTGGGATTGGGGTCCAGCTCGTCCGTGCAGCGTCGCAGCAGAAACAGCTTGAGCGCCTCATCGGCAAAGCGTTCCGCAGCCGCCCGCGATTGAAACGGTCCATATGCCCAGTCCGCTTCGCGCTGGCTGGGCCGGTTTGTCACGGTGATGCGCGGGAAGGCATTGCTGCCCAGGAAGCGGATAAATGCCGGCGCGCCCAGGTGCATGCGGTCAAGCGCCTTTGCCCCGTAAACCTCTTCCAAAAGAGAAAACTGCGCCAGCAACGATTCAAATTCCGACCCGGTTAGCCGCCATGCAATCCGCCGTACGCGCCCCGCCAGTTGCAGCCGTCGAGGATGTTTGGCCGAAGGCTGCAGCAACCGTTCCAGCCGCCCCCGCAGATTGGGTGTGCGCCCGATGTAAGGCTCAGCGTGCGCCTCCGCCCCGTAGAGTGCGAAAACGGCCGCCGAATGCGGCAACTCCCCCAGCGCAGCCTTCGCGTCCGCCGGGTCAAACGGCAGCGATTGATTAAGAGCGTCTCCGGCCACGGGACTCAAGCTCCGGCAATGGTCATGCCATCGATGCGCAGCGTGGGCGCTGCCACCGAGCCGCGGAAGACCAGGTCGTTGCCAATGCCGGTCACATTCATCAGCATCTCGCCCAGGTTGCCCGCAATCGTGACTTCCTCGACGGCGTGCGAAAGCTGGCCGTTTTCGATCCACAGGCCGGTTGCGCCGCGCGAGTAGTCGCCCGTCACAATGTTGGTCCCGAACCCCATCAGGCTGGTCACGTAAAGGCCAGTCTGCGTTTGCGCAATAATCTCCTCGGGCGTAAGCTCACCCGCCTCAAGGTAGAGATTTCCGCAGCCAATCCCCGGCGTCCCCGCCAAACCTCTTGACGCATTGTGCGTGGACTTCAAGCCGAGCTTGCGGGCGGTGTAGGTGTTGAGCAGATAGGTCTGCAGAACACCATTCTGAAGCACAACCGTGCGCAGCGAAGGCAGTCCCTCTCCATCGAAAGGTGAACTGCCAAAGCCTCCCGTGCCGTTGGGCAGCATCATCGCATTATCGTCAACAATCGTCAGCGTGGAAGCTGCGATCTGCGCCCCCATCTTCCCGGCCAGAAAAGAAGCGTGCCTCCAGATCGAGTCGCCCGACGCAGCCTCAAACACCGACCCAATCAGCGACCGCGAAACCTCAGGCGCAAACACAATCGGCACCCGCTGTGTCGGAACCTTCCGCGCCCCCAGCCGTCGTAGCGTCCGCCGTGCCGCCTCTTTCCCAATCGCTTCCGGCGACTCAAGATCCTTGAGCCGCCTTGCCCCGCTCCACCATCCATCGCGCTGCATCTGCCCATTCGCATCCATGGCCAGAGGCGCGGCTGAAACGCCTGCATAGCTGCTGCGGTATCCGCCGACAAAGCCGCGCGAGTTGGCCATCACTTTGCGCCCGGTCGCGGCGTCAAAGCTGCCGCCATCGGAGTTGGTGATGCGCGGATCGGCCGCCATCGCCGCCGCCTCAGCCCGCCGCGCCCATTCAATACGCTCCGGCCCCGCGAGCGAATAAACATCGTCGTAGTAAAGATGCAAATCCCCCGCCAGCGAGCCAAATTCCGCCGTTTCCGGCAGCCCTGTGAACGGATCAACTTCCGTGACCTTGGCCAGCGCCATCGCGCCTTCCACAAGCAGTCGAATCCCGTCCGCAGTCAAGTCAGAAGTCGAAGCCGAAGCCGATTTCGTGCCAAGAAAAACCCGCAGCCCCAGCCCCCGCGACCCAGACTCCTTCAGCGTCTCCACCTCGCCCATCCGCACGTTGACGCTAAATTCGTCCCCTTCGCGCACCACCGCCTCGGCGTCTGAAGCTCCAGCCTTCATAGCCAGCGCAACCACGTCCGCAGTAAGAGATTCCAAGTCGAGGGTAGTTTGATCGAGACCAGCAACAAGTTCAGCCATGGCTCAACAGTAACAAACCCGGTCGCAGTTCAGCACTCTTCGGGATTCCAGACCGCAAGTCAGTCATCCACCGGCTTCGACGACCCACGGAGGCATGAAACCTGTGCTCACCAATGCTCCCGCTGACTTGCTAACTCGCTATCCCCGCGAAGCGGAGGCTAACTTGCTGAATCTGTTCCAAAACTCTCCCATATCTGGCGCCTCATGAAGCGCGACGCCGAAGTCTATGCGCGCGGCGAAGTCCGCCATCGCGATCACAAGACGATAGATCCTGTTGGCTGGCATCGTGTCTACACGAACCAGGAACGCTTTGCGCGCCACGCGCCGCAGATCGCGTTTCTCGACTAACCCGGAGGTGGCCCAGGTCGGGGAAGCCGGACCTGCGGTTCTCTAATAAATATGGTGTCCTTCATCGCCCGCTCTACCGCCCAGCTCAATGTCAGTGTCCGTGTTGAACCAGAGCACTGATTCTTTGCCGGACTGGTCTGTCACGAGGACCATGTCGTAATAGTGGCCACCCTGCTTCGCACTGCGCTGCTCCTTGTATTGCACTAGCAACGCGGCTTGCATAATGACAAATTCCTCTCGAATGCCGACTGCGAACCACGCTGTTTTGGCACTTTTGCCGTCGCCTGACTTGAGGATGGATTGCACCAATGCATGCAGGACGCCCCACTCTTTGTCTGTCTCGCGTTGCCTTCCCAGCTGTTTGAGACAGATCCACGCCGCAAAATGGGCCTCAACATCCGCGATATTGTGCTGTTCAATTTCACGCGCAATCTTCAGCGCTTCTTCATAGTTTCCATTTCCAAAAGAGGCCTGAGCACGTTTAGACGCATCGTAAGGACCGTATTCTCCGTATACTTCCCCGACCCGTGCATCCAGCCGCAACGCCTGCCAATCGATATTCAGGTCCCCTTTATTGGCTCTTGCGGCAAGCTCGTCATACTTTGCACGCGCAACCTTCGGATCATCCAGCGAATACATGGGCAATGCCGCCAATAACACCGAAGCTAGGAACACGAACACCTTTACGGCATGCATTGTCGCCTCACTACGCGGCTATTAGTCGCAACTCAACCTTCGATTTCGTCGCTTTCGCAAACCGCAGCAGTGTCTTGGCGCTGGGAAGGGTCCTGCCGCTTTCAAGCCGCGCGATTGCAGACTGGCTGGTACCCATGCGTGCGGCAAGTTCGGCCTGAGACAACCCCGCTCGCGCCCGCGCACGAATCAATTCGGAAGCAATCGCAAACTCCTGCTCCAGTGCGTCAAACTCGCGCTTGACGTCCGGGTCCGCCAGGGATCGCGCCATAAACTCTTTCAAGGGAATCGTCATACAATCTCCTTCGCGCGCCGCAACGCCATGTCAATCTCAGACTTCGGCGTCTTCTGCGTCTTCTTCACAAACACTCGTAGCACCACCACGCGCCGGCCAATCCACGTCACATACAGCGCTCGTGCAATTCCATCCCTGCCTGTCAGCCGCATCTCCCAGAGTTTGTCTTCAAGATGCTTGACATGCGGCTCACGCATGGTTTCCAAGCCTGCCTGCTCAATTTGCAGCGAAATGCGAAGGAACCGGGCGTGCAGATCTGGTGGAAGTGATCGAATCTCTGCCGCAACCGTTTCGTTCAGGACTTCGACCGTCCAATTCATATGTGATCATATCTCAAATTTGAGATAATTGAAAGAGGGAAGAATTGGCTTACCTCCCGGTACCGCCAACGGTCATTTTGTCCAACTTGATAGTCGGCATCCCCACGCCTACGGGGACGCTCTGGCCGTCCTTGCCGCAGGTGCCGATGCCTTCGTCCAACTTGAGATCGTGGCCGACCATGGAGACGTATTTCAGGGATTCAGGACCGTTGCCGATCAACGTAGCGTCCCGCACCGGAGCAGTAATCTTCCCATCCTCAATCAGGTAAGCCTCAGAAGCCGAAAACACAAACTTCCCATTCGTAATATCCACCTGCCCGCCGCCAAAATTGACCGCGTAGAGCCCCCGCTTCACGCTGCGCAGAATGTCCTCAGGATCGTCGTCCCCCGCCAGCATGTAAGTATTCGTCATCCGCGGCATGGGAATCGACTGATAACTCTCCCGCCGCCCTGAGCCGGTATTCGCCGCCCCAGTCAGCCTCGCCGAAAGCTTGTCCGTCAAATACCCTCTCAAAACGCCGTTCTCAATCAGCGTAGTCTCCTGCGTAGCCGACCCCTCGTCGTCCACATTCAGCGAGCCTCTGCGCCCCGCAATCGTCCCATTGTCGACGACGGTGACCTTGGAACTAGCCACCGATTGCCCAATCAACCCCGCGAACGCCGAAGTCTTTTTGCGATTAAAATCCGCCTCCAGCCCATGTCCCACGGCTTCATGCAGCAGAATCCCCGGCCATCCCGGCCCGAGCACAACTTCCATCTCGCCCGCCGGAGCAGCCACCGCGCCAAGCTGCAAAATCGCGCCCCGCGCCGCCTCCCTGGCCAATCCCTCAGGGCTCTTCGACCCAACAAACTGCTCCAACCCCGCGCGCCCGCCGCCGCCCGCCGAGCCTTTCGTAGTATTCGCATCTTCCTTGGCGATCACAAACACATTGAGCCGGCAAAGCGGCTGTGTATCGCTTGCAAACGCCCCGTCCGATGCCGCAATCAGAATCCGCCGCAGCTCCTCCGAATACCCCGCTCTCACCTGCACAATCCGCGGATCATACGCGCGCGCCGCCCGGTCCGCCCGCAAAATCAGCTCCAGCCGTGCCGCCAGGTCCAGGTCAAACCCGCCCAGTGGCACAGGATAGAGATCCGCCGCCGGCGCCTCAACAAATCCCTGCACGGTCTGCTTGGCCGGCCCGGAGGCAATCAGCGCCGCCGTCCGCGCCGCGTGCAACAACCGGTCGGGGCTCAAATTATCCGTATACGCATACCCGGTTCGCTCGCCGCTCAGCACGCGAATGCCGCAACCGGCGCTGGTTCCCTGGCTGGCGGACTTCACGATCTGCTCGTCCACGCCCAGCGAGGTAGCTGTAACCGATTCAAAATACAGGTCGGCGTAGTCGCCGCCGGCAGCCAAAGCCTCACCCAGGCAGCGTTCCAGCAGCCGCTCGGTGATGCCGAATTTCTCAAAGAAGTAACGCTTGTGGCCAGGGGTGGGGGAAGGAGACGGATTGGTCATCGTACTCCCAGTCTACGCCCATTCGCGGCAGGCCCGCCGCAGCCGCATCTCCCCCGTGCCTCTCTTGATGCGCAGTGACGAATGCCCTTTTCCGCCAAGGGCTGCCGTGCTACATTCGTGCCATGAAAAAGATCCTCGCAGCTGCCCTGCTTCTCATGGTGTTCGCCGCTCCCGCATTCGCCGCCGGCCATCACCACCGTCACCACCACCACCATCACCACATGCACGCCTAAAACAGATCCCGGCCCAGTGCAGCACGATCGCGGGGCCGGGCCGCACTTCTTTCTTCATTCCGGCACGGACGAACGGCGCGAAAGCTGGTACAGTTCGAGCCATGCCTGATCTGGACGATCTTCGCTTTCCGATTGGACGCTTCAGCGCGCCGGCCAGCAGCCTGCCGGGGATTCGCGCGGCGCACATCCAAACGCTGCGCCTGCTCCCCGAGCGTCTGCGAGCCGCCGTCAATAACCTCTCCGACGCCCAACTGGACACTCCTTACCGGCCAGACGGCTGGACGGTGCGCCAGGTGGTGCATCATGTGGCCGACAGCCACGCCAACTGCTACATCCGCTTCAAATTAGCCCTCACCGAAGACTGGCCGGCCGTGAAGTCCTACGATGAAGCCGCCTGGGCCAGCCTGGCAGACAGCCGCTGGCTGCCCGTGGAGGTCTCCCTTTCGCTGATCGAGTCGCTCCACGGACGCTGGGTCGGTCTGCTGGGGTCGCTCTCCGAAGAAGACTTCCAAAAGGGTTTCGAACACCCGCAGATGGGCCGCCAGAATCTGGCCAAGGTCTTGGCTCTTTACGACTGGCACTCGCGCCACCACACGGCGCACATTACCAGCCTGCGCGCGCGGAAGGGCTGGTAGCGCCCCCGGTGCCCGAATCCGGACTATTGACGCCCAAGCTGGCCGCAACCAAGCTGGCCGCAACCATTGAAGAGTACCTGAGCGACCACCCTGCCGCGGCGGTACTAGAGGATGGGCGTGTCCTGTTCGACATGCGCACGGCTCGCTACGCGGTGAGTGAAGAGCATGGACGTTGCCTCCTTCAGCTTTGGAGCGACGAGTGCAATCTCATCCGCACCGTTGTCGAGTTGCAGCAGCGCGCTCAGTGTCTGCGCCTCATGACCCGGCGCATGGGCGCACCCAAGCCGCAAGCCCTGGAACTTGTGCCCACCAGCGACCGGCGTACCCCGACGGCTCGCGAGGCGGCGCGGCGGAATTATCAGCGATTGCTTGAGCGGGCTCTGAGCCGGCGATTTCTCGGGTCGAAGGTGGACGGCCTGCGTTCTGCCATGGACCTCGAGCATAGCTTCGGACCGGCCTATGTGCGCGGGCGGCTGCTCAAAGGCACGGCAGCCGATGCGGTAATCGGTGTCAGCGAGTCTGAGTCCGGCGCCATGGTTGACGGCATTCTGACGCTGGGAATTCTCTGGCTGGATCATTGCCGGAACAAAGGCGATGGGCGGCGGCATTTTGGCGGTCTCAAGGTGATTTTGCCGGCTGGAGCGTGGAGGACCACCGCGGAGCGGATGGCCTGGCTGAATCACGGCGCCGCGGACTTCCAGCTTTATACGCTGGACGAACGGAGTGAAGAGCTGGAGCAGGTTGACTTTCGCGACACCGGCAACCTGGATTCGCGGCTGGCGCACGCTTTTTCGGGCGCCGCAACCATCGAGCGCTGCCAGGCCGGCGTTGCTCGCCTCATGGATCTGGTTCCCGGAATGGCCCGCGAGAGGGTCGAAGTCCGTGCCATCTCGGCAAGCGAGGTGGGGTTTCACTTGCACGGCCTGGAGTTTGCGCGGGTGCGCCATGGTTTTGCGGCCAACACGTTTTCGCGCGAGGACGAGCTCACCTTCGGCGCCGGGGCCAACGAGACTCCGCTGACAGATGAAAACGAAGGCATGTGCAGCGAGCTGCTGGGGCGGCTATTCCGCAGCCGGCGACCCGATGGAGCGCACACTGACCCGCTCTACCGCATGCAGCCCGAGCGCTGGCTCGAAGCGCGGCTCCGCGCGGAAATTGCCGAACTGCTTCCGGGGTTGCGAGGGGATTTGCTTTATACCCAAGTGCCGGCGCTCTCCACCGGCGACCGCGCCATGCTTGACCTGCTGACCCTGGACCGCAACGGCCGGCTGGCGGTGATTGAACTGAAGGCCGACGAAGACCTGCACCTGCCGTTGCAGGCTCTGGACTACTGGATCAGGGTCCGCGCGCTCAACGCAGACCGCGAGCCGGGTGTGGGCAATGGCGGCGGCCGTCCCCTGTCGGCCTTCGAGCGGCAAGGCTACTTTGCCGGTGCGGAGGTGTCGGAGTTACCCCCGCGCCTGCTCCTGGTGGGTCCCGCGCTCCGCATTCATCCCGCCAATGAGCCGGTCTTGCGCTACTTCTCGCCGCAAGTGGAGTGGGAACTGGTAGCCCTGAGCGAACATTGGCGTCGGGAACTCAAGGTAGTCTTCCGCAAGCGGAGCACCGACGCGCGATAGTCAAGCAATCGCTCCGCTTCTCTTCGCCCATCGCCCAGTTTCAGCGAGCCGCCGGCAGCGCATCGCACATCGACAGCGCCAGCAGCGGATACACCGTCCCGCTATATGTAATGAATTGCCAGCCGTCCCTGTTCAACGACCGCGTCCACCATCTCCCCGAAGCCCGCTGGTTCGTCAGTAGCCACGCCACGCCACGCTGAATCCGCGCATCGCTCTCCGCCACGCCCGCCTTGCGCAGCGCAATGATCGCCAGCCCCGTCATGTGCCCGTCGCTGGGCGGATCCGTCAACTCCAGCTCCGCCCTCAGCTTCTCCGCGCGGTTCCCTTTTCCCCACTCTTCGGGTAGCGCAAAGGTCCGGATCGACCAACCTCCATCCGGCTTTTGGTGCCTAAAAATCATCTCGACCAGTTCCTGCTTTCTCTTCGCTTCCAACAACCCAGGCAGCTCCGTCGCCGCCCAGAGCAGATCGGTCCGATCGTAGTCGCCCTGCACGTCCTTCTCGGCGCGCAGATAGTTTTCCAGCAGATCGATCTTGTCCTCGACCGCCTTCCCCCTCTGCTGCGCCAGCCAGCCCGGCGCGTTGCCCACCGCTCTCGCCGCCACCGTCGCCAACTGGTAACGCTTCGACTCAAGCGGCGGATTGTTATCGTCGCTGATCGTCCAATCCCCATCCGCCCGCTGCAGCTTGAACATCATGTCCAGCGCCTCTGCCGTCTCCGGCGACAACCGATGCGTCACATGCGCATCCCAGATCGCCAGCCCCGCCGCCACATACACCGCCTGCGTCGAATCCAGCTCCGGCCTCAGATCCGCCGGGTCCACGGCCATCTCCGCTTGCAGAGTCGACACAAAATACGCGCGCATCTCCTTCTGCGGCGGCCCCAGTTGCTCGCTCATCAGCGGCCGCACCACCATGTACGAACCGTTCGTGTGACACGCCACGCACTGCCAGTCCGCCGTCCACGCCGCCGCCCCCTGCTCCATGTAGTCGACCGCCAGCCGAGGCGAAAACGGAATCTTCGCCTCCTGCGGCGACGGCCGAAGATAGGTCACATCCTTCATGTGGTATTGGTACTGAAACGGCGTCGGCCACGCGTTCTCCCCGGTCGCGCGCCGCAACTCCAGCGGCACACTTTCCTGGTTCCACGTCCACTTCCCCGCTATCGACTTCCCATCCGCGCCGATCTTCCCGTTGAACATCCCCTTGCCGTCATTCACCTTGAATTGCACGCTCGAACCACGAACAGCAAACGACTCCACCTTCGCCGGGTCGTGAAGAAATTCAATAAAGCAGCCTGTTGCCGCCCATGCACCGCCATCGCCCTTCCCAATCTGCAGAACAATCCGCCGCGGCTCTGACCCCGCATGAAAAGTTCCCTGCCAGTTACCGGCCAGATCCTGGGCATGAAGTACCCCCGCCAACACCATCGCCCAAGCACCAAGTTGGAGCAAGAACCGTCTCATCGGCAGTCTCTCCGTAAGGGGAATCGAGTGTCCGGAATCTCTGTATCCCCAGAACAGCGACCATCTTCGCACAATCGATTGCGCACAGGCAACAATCGATCCTTCTCTCCGTTGCCCGTTCTAAGCCGACCTACGGACGCATGAAACTTGGGCTGAACAATGCTCCCGCTGACTCGCTAACTGGCTATCCCCGCAAAGCGGGGGCTAACTTGCTGAACCTATTCCAAGAATCTTCGCTCCCATTCCGTTTGGACCGACCAGTCTATCTAGATTAGAATCAGAAACGTAAGCGGCCTTCGCGGCCAACGGGTCCCCTTCCTTTTTCGGCACATTCGGCCCACCTGACCTCAGTTTGAAGCCGAAACCGCACTTGTCGGCCCGCTCCCGGCGGAACTCCTCGTCCTCTTTGATCTTGTCGCACAGATCGCCCATGCTCTCATCAGTGTGGCTCATCCAGAACTTCTGAAGTCCCTCAGGACATTCGGTGCGATTCAGGAGATGAGTATTCCGGAATCGCCTGAATGCATGGTTGCCTGCCTTGAGTGTACCGGTGTGTGGATTCATGTACCCCAGGTGCTCCAGCGCGCCGAGGATTACCGCTAGACTCCGGATCAAAGGGGAACCTGTCATCCTTGAGAAGCGCACTTCAGCGGAGTCCAAGGACCTGCTTTTAGGGCCGAACTCTCCCAACCGAATCACGTAAACTTGAAAAGACCTCGTGAAACGCCTAGCCATTCTCGGATCGACCGGCTCCATCGGCCAAAGCACTCTCTCCATCGTTGAGCAGTTCCCCGACCGCTACCAGGTAGCCTCCCTCGCCGCCGGACGCAATCTCGAAGAAGCACTGGCCCAAACAATCCGCTGGCGCCCGCGGCTGGTCTCCCTGGCCACCGAAGAACTAGCCGGCGACCTGTCAGCCCGCCTCGCCCAAGCCGGCGTCACCGGCGTCGAAGTCGTCCACGGCACGGCAGGAACAGTAGCCTGCGCCACGCTGCACGAGGCCGACTTCGTAGTCTCGGCAATCGTAGGTGTAGCCGGCCTCGAAGCAACCCATGCCGCCATCCTCGCCGGCAAGCCCGTAGGCCTCGCCAACAAGGAATGCATGGTAGCCGCCGGCGAAATCCTCACCGCCGCCGCACGCCAACGCAACGTCCCCATCCTGCCCATCGACAGCGAACACAACGCCGTACACCAGTGCTTACGCGTAGGCGCTCACAATGAAGTGAAAACCATCTGGCTAACAGCCTCCGGCGGCCCGTTCCGCCAGACACCCCTCGACCAGTTTGAGCACATCACCCCCGAGCAGGCCCTCAAGCATCCCACCTGGGTCATGGGCCGCCGCATCACCATCGACTCCGCTTCCATGCTCAACAAGGGCCTCGAAATCATTGAAGCCTGCCGTCTATTCGACGTTCCGCCCAGCCGGGTCCGGGTCACGGTACATCCCCAGTCCACCGTCCACTCGCTGGTCGAATACGTCGACGGCTCCATCCTCGCCCAGATCTCCGTAACCGACATGCGCCTCCCGATCCTGTACGCACTGGCCTACCCGGAGCGCCCCGCGTCGTCCCTCACCTTCGACCTGGCCGCTCTCCGCCATCTGGACTTCGAAGAGCCAGATTTCGAGCGCTTTCCGTGCTTGCGCCTGGCCTATGAGGCGGCGGAAAAGGGCGGCGCCCACTGCATCGCTTTGAACGCGGCAGACGAGATCGCGGTAGAAGCCTTTCTCGAGCGCCGCATTCCATTTACGGGCATCCCGCGTACAATTGAAAAAGTGCTTGCCGACACCCCGGAAGCGCACCCTGCCACCATCGCGGAGGTGCTCGCCACGGACCGGGAGGCGCGTCAAACAGCTCGGGAGTTGCTGGTTTAGTGTCTTAAACGGCGTCGGAGGGAGCAGGGGCGGGGTACCCACAAAGTGAGTCGAGGCCCCTGAAATAGCCGGGCTTTAGCCCCGGAATCAATCAAGGCCCGCCCGCACGCCACGATCGTTAAGTTCGAAGGAAAACCGTACATCTATGCATGAAGTTTTAGTAGCAATCGTCGCATTCATCGTCCTGGTCGGCGTAATGGTGGTAGTCCATGAGTTTGGCCATTTTGCTGTCGCCAAGCTTTGCGGCGTGCGCGTCGAGTCTTTTTCCGTCGGTTTTGGACCGCGCCTCTTCGGGATCAAATACGGCGACACCGACTACAAGGTCTGCATCCTTCCCCTCGGCGGCTACGTAAAGATGACGGGTGAAACGCCCGACGGCATCAGCACGCCCGGCGAGCCCAACGATGGCGTCAACCTGGCCGACGACCCCGGCGCTTTCACCTCTCACCCGCGCTGGCAGCGCATGTTGATCGGTCTCGCTGGCCCGGTGGCCAACTTCATCCTCGCCTTCGTCGTGATGCTCTTCTACTACGCCTGGATCAACGAAGTCCCCAAACACGAAGTGGCGACGACGACGGTGGAGTGGGTGGTTCCGGGCTCCGCAGCGGCACAGGCTGGTTTTGAGCCGGGCGACATCATCCGCCACTTTGACACCGTCGACAATCCCGACTGGGACCAGGTCAACCAGCGCGCGCTGTTGAATATGAACCAGGATGTGCCGGTCACGGTCGATCGTAACGGCCAGACCATCTCGTTTTCAATGCACATGCCCGCATCCGTCAAGGGCCAGGACTTCGACATCAGCGATGCCGGCACCATTCCTGAATTCGTCTCCGGCCCCATTCTCGTTCAGCAGGTTGCAGGCGGAATGCCGGCGGCAAAAGCTGGACTCCAGGCAGGAGATGCGATCCAGGCCGTCGATGGCCATGCTTTTCATACTGTGCAGGCGCTCTTGGCCTACATGCAGTCCGGCCAGGGCAAGCCAATTACCCTCACCGTATTGCGCAACGGCGCGGTTCTGCCTCCCTTGGTGGCGTACCCGGCCAAGATGGATACGGATTGGAAGCTGGGCTTTGCTCCTGTTCCCCCTCCCTTCGGGCCTTCTCCGCTGCCGCTCAAGGCAGCGACCCTCAAGTCGGGAAAGTTCTGCGTCGAGGGCTCGACGCTGATCGTTGAAGTGCTGGGCCGCATCTTCACCCACAAGGTTTCCGTGTCGGAACTCTCAGGGCCGGTAGGAATCGCACGCATGGCCGGTACCGCGGCGGAGACCAAGGGATGGCTCCCCAAGCTCGGCTTGGCTTCTGAAATCAGCCTCAACCTGGGAATTCTCAACCTGATGCCTTTCCCAATTCTCGACGGCGGCCTGATTCTGCTGCTCCTGATCGAGAGCGTAATCCGCCGCGATATCGGCATCAACGTCAAGGAGCGCATCTACCAGGCAGCCTTCGTCGTGCTCATCGCGTTCTTCGCCTTCATCATCTTCAACGACGTCACCAAGCTCCCCTTCTTCACCCACCTCAAGCCGTAAAACAGGGACTAGGGACTAGGGATTAGTCAAAAACAGTCAATATCGCGCGAAACGACTACTCCCTATTTCCTACTCCCTATTCCCTAGTCCCTATGCCCGTCACCACCGAAGTCCGCGTCCGCTACGCCGAAACCGACCAGATGGGCATTGTTTACTATGCCAACTATCTCGTATGGTTTGAGATCGGCCGCGTGGAACTCCTGCGCTCCCTCGGGCTGGCCTATAGCCAGCTTGAGAAGGACCACCAATGCATTCTGCCGGTCGTTGAAGCCAGTTGCCGCTACAGGTCCCCCGCCCGCTACGACGACCAGATCCTGATTGAGACCCGTCCCTCGCTTCTGCGCAGTTCTGTCCTGAAATTCGCCTACCGGATTCTCCGCAAGGGCCACGACGGCGAAGAGCCCAAGCTCTTAGCCGAAGGCGAAACCGTCCACGTAGTCTGCGACGACCAGCTCAACAAGAAGCCTCTCCCCGCCGAACACGAAGCCGCCCTCCGCGCCCTGATGAACATCTAATGTCCCTTCTCCAATGTTCATATAAAAAACAGACCTGTCATCCTAAGCGGAGCGTACTTCAGCGGAGTCGAAGGACCTGCTTTTGGGGCACATAATGGCTGGGTGCCCCATCCTTGTTGTCATTCTGAGCGAAGCGCAGCGGAGTCGAAGAACCTGCTTCTTGTGAATCTGTCGAATGGGTGGGAGACCTCAAACCTCAACCAGCGCCTGAGACGATTGGACTTCCGGATCGACTTCCGACTTGCCCATTACCTGGGATGCAGAGGGGCATCGTTTATCGACAAGGGGCTTCCAGTGGATGCAGCTCTGTGCAAGGGTGGGAACGTTGCGACAACTCCCAACGGGAAAGTTCTGCGTCAACCTGCGCGAGAAAGGACAGGATGCAATCCCGATCGCCGGCGCTTCCCGATAAGTTAACGCTGAGCGTGAGTTCCCCTTCGTAGGAACTCGCGGCGAGTTGAAAATGAGGTTTGTACTTTATCGAGCCGCACATGAAAGCGTCCCGCGGGAGTAGATCGCCGAAGGACATTTGGGAAGAGTCCAGGACATGCATGTTGGTCATGCTGATGAGGGGATTCCTCAGCATCGACCGCGCAATGCGATTGGCGATTCTATCGCTAAGGTAGCGATAGATGAAACCCACCTTGATGAATGCATTGAGACCGAGGTTGGCGCCTTTCTTCAGGTCCATGATCGACTTCACCCTGTGGAGCGTCTCCTCGAAATGCTCACCGGGCCTCAAGTCCAGATGCGTGCTCACTGTCGAGGAGAGATTGGTCAGGGATTTGAGTTTCCTGCTCTTTTCGATGTGGCGGCGCATATCTACCATCACAGGTATCCGCAGTTCGGTACCGGGACGGAGGGCGAGCCGTTGAAAGAGGCACCGATAGTAGGCGGTCAGCACCACGTCGTTCAGGGTTGCACCTTTGGCTTTGCCGCAGTTTTTGAGCGCTGCGGTCTTCTTCCGCGCCAGCTTGCGAATGAGGATGAAAGGCCGCACCTCCGTGTCATCGCTCAGTGGAAACCGGGCGCCGCCGCGGAGGTTATTCTCCCTGTGCTGCACGAGCAGAGACTTGAGCCTGTCCCGCAAGCCAAACCGCTTGAGTACGCGGCCCAGGCTCCTGTCTCCCGTGACCGCCGCGGGTCTATACCCCGGATCGGCCATCATCCGCGAATAGATATCGCAGAGGAAATAGAGATACGCCTTGAAGTCCGCTCCGTCACATACCATATGGTTCATCTTCAACGCAACGGCAAAGGGCATGGAGTTGAGGAGACAGACCCTGACTTGAGGGCCCAGGCCTTCATCGACGCGAGATACAACGAAATCCTCTAATTCCGTCTCGTCCTGCGCGAAGAGGAAGGCTCGGTCAAACGCCTTTGGATCGAGACTCGTCCAGCGCGGTCTTGCACCCGCAATGTAACGGGTACCCAGGATAGGGATAGCCTCAATCGAGGCCATGACAGCATTTTTCAGGACATCTTCGTTGAGACAGCGGTCGAATCTCAGGACGCAGTGCAACTGGTGGTCATTAAACCCAGTGCTATCGAACAAAAGCTGGATCTGGTCGAAGGCTTCGGCGCTGTACTCCATTTGTTGCAGCTCCAGTGAGTCCCAGGATCACCACGATTTGCTGCCTGTTCGCTTAACAGCCTGTAACAAAAGTCGAAGATGCTGGAAGAGACTTTCCTCTGGGGCTAAATCCCCCAGAGCCGAGTGGCGTTATCGGCACTGTTGAAGCCGTGCCCTTTCAAGACACGGCTTGCGCCACAGGCGGTAAAGCGTGTTTCGGCACATCTGGTACATGATGCGATGGGTGTCTGCCAAGTGTACCACTCGGCGTGAGAGTCGAGGCTGCCCGTGGCCGAAAGAGCAAGCAGACTCAAGTTCACTCTTCTTGCTCGGGGTGACGGAGGTCTTTCCGCAGCCAAATTGGGGCTCTGGTTTTGTGGTCGCCAATCCGTCAGCCGCCTAACCGTCAGTAACTCCTCGGTAAACATCATCGACCCGGCAGGACCCCTCCGTATTGGGCGGCAGATTAGCGACGGACCGGAACTGACCCCGTTCACAGTCACTTGCGGAGTTCATCTGCAGGTACTAGAATCCGAATGAAATCGATTCAGTAGGGAGAGCCCTGTGGCTGAAGAAAGCAATCGCGTTTCGTTGCGCGAAGAAGCGGCATTTCAACTTGCAAATGTTACCAAGACTGCACCGCAGTTCGGCGCGATCACACCACGCTGGCTGGTTCGCCTGCTGGACTGGAAGCCGCTTGAGTCTGGAACTTTCCGGCTGAACAAAGTGGATGAGAGCAAAGTGATCGAGTCGACCTGCGAACACGGAGACGAGTCGACTCTGGTTTCAACTTTCGTCGATTACCAGGACGAACCGCGGGAATACCGGCTGAGCAGCATCAACGCTGTGCTCAATGTTCACACTCGCGTGTCCGATCTTCTCAGCAATCCCTACGATCAGGTGCGTGAGCAATTGCGGCTACTCATTGAGAGCGTCAAAGAGAAGCAGGAAAGCGAACTGCTCTCCAACCATGACTACGGACTTCTGAATAATGTAGCTGCCTCACAGAAGATAAAGACTCGGAAGGGCCCGCCCACCCCGGACGATCTGGACGAGTTATTGACGAAGGTATGGAAAGAGCCGTCGTTTTTCCTTGCGCATCCGCGCGCCATTGCGGCCTTCGGGCGCGAATGCACCCGCCGTGGTGTTCCTCCACCGACAGTGACTCTGTTCGGCACGCCGTTCCTAACCTGGCGCGGAGTTCCGCTGATTCCAACGAACAAGATCAACATCGGAAGCAAGGATCATAAGTCCAAGATCCTACTGCTGCGCGTTGGTGAAAAGAAACAGGGAGTGGTAGGCCTCTTCCAGCCGGGACTGCCCGGAGAGCAGAGCCCTGGGTTGTCGGTTCGTTTCATGGGGATCGACCAGAGGTCGCTTGCATCCTACCTGGTGTCGCTCTACTGCTCGGCGGCCGTGTTGACAGACGATGCAATTGCCCTGCTCGAAGACGTAGACGTAGGACAATATCATGAGTACAAGTGAGCAAGCACTTGTCACCCCTGCCGCTCCTGAGGTGGCTAGCGGAGATTTGGGATTGCTAGGGAGCGAGGCCAGAGATTCCGGCATTCTCTCCCCGGTTGAGTTGGCACGCATGGCAAACGAGATGTTCAACGCGCTGCCCGACGAGATCCAGCAGCCGGCAATCACCGCTGCCCGCGTAATGTTGCCGGCAAACTCTGCCTTCAGCGGAAACCCCTATGCGGCCTTGCCCAACCCCACCGCACCTGCAGTACCTGGGATTCTTGCCGGGTTTACGGAGCTGCAGCCGAGCGGGTTTATTCCCGTACCAGACCGGAGCGCGCCGCCGGACGTGCAGCCCAGCGCCTCCGCTCCTGGGGCGCCGGTAAGTTCACAGGCTGGACCTGGCACTGCGCCAGCGGTCCCGGCCGATCCGGCCTTTTCATTCCTCACAGATGCCCGTCCGCTCTTTGTTTCGCCTGCCGCTGAACCTGCGCCTCAAAACACTCCTGCATTTGCGTTCGGCAGCGCTGTGCCCAGCGAAGAGAGTTTCGCGTCCATACCATCCTCGCTGTTCACGGACGTTCCGCAATCGCGATTGGCAGGCACGCCGCAGCCGCCTGCTCCAGCCGTCCCCGGTGCCTTCGGCGTGGTTGACTCCTCTGCGATTCCCGCGTTCTCGTTTCTTGAAGACGCACGGCCGTTGTTTTCAAACCCTGCCACCTTGCCCGGTCCGGTTCCCGCCGACGCGGGTTCAAGTGTTGCCAATCCCTTCGCGACCCCGCTTGATCAGAACGCGCCACAACTGCCCGGTACCGTAGCCCACACTCCTGGGGCGTTATCCCAAGTACCGAGTTTCAGCGCGCCGCCGTCTCACGAAGGTGCAAGCCAGCCGCGCCCGATTTACGCATTTGACGGCGTTCCGGTCGTGGCGCCTATTGGCGAACAGCCCCAATTGCCCCAGGATCTCGGCCTTTCTTCCTATGCGTTCGATGTGGAGGCGATTCGTCGCGACTTTCCTATCCTTCGCGAAGTCGTCAATGGTCGTCCGCTGATCTGGCTCGATAACGGTGCAACTACCCAGAAGCCACAGTCGGTCATTGACCGCATCAGTTATTTCTACGAGCACGAAAACTCGAATGTGCATCGCGCTGCGCACGAGTTGGCGGCACGCGCCACCGACGCCTACGAGTCGGCGAGGGAGAAGACACGCCGCTTCCTCAACGCCGGAGCCCCGCGCGAGATTGTCTTTGTCCGCGGGGCAACGGAGGCCATCAACCTGGTGGCGCAGAGTTGGGGACGCCGCAATATTCGGAAGGACGATGAAATCGTCATCACCTGGCTTGAACATCACGCCAACATTGTGCCCTGGCAGATGCTCTGCGCGGAAAAGGGTGCGCGGCTTCGCGTTGCTCCAGTAGATAACTCCGGCCAGATATTGCTGGACGAGTACGAAAAGCTGCTCGGGCCGAAGACGCGTCTGGTCTCGATCACGCACGTCTCGAACGCCCTGGGCACAGTGGTGCCCGTGAACGAGATGGTTGAAGCCGCTCGCCGCCACGGTGCGCGCGTTCTTGTGGACGGCGCACAGGCCGTCTCCCACATGCGCGTCGATGTGCAGGCCATTAACTGCGACTTCTATGTCTTCTCGGGACACAAGGTCTTCGCGCCAACTGGCATCGGTGTCGTGTATGGGAAGTCCGAGGTGCTGGACAACATGCCACCGTGGCAGGGTGGCGGAAACATGATCCAGGACGTGACCTTTGAGAAGACGCTCTACCAGCCGCCCCCGCAACGCTTTGAAGCCGGCACCGGAAACATTGCTGACGCGGTCGGTCTGGGTGCAGCCATCGACTATCTGGATCGTGTTGGCATCGCGAACGTCGGGCGCCATGAGCACACGCTGCTGGTGTATGCAACCGAGGCGTTGCAACGCATCCCGGGACTTCACATCATTGGCACGGCAAAAGAGAAGGCTGGAGTTCTTTCCTTTGTGATGGATGGCTTCCGCACCGAGGAAATCGGCGACTACCTGAACCGCAAGGGCATCGCGGTGCGCGGCGGCCACCACTGTGCACAACCCATCCTGCGCCGCTTCGGCGTGGAGAGCACACTGCGTGCTACATTGGCCCTCTATAACACCTGCGAAGAGATCGACGCTTTCGTTGCGGCGCTGTGGGACCTGCGCCAGGGCCGCAGCGCGGGAATCGCCTGAACCCATGAACAACTGGCTGACTGAAACTTGGCCCTGGTACCTCTCCGGTCCACTCATTGGGCTGTTCGTACCTGCACTCCTGCTTACAGGAAACAAGGTGTTCGGAATCTCAAGCAACCTACGCCACATCTGTGCCGCGTTGATTCCAAGCAAAGCGGACTTTTTTCGCTATGACTGGAGGAGGATTGGACTCTGGAATCTCGTGTTCCTGCTGGGCGTCCTAATCGGTGGACTCCTTGCCACACGTTGGGGTGCGCCGACGGTCATCGCCATCTCGCCTGCAACGAAAGCTACGCTCAACCAGATGGGCCTGCACGACCTTTCAGGCGTAGCACCGCGTGAAATCTTCAGTTGGCACGCCCTGTTGACCCTGCGTGGATTTTTGTCCGTCGTTTTGGGAGGATTCCTAGTGGGATTCGGCACTGCGTACGCGGGAGGATGCACTTCCGGCCACGCGATCTCCGGGCTTGCGAATTTCGAGTTGCCGTCGTTGATTGCGGTCCTCGGCTTCTTTGCAGGAGGCCTCGCAGCAACGTATTTCATTCTGCCGCACCTGCTCTGACGGCCATGACGACAAAACTACTAATCGAGAACGAGGGCTTCGGCAAAGCGGAAGGAAGGCCTGCGTTTCTTCTGGTTTACTTTTTGCTCGGTATAGCTTTTGGCATCGTACTGACCAGGTCCGAAGTCCTGTCTTGGTTTCGCATTCAGGAGATGTTTCGGTTCCAGTCGTTCCGTATGTACGGCATTATCGGCTCGGCCATCGCAATGGCTGCAGTTTCGATCTTCCTTATCAAGAATTCAGGGCTGACCTCCGCTTCAGGAGAGGCTATTGCGATTCCAAGGAAGACGCTGGGGACTGGTGCGCGATACGCGGTCGGCGGGACGATTTTTGGGTTGGGATGGGCACTAACAGGAGCGTGCCCAGGGCCCCTCTTCGCGCTTGTCGGTAGCGGCGTGTCTGTGATGGCAGTAGCGGTCTTGAGCGCTCTGTTGGGTACCTGGTTCTATGGACTCCTTCGACCAAGGTTGCCGCATTGAATCGGATGCAGCCGAGACCCCGATTTGGGAAGGAATCGCGCATGACAGATACGGCTACTTCGCCCTCGACCTGCAATGTGACGCGGGAAGCTGAGAGATCCCTGCAGGAGGAACCGTCCATGAGCAGCGACATCGAACTGAACGAGATTGGCGTATTGAAGCGCCGCGAAATTGAGGCGCGAATCCTCTCTCCCATTCTGGACGCTCTCGGGAATGAATTCGGGCGTAACGAAGTCATTGAAATTACCCGCACGACGATCACTCAGATTGCGCGCCAGCAGGGCAAGGAACTGGCCGAGCGATTGGGAACGAACGATCTTGAGTCCTATGGCAAAGCAATAGAACCCTGGAGCCGTAGCGGCGCTCTGCAACTTCGAATCCTGAATCAAGACGACAAGACTCTGAGCTTTGACGTGACAGAGTGCAAGTATGCTGAACTCTATCGCGGCCTTGGGATCCCGGAACTTGGGAGTGTCCTTTCGTGCAGTCGCGATGCGGCGTTTATCGAAGGTTTCAATGCAAGCATCACGCTGGAGCGGACGCAAACCATCATGCAGGGAGCGACTTTCTGTGATTTTCGTTTTCAAGTCAGCGAGGACCGCGAGCCTTAACAAGCCGAAAGCAGGGACCGCTGCAAGCTACTACGTCGATTCGCTAGTTGACACGGCTTTGCCGAAAGCTCTAGGCTGGTTCCGTTGCAAGAGATGCGCGACCGCGCATTGTGCTGAACGAATGAATGGATTCTCTCCAACCCGCATGTGTCTGCGCTGCTGTCGGTCACGCGCCTTGCGGGTGTGTATCTAGGGGAATCGAGCCAGGCTTCGACAGTCACCCAGAACCCACCCAGCGCCGACCGGCTGGGTGGGTTTTGATTTTGCGGTCTATTCCACGAATAGAATCAGGATACTCCCCAGGAGGAAATGCCGAAATGTCACTGCGTATCAACGATATTGCTCCAGACTTCACCGCCGAGACTACCCAGGGTCCTATTCACTTCCATGAGTGGATAGGTGACGGATGGGCTGTGCTCTTCTCTCATCCCAAAGATTTCACACCCGTCTGCACAACCGAGCTGGGTGCGGTCGCCGGCCTCGAAAAGCAATTCGCGCAACGTGGCGCAAAGGTCATTGGTCTTAGCGTCGATCCCGTTTCGAACCACAGCAAATGGGCCTCGGACATCCAGGAAGTCGGCGGCCACGCCGTGAACTATCCGTTGATCGGCGACCCCGAGCTGAAAATCGCCAAACTCTATGACATGCTTCCAGCGGATGCCGGCGACACTTCTGAAGGCCGCACACCCGCCATCAACGCACCTGTGCGCACCGTATTCGTCATCGGACCGGACAAGCGCATCAAGCTCACTCTGGCTTATCCCATGACGACCGGGCGCAATTTCGATGAGATCATCCGCGTGCTTGACTCCATTCAGTTGACCGCGAAGCATCGTGTGGCAACTCCCGCGAACTGGCGTCAGGGCGACGACGTCATCATCACCGGCGCCGTATCCAATGAGGAAGCCGACAAGCTCTTTCCCGGCTACAAGACGGTGAAACCGTATCTACGCACAACGGCGCAGCCACAGTCGACGTAATTCTACGAACGTCCAGATTATTGGCATCTCCGCCGCAGGAATGGGTGATGCGGAGGAGGCATGAGAGCGCAGTTTCTTCAAACGGCGCGGGCTTAACTGCTAGCGCCAAAGTGCGGACAATCCGCGAAGAATTCTGCGAGACATGCCGGAGAAAGCGTGTTCGGCAGGCATCTATGTGGCCAACAGTTGCACGCCGGTTGAGTAGGTTGGGTAGGGCTTGTTGGTCGCGGTCAGGTCGGCGAGCTTTAGCATATTGCGCATAGCGATTGCGATCTCGGTGATGGTTTCTACCGCTCCTTCCCCTACGATGCTCGCGCCAAGAATGGGACCATTGCTGCGTGCGACGATCTTGATGAGTCCAAGCCGGTCATCCTCGTTCGCGCGCTGCCCTGCGTGGCTGTGGAGATCTGCTTTGCCCTGAAAGGTGACACAGCAATCAATGTCCCCCGACTCTCCGTGAATACCCCCCGGTATTTTGCGGGTAAGGTGTGTGCACACCATGCGGCCAATGGGCTGATTGTGTCGCAGTGCGCCGCTTGTCAATATAACACTTGAAATGCACGATCACATGTGCTATGTTATCGTGCATAATCATTGTAAGGGAGCCGCAGGTGCAACCCGAACTCCAGGAACTCGAGCGCTATGTTCACGACGCCTTGGGCGCCACGGTGAAGACTGCACCTTGGCGAGGAGCCGGCAATTTG